>Ga0310344_10000984_pt1 | contig 22059 bp, 20 predicted proteins | sample HC15DNA20200_MG_FD_203801 | JGI IMG/M metagenome (GOLD analysis project Ga0310344, IMG submission 203801) | Marine microbial communities from station ALOHA, North Pacific Subtropical Gyre - HC15-DNA-20-200_MG | ecosystem: Environmental > Aquatic > Marine > Oceanic | place: Pacific Ocean: North... | reverse complement strand
TAATCTATCAAATCCAGCCTTAATTATGGAAAAGGTTATGGACCTGTTAATCATTTGAGTTCTATTAAAATAGATAGGAAATTTAATTAATGAAAAATGTAGTTGTAATTGGTTCACAATGGGGAGACGAAGGAAAAGGAAAAATAGTTGACTGGCTTTCAGAAAAAGCGGATGCAATTGTGCGTTTCCAAGGAGGACATAATGCTGGGCATACTCTTGTGGTTGACAATGTTACATACAAATTAAAATTATTGCCTTCAGGAATTGTTAGAAAAAATAAAATTTCAATTATTGGAAATGGAGTGGTTATTGATCCTTGGGCGCTTTTAGAAGAGATAAAGCAAATTGAAAAATTAGGAATAAAGATAACAAGCAAAAATTTGTACATTGCAGAAAATGCTCCTTTAATATTACCTATCCATAAAGAGCTAGATGGAATAAGAGAGGATGCCAAATCTACAGAAAAAATTGGAACCACTAGGCGAGGTATCGGACCTGCTTATGAAGACAAGATCGGAAGACGAGCAATTCGTTTAATGGATCTGGCAAATAAAGCCAATTTATCAAAAAGAATAGAAGTAATGTTATTTCACCACAATTCTATCAGAAAAGGATTGGGAAAAAATAAAATAAATAAAAAAAAATTATTAAACGATCTAATAAAAATTTCTTCAAAAATTCTTAAATTTTCAAAGCCAGTTTGGAAAAAAATGGATGAATTAAAAAGAAAAAAGAAAAAAATCCTTTTCGAGGGAGCCCAAGGTATACTGCTAGATGTAGATCATGGAACGTATCCATTTGTAACCTCTTCTAATACTGTGTCTGGAGCAGCTTTGGCAGGGACAGGATGTGGACCAGATACGATAAATTATATTCTTGGAATAGTAAAAGTATATACTACAAGAGTAGGTGAGGGACCCTTTCCTACTGAACTAAAAAATAAAACAGGAAATGAAATTGGTATTAAAGGAAATGAGTTTGGAACAGTAACCAATAGAAAAAGGAGATGTGGTTGGTTTGATGCTGTATTGGTTAAGCAATCTTGCTTAATTTCTGGAATCAAAGGAATATCTTTAACAAAAATTGATGTTTTAGATCAATTTGAAAATTTATATGTGTGCATTGGTTATAAACTTAATGGAAAAAAAATAGATTATTTTCCTAGCGGTTTACAAAATCAAATAAAAGTAAAACCCATTTATAAAAAGTTTAAAGGTTGGTTACAAAGCACAAAAGGTATAAAAAAATGGAAAGATCTTCCTTCGAATGCAAAAAAATATATTAACTTTATTAAAAATTATTGTGGTGTTGAAATATCCAGTATATCAACTAGTCCCAAAAGAGAGGATACTATAATGTTAAAAAATCCTTTTAAAAATTAATTTCTAGGAAGCAAATTTTTTGACTTCGCTGCATTTAACATAGCTTTTTGTAATTTTTCAAAAGCTTTTGTTTCTATTTGTCTAATTCTTTCTCTGCTTATTTTGAATTTCTTGCTTAAATCTTCAAGAGTAGAGACATTTTCTGATAATCTCCTAGAAAAAAGTATTTCTTTTTCTCTTTCATTTAAAACATACAAAGACTCATTCATTAATTTTTTACGGTTATTAAACTCTTGGTCTTGAGATATTTTTAATTCTTGATCAAGATTGGTATCCACAATCCAGTCTTGCCATTCGGTACCACTATCATCTTTCGTTGGTTCGTTAAGTGATTTTTCCTTGCCAATTAATCTTTGATTCATAGATACAACTTCATCTTTTTTGACATTTAATCTTTTTGAAATTTCATCTATGTGCTCAGGCATTAAATCACTATTATTATTTGCTGACAGCTGATTTTTTATTTTTTTTAAATTGAAAAAAAGTTTTTTTTGAGCCGTAGTTGTTCCCATTTTTACTAAACTCCAAGATCTTAATATATATTCCTGCATAGAAGCTTTTATCCACCACATTGCGTATGTAGCTAATCTAAAACCTCTATTTGGATCATATTTTTTTACAGCTTGCATTAAACCTATATTACCTTCTGATACTAATTCACTTACAGGCAAACCATAACCCCTGTATCCCATTGCAATTTTTGCAACTAATCTTAAATGGCTAGTCACTAATTTTTGGGCAGATTTTAAATCTCCTCTGTCTCTCCAACTTTTGGCTAACATGTATTCTTCTTCAGCGCTAAGCATAGGGAATTTTTTTATTCTTGTAAGATAACTTGATAAACCTCCATCTAAAGATATTGAAGGCAAGCCTGTCTTGAATGTTTTAGTAGTCATGGTCACAGGATATGTATTAGTAAATTAAGGCAAATACAAGACATCTAAACACTAGCTTTATAAAGGTTTTTTATCAGTCTTTCAAAATCTTTAGGTCTTTCAGCTTCAAAAAAAATTTCTTTTTTGGATCTAGGATGAACAAAACCCAAACTTTTTGCATGCAAAGCTTGCCGGTTAAAATTATTTATTTCCCTTTCAATTTCTGGGTTAATTTTTTTAAATTTCTTTTTTGTTTTTCCATAAGCTTTGTCTCCAATAATAGAATTTCCTTTGTAATTCATATGAACTCTTATTTGATGAGTTCTTCCAGTTTCTAATCTGCATTCTATAAGACTAATTTTAGGTAAATTTGAATTTTGGAAAACTTTTACAGTTTTATAATTTGTTATTGCAATTTTTCCTTTTTCTTTTCTAACTGACATAAGCTGTCTATTTTTAATACTTCTTGATATTTTTTCGTTTATTTTTCCTTTTTGAGGCTTCAAAGTTCCCCAAACCAATGCTTCATATGCTCTTTTAATTGTGTGGTTGCTAAATTGTTTTGATAGATTTATATGAGCTTGATCATTTTTTTCTACAACTATAGTTCCACTAGTATCTTTATCAATTCTATGAACTATACCAGGTCTTAATTTTCCACCAATGCTTGAAAGATTATTTTGATATTTAAAAAGCAAACCATTTACAATCGTGTTTTCAAAATTTCCCGCCCCTGGATGCACAACTATCCCTGGAGATTTATTTATTATTATTATGTCTTCATCATCGTATAATATGTTTAAAGGTATATTGTTTTTTTTGATTAAAGTTTCTTTCGGGGGAGGAAAATTTATTTTGATTTGGTCCCTTTCTTTTATTTTTTTAGACGGATTAGTTACTATGATGTTGTTTATCTTAACTTCTTTATCTTTTATAAACTTTTGAATTCTTGTTCTACTATATTCTTTTAATTGTAATTGTAAAAATTTATCAAGTCTATGATTGTGAAAGACATCACTAACTATTGAATAAAATATATTTTTTTTCATTAATTATATTATATACTGTTTAAAATTTAATTTAAGCGTTCGTAGCTCAATTGGATAGAGCGTCTGGCTTCGGACCAGAAGGTTGAGGGTTCAAATCCTTCCGGGCGCACCAAACTAAATTATCCAATTTTTATATTTTTCTATGTTCTTCAATATATATTTTGGAAATACATCATCCAAATCAATTTTTTTATATTCGTAATCTCTTTCAAAAATATCTATTTTATTTCTTAATTTCTCTTTTATTTTTTCCTCGTCTGTAAATTCAGCTTTATTATATTCTTGATGTGAGTAACCTTTTATTTTTTCTGCAATTCTTTTTGGTTCTTTTAAAAAGCTAAAATGCCAACCTCCATTATATATTAATTGGGGCTGACGAGGTTTGTAAAATTTCCAAAAAGGTGGTTTAGATGTTTTAATATTTCTTAACCACTGTGGGGATTTAAGATATTTTTTTTGAATAATTTTTGTGCCCATCCAATTTTGCTCCGTAGCATTTAACAGATTAATTTTTTGTTGAAAATTTTTTTGTATAAAGCAAGCATATCTATTTTCAATTTTAAAATCTTTAATTTTTTCTGGGTTTGGTATTTCGTCTATATCTGATATCATTATTAAATCTTTGCTATCACAATCTTCATAACCTCTCGATAAAGCATTTCTTTGATGTTGATCTCTCAAATGGTTAACATCCCAATCTTTTTTGTAATATTTTAAATTCATTGGCAAATCTTCGACAACAATATATTTAATTTTGTCTTTAAACTTAGGAAAGTTATCAATATTGAAATTTAATTTTTTATCTTTGCCGCTATGATCTTTAGTCGCCTCTGCTATAACAAATTTATCAACAAAATCGTTTAAAACATTAAAACGTAAATCTAAAACAAGATCTTCATCAAAATACATAAAACAGTCGAATAATTTCATTAAAAATTATTCTCCCATATTAACCAAAGTGCCTTTTTTTCGCGCTCCATAAAAAGATAAATAGAAAATAATAATGGCAAAAATAAAGTAGAATAAATTTAATGATAAAGCGGTTAAAATATTTTGATAATTTACCACATTATCTACCAAAATATATCTTGCTTCTTCAAATATATAAACTAACGGCAAACCCTTAGCTAATATTTGTAACCAATCAGGTAATATTGATAAAGGGTAATAAACACATCCTAAAGGAGCTAAAAGAAAAAGAGATGACCATGCTGTGTTTTCAAAAGCCGGCCCAAATCTTAAAAGCCCAGAGGTAACTAGCAAACCCAGTGTAGTTCCAAAAAGATACAAACTTAAAAAAAGTAGAAATAAAGGAGGTCCCATGTTTAATAAAGAAACTCCAAAAAGTGGACTCATAAGAATTATTGCAGGGACTATTCCAATAAGTGTTCTTAGTAAAGCAGTAGAAGTTAAGGCAGTTATAATTTCGCTAATTTTTATAGGAGCAACAAACAAATTTGTAAAATTTCTGCTCCAAATTTCTTCTAAAAATAACATGTTAAAACTTATGCTTGATCTGAATAAAAAATCATAAAGAATAGCGCAGCTTAAAATAACACCAACTGTATTATTATAATAATCACTATACATTGTAAAAAATTGAGAAATAAAACCCCATAGGATTATTTGAATTGTTGGCCAATAAATTAAATCTAGTATTCTTGGAAAGGAACCTTTAATTAAATAAAGATGACGGATGGATAGCGCGTATATGCGATGAAATTTCATATTATTCTCTAACGATCTTTAAAAAAGTTTCTTCTAAATTTTTTCTTCCATGTTTATTTATTAAATCTCCACATGTTCCTTTGTCTATTATTTTACCTTTTTTCATCATCATTACTTCACTGCATAGTCTTTCTACTTCGTTCATATTATGCGAAGCTAACAAAATAGTTGTGCCTTTTTTTGATGAAAAATCTTCTATGTAAGTTCTAATATAGTCTCCTACGTCAGGATCGAGACTTGCGGTTGGTTCATCTAGAAGAAGTATTTCTGGGTCATTAATTAAAGCTTTTGCCAAAGAAACTCTATTTTTCTGTCCAGAAGAAAGTTCACCGGTTTTTCTTTTTTTAAATTCTGTTAAGTTTAAATGTTCAATTAAATTAGAAATTTTATTTTCCAGATTATTAACACCATACATTTTTCCATAAACTTTAAGATTTTCATAAACGGTAAGTTTTTTTGGCAATTCAACATAAGGAGAAATAAAATTCATTTTTTCCAATATTTTTGTTCTATTGCTCTCGTTTTCAATATTTTTATTTTTAATAATAACAGACCCAGAAGTAGGTTTAATTAGACCCAACATCATTCCTATAGTAGTTGTTTTTCCACAGCCATTTGGTCCTAAAAGACCTACTATAGAACCTTTGCTAATTTTAAAATTTATATTTTGAACTGCTTCAACATTATTATATTTTTTGTTCAAATTATTAATTTCTATAGAAGTTTCGCTCATTTATTTGACGCCTTTTTCAATCTATCATTAATTGCTCTACCTACCCCTTTATTTGGTATTTTCATAACGCCTATAGACTTAAAATTATTTTTTTTTATTTTTCTCATTATTTTGTATAGGTTATTTGCTGCTTCTTTCAAGTTACTATTTTTGCTCAGGTTAAAATAGTTTTTTGTATTTTTAAATTTTTTACCTAAACCTATTAAAGCTTGATTTTTTTTAACGTTTTTTTTATTCATTTCAACTGGAATGCCAGGATAGTAGTGAAGTTTAAGCTGACCTGGAGCTTTAATTTTTTTGTGATGTTTTAATATTTGAACTTTTTTTTTTAAAACTTTTTGAATATTTGATGCAGTTACAAAGCCTGATCTCAAGATAGTTGGTTTTTTTGTTAAGTCTATTATTGTTGATTCAATTCCAATTTTGCATTGACCACCGTTTATTATAAAATTTAATTTATTTTTAAATTCTTCCGCAACATCAAACGCTGAAGTTGGACTTAGTCTAGAGGATATGTTGGCACTAGGAGCTGCAAGCGGAAACTTTATAATACCAAGCAATTTTCTAGCCACCTTATGTTTTGGGATTCTGACTGCTACAGTATTTTTCCCTACAGTCGCTATTTTTGATATTTTTGATTTTTTTTTTTTTTTTAAAACAAAGGTTATAGGCCCAGGACAAAAATAATTATATAGCCTTTTAAAATTGTCATTCAATATTACATCTTTTTCTAAACTATATAAATTTTTATAATGAATTATTAAAGGATTAAAATGTGGTCTTTTTTTTAATTTAAAAATTTTTTTAACAGATTTATTTGAATAAGCATTTCCAGCTAATCCATAAACTGTTTCTGTAGGCATTCCGATGATGTCATTATACTTCAATTTATTTTTTGCTTTTTTTAGATTACTTAAATTTGGTTTATATATATTTAAATAGATATTTTTCATAAATTAATTAGTATATGGATATATTATGAAATCAAAAAACATTCCAGCTGATATAAGAGGAAAATCAATAAAAGAAGCACAGAATGAAATTAAAGAAATTATTGAAAAATTAGAAAATAAAGCCACAAATCTAGAAGAGTCTGTTGAGAACTACAACAGAGTTGTTCAATTAAACAATCATATTCAGAACCAATTTAAGAAAAAAGCAAAAGAAATTCAAAAATCAATTATTTTTAAAAAGAAAAAAAAATGAAAAAGATTTTACAGTAAGTTATGAATAATTTTTCAAAAAAACTTCATTTAATCGCAAAAAAAACTGATTCTTATTTAAAAAGTGTTTTTTTTAAGCAAAAAAAAAATAAATCTAAATTATTAAGTGCAATGAAATATGGTATTTTCTCAGGAGGAAAAAGGTTTCGTTCAGCAATAGTAGTAAATACAGGTAAAATTTATAATATTGATTATAAAAAATTAATTACAATAGGTTCGGCGATTGAGTGTATACATTCATATTCGTTAATGCATGATGATCTTCCTGCTATGGATGATGATGATTTTAGAAGAGGAAAGTTATCTGTACACAAAAAATTTAATGAATTTACAGCAATTTTAGCTGGCAACTCTTTACTTACTTTGGCTTTTGAAATTTTGTCTAGTAAAGATTTAAATGTTTCAAATAATAGCAAAAATGAACTGTTAAAAACTTTATCGAGGTGCGCAGGTCACTTGGGTTTAGCAGGAGGTCAGTATTCCGATCTTACTTTTGAAAAAAAAAATATTTCAAAAAAAGATATTATTAAAATGCAAAAAAATAAAACAGGAGAATTATTTGGTTTTTGTTGTGAAAGTGTAGCGATTATTAAGGGTTTTAATTTAAAAAAAAGAAAAAAATTAAAAGATATTGGAATTAATATAGGTTTTTTATTTCAAATAGTAGATGATTTAATAGATCACAAGGGTGATAGTTTTATTGTTGGCAAGCCAACTAAAAGTGATAAAAAAAGAGGTAAAGCTACTTTAATTAATTTATTTGGATATAACAAAACATTAAAATTAGCTATAAATCTTAAGAAAAAACTTAAAAAAGAAATTAAAAAACTTGGTTCAAGATCTGGTGACTTACAAGATTCATTAGATTTTATTTTAGAAAGAAAATTTTAATTACACTGAGCACGATTTAATAGAAAATGATCTAACAAAACACAATGCATCATTGCCTCAGCAATAGGCACAGCTCTAATTCCAACACACGGATCATGTCTTCCTTTAACAGAAATTTTTGTATTTTTTCCTTTTTTATCTATTGTTTCTCTAGTATTTAAGATTGATGAGGTAGGCTTTACAGCAAATGATACAACTATTTCTTGACCAGAAGATATACCTCCTAATATTCCTCCTGCATTATTAGATTTAAATTTTGCTTTACCTTTTGCATTTCTAATTTCGTCTGAATTTTCTTCTCCACTTAAAAAAGCAGAATTCATTCCAGCACCAATGTTAACACCTTTTACGGCGTTTATGCTCATTAATGCACCTGCTAAGTCAGAATCAAGTTTAGAATAAATTGGGGCACCTAGTCCGGCTGGAACACCAGAAGCTCTTAATTCGATAATAGCACCACAGGAAGATCCTGCTTTTCTTACAGCCATTAGATATTTTTCCCATAGCTTAATTGATTTTTTATCAGGACAGAAAAAGGGATTTTTTCTTATCTGTTTTTCATTCCATTTTTTTTTATTACAACCAAGCAAACCTAATTGCACTACTCCACCAGCTAATTTAAATTTTTTACCAATTAATTTATTTAGGGCTATTCTTGCAATCGCTCCTGCAGCCACTCGCGCAGCAGTCTCTCTAGCCGATTGCCTTCCTCCGCCCCTGTAATCTCTTATTCCGTATTTTTTAAGATAAGTATAATCAGCGTGACCAGGTCTGAATTTGTTTTTAATACTTTCGTAATCTCGAGATTTTGCATCTTTATTATATATAATCATAGATATGGGAGTTCCTGTAGTTTTACCCTCAAAAACCCCAGATAAAATTTCTACTTTATCATTTTCTTTTCTTTGCGATGTAAACTTTGATTTTCCTGGACGTCTACGCTCCATATCGTCTTGTATGTTTTTTTCAGATATAGCAATATTAGGTGGGCAACCATCTACTACACACCCTATTGCGGGTCCATGAGACTCACCCCAAGTGGTAAAACGAAATATCTTTCCAAAAGTGTTAAATGACATTAAATTACATTATATAGAATATTTTGACTATTTTATGAATCAAAAAAACTCATTAGGGCTGGACTCATGTTTTAAGGATTTGGACGATCCATTGGCGCTATTTACAATATGGCTGGCTGAAGCTGAAAAAAATGAGATAAATGATCCAAATGCACTATCTTTGGCTACAACAAACAGCAAGAACGAACCTAGTGTAAGAATGGTTCTTTTAAAAGGCTTGAGCTCAAAAGGATTCGTTTTTTATACAAATTTAAATAGCCCAAAAAGCAGTGATCTCAAAAAAAACCCAAAAGCCGAAATGTGCTTTCATTGGAAAAGCCTTCAAAGACAAGTTAGAGTTTTTGGTAATATTTCTTCTGTTAGCGATAAAGAAGCTGATGCATATTTTAATAGCAGACCATACGAAAGTAGAATAGGTGCTTGGGCATCTGATCAGTCAAAAGTTATGAACAAAAGAGAAGATTTTTTAAAAAAAGTTGATGAATTTAAAAATAAATACAAAGATCAAAATAATGTACCTAGACCACAACATTGGTCTGGATGGTGCTTAAGTCCATTATCAATTGAATTTTGGCTGGGTGATAAATTCAGAATTCACGAAAGGTTAAAATATAATAAAGTTAATAATAGCTGGAAAAAAGAAATTTTAAACCCCTAAAAAGATCTGTTAAGACTAAATTCTGCTAAGTTTTGTAATATTTCTCTTTCTTCTGAGCGCTGAAATATTCCGAGAGCGTCGTATGAGACATTAACAAAATACTCAGCCCTTTTAAAACTTGCTTGAACTGCTTTGTATTTATTTATTAAAGCTAAAGTTTCGCTAAAGTCATCTTCATTTCTTTTCTTTTTTCTAAATATTTCTTTAAGAAAACTTCTTTCTTCATTATTTCCTCTTTGAAATATTATGATTAAAGGCAAAGTAGTTTTCCCTTCATAGAAATCCTTACCTATTTCTTTTCCAAACACTGTATTTGAAGAAAAGTAATCTAACGCGTCATCAGCTATTTGAAATGCAAGGCCAAGATTTTTTCCATAAGATTCTAAAGCATCTTTTTCTTTTTTGCTTTTATTTACCAGACATGCACCGACCTTAGTTGCAGCAGCGAACAAAGCTGCTGTTTTCATATTTATTATATTAAAATAAGTTTCTTCTAATAAATCTATTTCTCCTTTATGTTCTAATTGTAAAACTTCACCTTGTGCTATCCTGGATGATGTAGATGATAATAATTTAAGTATTTCTTGCGAACCATCTTCTACCATCATTTCAAAACAACGGCTGAAAAGATAGTCTCCAACTAGAATAGAAGATTGATTTCCCCACACTGCGTTTGCAGTTTTAATTCCTCTTCTAAGGTCACTATTATCAATTACATCATCATGTAATAAAGTTGCATTGTGAATTAATTCAATACAAGCAGCCAAATTTACATCTCTATCTCCATTTTCGTAACCGCATAATTTTGCAGAGGCCAAGGTCAATAATGGTCTGATTCTTTTACCTCCAGACTTTACGTGATAATCTGTCATTTTGTGTATTAGGTTTATTTCGCTGGCTAGCTTATACTTTATACGACGAGTGACATCGTCCAACTTATGCCCAACAAGATTTTTTAGCCTAAAATAGGAATTATCTATTTCTTTTTTTAAAGGTATTACTGATCCCATGGTAAATAATTATAGCGTTTTATTTTATATTAAAAAAAACTCTTTTTAATCACTAATGACGCACCTAAAAAATTACAACCTAAGGTAGCTTTAAAACTTTACTTAAACTTTCAAAGGATCTAAAAACTATGGTAATTAGAATATATACCATCACATGTTTTCAATTTTTAAAATTTTTAAAAAGAAAAAAATAATACCCCATATTAGATTATCAGGGATTATCGGTTCGGTAGGAAGGTTTAGGCAGGGAATAAATTTTGCGGGCCAACAAGAAATAATTGACAAAGCTTTCTCTATTAAAAAAGCTTTAGCTATTGCCATTTCTATAAACTCTCCAGGAGGGTCACCCGTTCAATCACACCTAATATATAGTTATATAAAAAAACTTTCGAAAAAAAATAATAAAAAAGTTTTAGTTTTTGCTGAAGATGTGGCTGCTTCAGGCGGATATTTAATAGCTTGTGCGGGAGATGAAATTTATGCCAACCCAAGTTCAATTGTTGGATCTATAGGAGTAATTTCCGCTTCTTTTGGATTTCAGGACGCTATTAAAAAACTTGGAATAGAAAGAAGGGTTTATACTGCAGGTAAAAACAAAAGTACTCTTGATCCTTTTAAAGAAGAAAAAGAAGAAGATATTCAAAGGTTAAAAAAAATACAATTAGAATTACACTCAGATTTTATTAATGTTGTCAAAGCTAGCAGAGGCTCAAAGCTTTTAGATGCTGAAAAAAATAATATTTTTACAGGGGAATTTTGGTCAGGATCTGCTTCTTTAAAACTAGGCTTAATAGATGGCATTGGTAATGCTGAACAAATTTTGAGAGAAAAATTTGGAGAAGATATAGTAATTAAAAAACTTGAAAAACCAAAAAGTTTTATAGCTAAAAAATTATCATCTTCATTTGATAATCAGGTCGAAAATATTGCAAATGTCTTGGAAGAAAGATCTCAATGGCAAAAATTTGGTTTATAAATGTCTAAAAAAAAAATTTTAAAAAAGAAAAAAGGCAAACCAACTTCTATAAATTTTCAAGAAGCAATACTAAATTTACAAAAATTTTGGGGAAACTATGGATGTGTAATATTACAGCCTTACGATATAGAGGTAGGAGCTGGAACATTTCATCCTGCAACAACGTTGCGATCTTTAGGTCCTAAACCATGGAAAGCTGCCTATGTTCAGCCTTCAAGACGTCCTACAGATGGAAGATACGGAAAAAATCCAAATCGATTACAACATTACTACCAATTTCAAGTTATAATAAAACCTTCTCCAGATGATATTAAAAAAATTTTTTTGAGAAGCTTGTCAACAATCGGAATTGATCACAGAGAACATGATATTAGATTTGTAGAAGATGATTGGGAAAGTCCAACATTAGGTGCAGCAGGACGAGGATGGGAAGTGTGGTGTGATGGTATGGAAATTACACAATTTACTTATTTTCAGCAAATGGCAGGAATTGAATGCAAACCAGTATCTGTTGAACTTACATATGGACTAGAAAGAATTTGCATGTTCACACAAAAAAAAAATAACGTATTTGAACTTATCTGGAATAATGATGGAATAAAATATAGAGATATTTTTTACGAAGCTGAAAAACAATATTCATTCTATAATTTTGAATATGCTAATACAGAATATTTATTGAAAAATTTTGAAATAGCCGAAGCTGAGTGTAAATCTCTGTTAGAAAAAAAGATTCCATTACCTGCCTATGATCAATGTTTAAAAGCAAGCCATATTTTTAATCTTTTAGATGCAAGGGGAGTTATAGGAGTGGCTCAAAGAACAGAATATATTTCAAGGATTCGGGAACTAGCCAAAGGGTCGGGTATAAGTTGGTTAGAAAGTCAAAAATAAGAAATGGCTGAACTATTTATAGAATTATTTAGTGAAGAAATTCCATCAAAACTTCAAATTGATGCAAGAAAAAGAATTGGGCACATGCTCAATGATAAATTACAAAAAAAAGAAATTAGTTTTAAGTCAAGCAAATCTTATTCTACACCAAAAAGATTAGTTTTTTTAATAGATGGAATACCTGAAAAAATTGAGCAAAAGAAAAAGACAATAAAAGGACCAAAAGTTGATGCTCCAGAAGTTGCCCTAGGTGGTTTTTTGCAATCAAATAACTTAAAAAAATCAGATGTGTATAAGAGACAAACTGATAAGGGAGAGTTCTATTTCGCAGAAATTAAGCCAAAAGTAATCAACGTATTAAAAGAACTTGAATTTATTATTCCTGAAGTTCTTCAAACGTATTCATGGAAAAAGTCAATGAAATGGTCAAATTACGATTTAAATTGGGGCAGACCTTTAAAATCAATTATAGCATTGCTAAACAATAAAGTAATTAGTTTTGATTTTTTTCATCTTAAAAGCAGCAACTTAACTTTAATAGAAGGAGTGGATGATGAAATAATTAAAAAAATTACTGGGTTTAAATCATATTTAAGTCTACTTAAATCTAAAAATATAATTTTAGATCAAGATAAAAGAAAAAAAATAATATTAGGAAAGATGAACAATATATGCAAATCAAAAAATTTAAAAAATAATTTTAATGAAAAATTATTAGAAGAAGTTGTTAATTTAATTGAAAAACCAAATATTATTACCTGTGAATTTGATGAAATGTATTTAAAGATTCCACAAGAAATTTTAACCGTAACTATGCAGCAACATCAAAAATATTTTCCTCTATTTGATAGCAAAGATAAACTTACAAATTTATTTTTACTTGTGGCTAATTCGTCTGACAAAAAAGGCTATATAAAAGCAGGAAACCAAAGAGTAATAGAAGCAAGATTATCAGATGCAAAATTTTTTTGGGATAAAAATAGGAGTCAAAATTTAGTAAAGCAGGTTGGGAAATTAAAAAATTTATCTTTTTATAATCAATTAGGAACTTTTTATGACAGAACACAAAGGTTAAAAAAATTAGCTTCTTTAATTTCAGATCAGTTAAATATAAGTAAAGAAAAAGTAGAAATAGCATCATCAATATGTAAAGCAGATTTAGTTTCAGACTTAGTTGGAGAGTTCCCTGAACTTCAAGGTGTTATGGGAAAATATTTTGCTTTAGAACAGGGTTTTGAAGAAAATGTTTCAACAGCTATTAGCGAACATTATTTGCCGATTGGCGTTAACAGCAAAGTTCCTAAAAAACCAATAAGTGTGGCTGTAGCTTTAATTGATAAAATAGATGTTCTGGTTGGTTTTTTTGGAATTAATGAAAAACCAACTAGTTCTAAAGATCCTTTCGCTTTAAGAAGAAATTCAATTGGACTTTTAAGAATTATAACTGAAAATAAACTAAACATAAGACTTAAGGAATTAATTAATTATTCAATTAATATTTACAATGAACAAAATGTTCAATTTTCTAATGATTCTGCTTCAAAAGATATTCTATCTTTTTTAAGAGAAAGATTTAAAAATTTACTAAAAGATCAAAATATTCGAAGCGATATAATAAATGCTGTAGAAACTTCATTTTCTGGAGACGATTTTCTGTCTTTATATCAAAAATGTTTGATTGTTAATAAAAATATTTCTAAAGATATTTGCAAAAATATAATTGGTTCTTATAAAAGAGCATCAAATATTATTGACCAAGAGTTAAAAGATGCAAAGAAAGATTTTATAGGTCAACCAGAGTCAGTTCTGTTTAAAAAAGAAGAAGAAAAAAACCTATTTGAAAAAATAAATGAAATTCGAAAATATTTTTCAATGGCTAAAAAAAACGAGAGTTACGACGAAACATTGAAAGTATTAGCAGAAGCTAAAGAAGTAACAGATAATTTTTTTGAAAATGTAATTGTAAATGATGAAAATTCAGATATAAAAAAAAATCGTTTAGAACTATTGCAAATGTTTTGTAAGACTTATAATAACTTTATGGACTTTTCAAAAGTGGAGGGTATTTAATTGAGTAAATTGATTTTTAGATTTAATAATCAAAATTTGCCAGCTAGCACAAGCTCAAAAGATATACTAGGTGGAAAAGGAACTAATTTGGCTCAAATGGCTAAGTTAGGTCTACCAGTTCCTCCGGGTTTTACAATATCCACCGAAGTCTGTGAATATTTTTATAAAAACAATAAAAAAATTACAAAACAAGTTATTAAACAAACTCAGAAAGAATTAAAAATTATAGAAAAAATTACCAAAAAAAATTTTGGTGATGTTTTTAATCCATTATTAATTTCAGTTAGATCAGGTTCAAGAGTTTCAATGCCTGGAATGATGGATACTATTTTAAATTTAGGTTTAAATGATAAGACTGTAGTTGGATTAAAAAAGAAGACTCAAAATGGAAGGTTCGCAAAGGATAGTTACAGAAGGTTTATTCAAATGTATTCAAATGTTGTTCTTGGAGTTGATTCTCATTTATTTGAGGAAATTATCGAAAATTACAAACTTACCAAGGGTGTCTTGCAAGATACTGAGCTAGACGAAAGTGATTGGGATGGATTAATTCAAAATTTTAAAGATATTGTAAAAGATAAAACTAAAAAAAGTTTTCCTCAAAATGTTAATGAACAATTATGGGGAGCAATAAGCGCTGTTTTTTTATCTTGGAACAGCAAAAGAGCAAAAACATATAGAAAAATAAACTATATTCCCGATCATTGGGGAACAGCTGTTAATGTTCAAGCGATGGTATTTGGTAATATGGGTGATGATTGCGCAACCGGAGTAGCTTTTACTAGGAATCCTTCCACAGGAAAGAAAGAAATATTTGGAGAGTATTTAATTAATGCCCAAGGTGAAGATGTAGTGGCAGGAACTAGAACTCCTAAAAATATTCATTCTATGAATAAATCTATGCCGAAAATTTTTTTTCAATTAAAAAAAATTTTTAAACAATTAGAAAATAAATATAAGGACATGCAAGATATAGAATTTACAGTTGAAAATAAAAAATTGTGGATGTTACAAACGCGTTCAGGAAAAAGAACAGCCAAAGCTGCAATCAAAATAGCAGTAGATATGGAAAAAGAAAAATTAATATCGCGAAAAGAAGCTATTTTAAGAATAGATCCAAATACATTAAATACATTGCTGCATCCAACATTAGACGAAAAAGCTAAGAAAAAAATAATAGCCACAGGTTTGCCCGCTTCTCCTGGGGCCGCTAGCGGAAAAGTAACGTTTTCCGCAGATGAAGCAGAAAGGTTAAAAGAACAAATGCAAGATACAATTTTAGTTAGAGTGGAAACCTCTCCAGAGGATATTAATGGAATGCATGCAGCAAAAGGAATACTTACAGCAAGAGGAGGAATGACGAGTCATGCTGCTGTTGTAGCAAGAGGAATGGGCAAACCATGCGTTTCCGGATCGAATGAGATTCAAATAGATTATGAAAAAAAAATATTTAAGTCAAATGATAACATTATTAGAGAAGGGGATATTATTACTATTGATGGAAGCATAGGCAAAGTTATGGATGGTAAAGTTCCTACAGTAAAACCTGATATATCTGGAGATTTTTCAAAATTAATGGGATGGGCGGATCAAATTAGAAAACTTAAAGTTAGAACTAATTCAGAAACCCCCATGGATACAAAAATTGCAAGAGATTTTGGAGCAGAAGGTATAGGTTTGTGTAGAACCGAACATATGTTTTTTGATGAAAAAAGAATAGTTTCGGTAAGACAAATGATTCTTTCGAAAACATTAGAAGACAGGAAAGAAGCTTTAGCAAAATTACTACCCTATCAAAGAAATGATTTTATCGAAATTTTTAAAATCATGAATGGTTTACCTGTTACTGTTAGGCTTTTAGATCCTCCTCTACATGAGTTTTTACCAAAAACAGAACTTGATATAGAAAACATAGCTAAAGAATTGAACATGAATCGTGAAGATATTAAATTTAGGATTACTGAACTTCATGAACAAAATCCTATGCTAGGTCACAGAGGATGTAGACTAGGTATATCTTTTCCTGAAATTTACCAAATGCAGTGCCAGGCTATTTTTGAAGCATTAGCTGAATGCAAAAAGAAAAAAATTAAATTGGTTATACCTGAAATAATGATTCCTTTGGTTTCAACAGCAGCTGAAATAGAAATATTAAGGAACTTAGTTGATGAAACAGCAAATAAAATCCAAAAACTTCATTCTATAAAAATAAAATATTATGTAGGCACAATGATAGAATTGCCTAGAGCAGCAATAAGAGCAAAAGATATTGCAAGATTTGCAGATTTTTTTAGTTTTGGAACTAATGACCTAACCCAAACAACATTTGGTATTAGCAGAGATGATTCAGGTAAATTTTTAAACGATTATGTAGAGAACAAAATTTTTAATAAAGATCCTTTTATCAGCATTGATGAAAGAGGTGTAGGAGAGTTGATTAAAATTGCAACCGAAAGAGGAAGAATGCAAAAAAAATCAATCAAACTAGGTATTTGCGGAGAACATGGTGGCGATCCTGCAAGTATTGAATTTTGTGAAAAAGCTAAATTAAATTATGTTTCATGCTCGCCTTATAGAGTCCCTATTGCTCGATTAGCTGCCGCCCAAGCTTTTCTCAAGAAAAAAAAATAATTTTAATTTATTTATTGTACCGTTTTATTTTCTTTAAAATCCAAAAGATTAAAATTGATAATCTCATCTAATGTTTTTATTTTATCTTTGATGTTTACAGTTTCAATTAATTTTTGTTTTTCTTCTACGGAAAAAGGGGAAATCATGCTTACGGTATTTACTAACTGATCTAAGTTAAGTTTTGCTATTTCATTGCTATCAATAGGATAGCCAATTTTTTGGAAAAAAATTTTAATTTTATTTAATAAATTTTTTTTATCATAGTTTATTTCCTTATGATTTTTTTCATTTAAATCATTTATGAATTCAGAATAATCAACTTCAAAATTACGGTATGACTTTTCTTTTTTAATTTCATTCTTTATTCTAAATCTAATTATACCAGATAGACTAATTATAAATCTTTTATCGCTTGTTTCGTTAAAACTTACAATTTTGCCTAAACAACCTACATTATAAACTTCTGGGGCCATGCTCTTTTTATTCTTTGGCTGCACCATCCCAAACATTCTATTTTCTTTCATACAATCATTAACCAATTGAATATAACGATCTTCAAATATATTTAATGGCAAAATAGTTCTTGGAAAAAATATTGCACTAGATAACGGAAAAATGGCAATTTTATTAGGAAAATTATTTTTGTTATTTGTGTTCATACTTCTAGCTTAAAATTAATAGAAGGAACGCTGTGAGTTATTCGTCCTACTGAAATTCTGTTTACACCAGTTGATGCAATTCTTTTTATATTTTTGAGATTTATACCGCCAGAAGCTTCAGTTTCATAATTTTTTCCTGATAGTCTAATTGCTTTTTTTAAATTTTTTGAACCCATATTGTCAAAGAGAATTCTATCAAATTTAAGATCTAAAATTTTTTTAAGCTGACTAATGTTGTCTACTTCTACAGTAATTTTTTTTTTATTTTTCTTTTTTATTGCCGTTTTTACCAATTTACGAATATCTTTTTCTACAGCTATATGGTTGTCTTTTATTAAAATTTCGTCGCTAAGGTTAAATCTGTGGTTAATGCCTCCTCCTAATTTTACACCATATTTTTGAATTTTTCTTAAATTAGGTAAAGTTTTTCGTGTACAGCAAATTTTACATGGCTTACCTTTTATTTTGCTTACAAATTTATTAGTCATTGTTGCTACGCCAGATATAAGACTCAAAAAATTTAAAGCTACTCTTTCACTTTTTAAAATAGGCTTGGGTTTTCCATATAAAATTGCAACCACTTTACCTTTTTTTATTTTTTTTCCATCTTTTGTATTGGCACGAAAACTAATTTTTTTATCAGAATATTTAAATGCTTCTTTTGCATAATTTAATCCACCAATTATACAATTTTCATTTGAAATAATTTTAGCTTTAATTTTATTGTCATTTTTTAAAAGCTTAGTTGTAATATCTCCAGAAGGTCTTAAGTCTTCTGACATCGCCTGTTTTACTAAGTTATTTATTATCACGTTTTTAAGATTAGCGACCTATTAAGGTCATTCTTTTTACAGATTTTCTTGCCATCGTGGCTATATTATTACTTATCTTAATTTCATTAGTTTCATTTTTTAAACAATCATAAATTTTATTAAGAGTAATTTTTTTCATGTGGGGACATAGATTGCAAGGCCTTATAAACTTAACATTAGGATTTTCTACTTGTACATTGTCGCTCATAGAACATTCAGTTATCAGTAAAACTTTTTTGGGCTGATTTTCTTTAACATAATTTACCATATTTGAAGTTGATCCAGCAAAATCAGAAACACTTATAACATCAGGAGGACATTCTGGATGAGCAATAACTTTAATGTCAGGATTTTCTTTTTTTATATCTTCAACTTCTTTTGCTGTAAATTTTTCATGAACTATACAAGTTCCCTGCCATGAAATAATTTTAACTTTAGTATTTTTTTGTACATAATTTGCTAAATAATAATCTGGAAGGAAAATTACTTTCTCAACACCAAGAGACTCAACAACTTTTACTGCATTTGCAGAGGTACAACAAACATCAGACTGAGCTTTAACTTCTGCAGAAGTATTTACATAAGAAACTACTGGAACCCCTGGATATTTTTCCTTAAGCATTCTTACATCTTTTCCAGTTATTGATGATGCTAGTGAACACCCAGCTTCCATATCGGGAAGCAAAACTTTTTTATTTGGATTCATTAATTTTGCAGTTTCCGCCATAAAATGAACTCCACACAAAATTATTATATCAGCTGTAGTTTTTTCTGCTTCGACAGCAAGAGCTAGAGAATCAGCAGCAATATCAGCAACACCATAGTAAATTTCGGGTGTTTGATAATTATGAGCTAGTACAATGGCGTTTTTTTCTTTTTTTAATTTGTTAATTTTGTGTATTAAAGGAGCATGTACTTTCCACTCGATTTCTGGGACTACCTCAGAAATTTTATTATAAATCTGATCGGTCGATTTTTTTATTTCAGTATTTAAATCCATCTGTAAAATGTACCAACTTGAAGATAAATTGTCATTCATTTATTCTGACGCATAAGCGGCTATGCTGGAATTGGTAGACAGGCTTGGTTGAGGGCCAAGTGGGGTTTCTCGGTGAGAGTTCGAGTCTCTCTAGCCGCACCAATTGTAAAATTATATCCAAAATGGTTTTATAATTTTTATTTTAGAATTTCCACAATATAACTCAGAATTTACAAATTCGCCTAGTTCTGGATCTACGACCTTAATTAGTGCAAAAGAATAAGGTTTGCTGATTAAGATTTTCCCTATTTCATTCCCCTTATATAAAACTTTATCATTCTCATTCACCTCTCCAGAAATTTTCTTTACTGCCATTATTCTTCTTCTTAGTTTATTCCTTAATTTTATTCTCGAAGTGTTTTCTTGACCAACATAACAACCTTTTTTAAAATCAATGCCATTTAATTCATCTAAATTATTTTCAATTCCAAAAATTTTATCTTTTAATTTACTAAGATCTATTTGGGGAATACCTAGTTCAAAGCTTTTATCATAATATTTTTTTTCATTTACAATTTTTAGATTTAATTTTTTTACTACATTATTGATATTATTAACTTTTGAAATAAATTTAACCCCTAATTTTTCATTTCTTGGATCAATATATACTGCATCTTCTTCATAATTTATTGTTTTGCCTTTTAATAAATCAGATTTACTAATTTCTTTAAATTTTTCTAAAGAGATTACTGCTGCAATATAATTTTTACTCAAGTCAACAAAATCAACTTTTGATCTTAATTTATAAAAATCTAAAGTATTAATAATTTCCTTAGTTATTTTTTTTTCACATTCTAAAAGATAGCAATTTTTTAATTTAATGATAAAAAATTCAAACATATATTTTCCTTGCGGCGTAAGAATAGACGCAAATATTGTTGATGTATTTGTTACTTTTTCTAAGTCGTTCGTAACTATATTTTGTAAAAACTCTTTTGCGTCAGACCCATTTACTTGTATAAATCCACGATCTTTAAGAGTTGTAATTTCATTCTTTTCCATATTTGCAAATTCCAAATCTATAATATATTAAATACACTGATAATGCCTGCTACTTTTGATCTTATCTTAAAAAATGGCAAATGTTTTATTGACGGTCAATTAAAAATTATTGATATAGGTCTTTCTAACGGAGTCATAAAAAGCATTAGTAAAATTGAAAGAACTTCTAATGCAAAGGTTTTAGATGTAAGCAATCTTACTGTTCTACCTGGAATTATAGATACTCAAGTGCATTTCAGAGAGCCGGGTTCTACAGATGTTGAAGATTTAGAATCAGGAAGTAAAGCGGCAGTATTAGGCGGCGTAACCTCTGTTTTTGAAATGCCCAATACGAATCCTCCTACATCCAATCAAACTGAATTTAATAAAAAGCTTAGCTTGGCTAAAAATAGAATGTTTTCTAACCATGCCTTTTATTTTGGTGCAACACCGCAAAATATGGAAGATTTAAAAAAGGTAAATCAACTTGAAGGGTGTTGTGGAGTAAAATTATTTGCAGGTTCTTCTACAGGAAATCTCTTAGTAAAAGATGAAAAAGATATAGAAAAAGTTATTTCAAACAGCTCCAAAATTATAGCAATTCATTCGGAAGATGAAGAGATCTTAAATCTTAGAAAGAAATTTATAAAAAAAGGAGATGTTAGCTCACATCCAATATGGAGAAATGAAGAATGCGCAATGTCCTCAACTAGAAGAGTAGTAAAAATCGCAGAGCGTTATAATAAAAAAATACATGTTTTGCATGTAACGACAAAAGAAGAGGTAGAATTTTTATCAAGGTATAAAGGCAATGTTAGCTTTGAAATTACACCACAACATTTAACAATAAGTGCTCCACAATGTTACAAGTTGCTAGGATCTCTTGCGCAAATGAATCCCCCAATTAGGGAAAAGAAACACCAAGATATGCTTTGGAAAGCAGTAAAGGATAATGTGGTTGATACCATTGGATCAGACCATGCACCGCACAGTTTAGAAAATAAAAAGAAAGAATATCCTCAAACCCCATCAGGAATGCCAGGGGTTCAGACGCTTGTTCCACTTATGCTCAATCATATAAACAACAATAAGTTAACTTTAAACCAATTCATAAAACTAGTTTGTGAAAATCCAGTAAGAATTTTTGGAATAAAGAATAAAGGTTATATCAAAGAAGGATATGATGCTGATTTAACCATCGTGGATATGAATATGAAAAAAGTTATTAAAAATGATTGGATTGTAAGTAAATGTGGCTGGACACCATTTGATGGTTATGAAGTAAAAGGTTTTCCTTTAGGAACGATTGTAAATGGAAAAGCAATTGTTTGGGATGGTAAGCTTATCGAAAAAGCTAATGGTAAACCTT
>Ga0310344_10000983_pt1 | contig 22071 bp, 19 predicted proteins | sample HC15DNA20200_MG_FD_203801 | JGI IMG/M metagenome (GOLD analysis project Ga0310344, IMG submission 203801) | Marine microbial communities from station ALOHA, North Pacific Subtropical Gyre - HC15-DNA-20-200_MG | ecosystem: Environmental > Aquatic > Marine > Oceanic | place: Pacific Ocean: North... | reverse complement strand
TAAAATAGTTTTCATTCTTTCTGGATTTTTCTTTTTAACAGACCATGGCTCAGAATCATTAAAATATTTATTTGCATCAAAAGAATAACTGACTACTGTCTTAATAAATTCATTCAAATCTTGATTGTTCATTAATTTTATTAAATTAGGAATATTGTTCTTTAATTGATTTAATAACTTATTATCAGAATCAGTTAAATTTTTTACTTCTGGTATTTTATTTGAACAATTTTTTTTTATAAATGAAAACACTCTTTGACATAGATTCCCATAATTATTTGCTAAATCATTATTTATACAGTTTTTAAGATTTTCCATAGAAATACTTCCATCATTTCCTAAGGAAACTTCTTTAACTAGGTAATATCTCAGTTGGTCTGTTCCATAATTTTTAATAATTTCTATTGGATCTAAAATATTACCAAGAGATTTTGACATCTTTTTATCATCTGAAAGAATCCAGCCGTGTCCAAATACTTTTTTCGGAAGAGGAAGTTTTGCAGCTAGCAAAAAAGCAGGCCAATAGATAGCATGGAATCTTAAAATATCTTTTCCAATAATGTGAACATCTGCTGGCCAAAATTTTTTATAATTTTTATCATTAGTATTTGGAAAATTGAGTGCACTGATATAGTTAGTCAATGCATCTAGCCAAACATAAATAACGTGTTTTTTGTTTTTTGGAACTGATATACCCCAAGAAAAAGATGTACGACTTACTGACAGATCTTTTAGACCTTTCTCTACAAAGTTAATTACTTCATTTCTTCTAGATGATGGTAAAATAAAATCCTTATTATCCTTATAATATTTTAATAATTTTTCTGACCAAGCTGATAATCTAAAAAAATACGACTCTTCTTCTACCCAATCTACAGGCGAGCCTGATATTGTTGAAATTTTCTTACCATCAATTTCTTCAATTTCATCTTTATCGTAATAAGCTTCATCAGAAACTGAATACCATCCGCTATATTTATCTAAATATATATCTCCAGATTTAACTAACCTATTCCATAGTTCTTCGACCGATTTATAGTGTCTTGACTCAGTGGTTCTAATAAAATCATCATTAGATAAGTTTAAAATTTTTGTTAAATCTTTGAATTTTTTAGATAGTTCATCGCAAAATATTTTAGGATCTTTTTTGTTTTTTTTAGCTTCTCTTTGAATTTTTAAACCATGTTCATCGGTTCCAGTTAAAAATAAAACATTATAACCTTGCAATCTTTTAAATCTTGCAAATATGTCAGCGATTATACTTGAATAAGCATGTCCCATATGAGGTTTCCCTGAAGGGTAATAAATTGGAGTTGTTATATAGAAATTTTTATCCATTAGATAATTTATTGCTTATAGCATTAATTAATGAATTTTGATTTAAATTATATTCAATAAACTTATTAATATTGCTAATTACAAAAGATTTATCTTCAATAATCTTTTCAATATTATCATTTTTTTTTTCTTTAAGATTATAAAAATGATAATCTGTTAAAAATAAAATCATATTTATTAAATTAATATTTTTAGTTTTTTTGTAGAAATTAAATAATATTTCTAAATTTTTTAGAAACTCTCCGTCAACGTTAATTTTATTTTCTTGACATATTGTATTAAACGACAAAAAATTTCCTGGTGTTAAATTTGAAGAATTAAAATCAATAAAAACTTCTAAATCATTCATTTGAATTAAAGACTCGATCACTTTTATTCTTATTTTGTTACTTAATAATATTTTAATTTCTAAAGATCGAGAATATATAGTCTCCATTAAAGGTTTAGTTTTATTGTTTATTAATAGAAAATAATTTTTTGATGGAGGTTCTTCAATTATCTTTAAAAGTGCGTTTAAACTATTGGCATTAAAAAGTTCAATATTATCCAAAACAATAAATCTTTCATTTTTTGATATATTTGTTTTACGTATTTTTGATTTTAAATCACGTATATCATCTATTTTTACATTTTTAAAATTATCTCCTGAAAGATAAATAATGTCTGAAAAAATATTGTTTAAATATTGCTTGTAAAATTGAGTTTCACTATTGATAGATTTATTTTTTAAGTCATAATTATCTTTATCATAAATGTAGTTTAAAAAATGATTGATAAGAGTGAATTTTCCAACACCTTTTTTTCCAGTAAGCATTAAAACTTTAGGTAATTTCTTTGAATTATACAGTTTAATGAGAAAGTCTAATTTATTCTCTAGCCCAAAAAGAACTAAAGATTTTCTTGGGTCATTGTATTCATTTATATTCATCTAGCTTTAAGATGTTTAGAAATTATTTTAAATATTTTTTCTTCTAAATCAGTATTATTCAAAGAAGAGTCTAGTACAAAATAATTTTTTTTGTTTTTTGCTATTTTTAAAAATGATTTTTGTGCTTTTGTATAAAAAGATTGAGAAAAATTATCATATCTATTTTTTGTTTTTCTTTTTTTTAATCTTAATTTTGAAGATTTTGGAGATACTATTAAAATAAAAGTTATATTAGGTTTGATTCCTTGTAGAATAAATTTATGAATATGAGTAATAAAAGATCTATTAACCTTTTTTCCATAAACTTGGTAAGCTAATGTTGAATCTATAAATCTATCACAGATTACAACATTTTTTTTTTTAAGAGCAGGTTTTATTTTATTTTTTACATGTTCATTTCGTGCTGCCAAATATAATAATGTGTCAGTATATTTGTCAAATTTTTCTTCTTTTCCTTTATTAAAATAATCTTTAAGTATTAATGTTCTTATGGACTCTGCACTTTTAGTTCCACCTGGCTCTCTTGTAAGAATTGAGTTTATTCCTTTTTTTTTTAAATTTTTCTTAAGCTTTTGAGCTTGATAAGATTTACCACAACCTTCTATACCTTCAAAAACTATGAAAAAGGGCTTTTTTTTATACATCTCCCCAAATCAAATAGTTTAAAGATGTGACTAAACTTTTAAAGAAATTAACTTTTGATATCTTTTCAGAAGCATACAGCGGTAAAGTTTTGATAATTTCGTCTTTGTTAGTAACAATCAAGTTAGCAATTTTTTTATCTTTTTGAATTGGCGCTTGAATAGGCCCATCATATTGTAAATAAACTTTTAAATAACGAATATCTTTTTTGTTAAGAGTAATATAATAATCATCTTTAGTAATTGCTTTAATTTTATTTTTTTTACCTAACCAAGTATCTAATTCAAAAAAAGTTTCTTCATTCTTAGAAATTTCGTAAGTATTGCTGTTTCTAAAACCCCAATTTAGTAGCTTTAATGACTCAGAACTTCTAAATTTTTTTGTGGGAAATCCGGATGCAACAGCAATTATTCTTCTTGAATCTTTTTTCATTGAACTTGCTAAAGAGTATTTTTCTACAGCCAGATAACCTGTTTTAACCCCATCTACTCCAATTTTTTTGTATAACAAAGGATTTCTGTTTCCTTGTTTAATTGGATCTCCGCCTGTTCTATCCCAAGTAAAATCTTTCTCCTTATACCATTCATAAAATTTAGGATAGTTAGAAATTAAGTACTTAGACATTAAAGCTATATCTCTTACTGTTGAATAGTTTTCTGGATCATTAACTCCTGATGAGTTAGAAAAATTTGTAGATGACATCCCTATCTCTGCAGCTTTTTCATTCATCATCTCTGCAAATACTTCCTCTGAACCTGCAATGCCTTCTGCTAAAGCAACACAGGCATCATTTCCTGATGCAATAATTATTCCCTTTAATAAATTTTCTACAGATACTTCGTCGTTAACCATAATGAACATTGAGGAAAAGCCGCTTTGTGATAATCTCCAAGCATTTTCAGAAACAACAAACTTATCATCAAGAGAAATTCTATTTTTTTTTATTAAATCGAAAGCGACAATTGTTGTCATAATCTTAGTCATCGACGCAGGGTATATTTGAATATCAGATTCATATTCATACAAAACTTTATCTGAATGATAATCAACAACTATTGCTGTTCTAGCGTTTACCTTAGGTTCTGCTAAGGCGAGTGAATAAAAATTAAAAATTACGAATAATAATGTAGATATAAATTTATTCATTAATACTTATGTCCAATTCTTCAAAACCAAAGTTCTTAAGCTGAATGTAGTCATTTTTCATTAAATTAATAGAGCTATATGGCCCTGATAAGAGAGTTGTTTTATTTGATTTTTTTGAATTAATATACAATTTTTTACTATCAAAACTTGTCAATTCTTCGGTGATTCTTTTTTTTAAAAGAGAAGCAGATTTTTTAGAATAAAATTCAGCTATAATAATGTAGAATTTATCTTTAATAGTTTTATTTTTGATTTTTTTACTTCTAGATATATTATCAATTGTAACAGTTTCTACAGGTGCATTGCTGTGTATCTTTTCTTCTTCTTTAAAAATTTTAGTTTTCTTAGCAACAAAAGATTTATTTTTCTTGACTTCAATCACTTCTACAAGAGGCAAGTCTATTTGAAGATTAAGTTTATCGGCAACAGGTTTTGTTATTACTATTTTATAAAATTCAGGATATTTAAATCTTTTGTTATTTTTTAAAATTATAGAGTCATTTGTCTTTATGTTAATTATTTTAACTAAAGAACCTGGTCTTAATTTGTTATGTGCTATTTGAAAGGAATTATTATCTAATTTCTGTTTAATTATCTTATTTATAAAATCTTCATCATTATAAATATAAGCAAACCCTTTTGAATTAAAAGGTCTATTGAGCTCTGATTTGCTGTAATTTGGAGCACAAGATGTTAATAATAAAAATAATATAATTAATTTATATTTCATTTTTAAAATTATCTTTTAAAGTGCAGACTGCAAGTGCAAATCGTAAAGATCTGTTCCAATTTAATATTTTCTCATAATTACTATAAATTAAATACGCAGGTGTGTAAGTATTAGAGCCAGGTATTATATCTTTATCAGGAGTAATAATTGCAGATAGTAGATCATCATCGATATCTAATTTGTTTGAATCTATAATGTATTTTCTAAAAAATTTAACTTTTTTTTTATTTTCGATATTTCTAGCAGATGAATTTAAGTATTTTTTTGGAATGTCTTTATTTAATTCAATTTTTGTGTAACATGGTGTATCTTTTTTCCAACCAATTTTATTTAGATAATTAGCAGCTGAAGCAAAAGAATCTTCGATATTTTTTAATTCTATAATTTTATTATTATTATAATCAATTGCATAATTTTTAATTGTTCTCGGCATGAATTGAAAATTGCCGAATGCTCCTGCCCAAGAACCAAATAATATATCTTTTTTAATAATACCTTTGTCTATAAGTTTTAATAAAATTAACAATTCTTTTGTAAAAAATTCACTTCTTCTTTTATCAAAACTTAAAGTAGCTAATGAAGAAATAATATCCATTTTGCCCAAATATTTTCCAAAATTAGTTTCTATACCCATAAGAGCCAATAATAATTCTTTTTCAATTAAAAATTTTTTTTCTATTTTATCTATAATTAATTTTTCTTTTTTGTATAAAATTAAACCTTTTTTAACTTTTTTAAAATTTGTTCTTTTTTTAATATATGTAAAAGTATCCTCGTAAAATTCAGGTTGATATCTATCGTATTCGATTACTTTCGGTAAAAATTTAACGCCAAGCATAACATCATCAACAATATTTTTGGAGATACCAGAGCTAATTGCTTTTTTTTTAAAATTATTAACCCATAATTTAAACTCATAATTATTAGCTGATAAAGGAGATGAGAGAGCTATTAAAAATATAAAAAAATTAATAGTTATTAAGTTTTTAAGCATTTTTTTGAATATCATAAATGAGAGATATTAACTAGTATTTGAAATAATCTATATGAATATTGTTATTTAAGTACTTTGATAGTAATAAAGGTAGTTAATTTAATTCAAGGAGAGGTGGCTGAGCGGTTGAAAGCACTGGTCTTGAAAACCAGCAACGGGGCAACTCGTTCGTGGGTTCGAATCCCACCCTCTCCGCCATTAGCGCAAATAGCCTTTAAATATTTTTGAAATTTTGTTTTTATCTATATTTTTTTCTGAAATACCATAATAATAATAATTTAAAATAACCTCATCTTCAAAATTTAAAAATCTTTCTAATTCATTAAGTTTTGCTTCATCGAATTTATCAATATATTTTTTTACAAATTTGCTTAATAAAGTATCCATTTCTTTGCTTCCTCTATAATTTGATCTATATACTAATTTTTTTTTAAACATTTCTAATTCATTCATAGTAAGAATATATTATACATGAATTAATGAATTTTTTAAAAAAAGATATTATTTTTAGTGATGTAAGCAAATTAAAAGGTGTTGGAAAGCAGTTATCAAAATATTTAAAAAATAGAAAAATAGAGAAAGTAAAAGATATTTTGTTAAATTTACCCTATTCAGAAACAGATAGGTCGAAAATAGTTAATTTAAATAAATTAGAAGTAGGAAAAATTCAAACAATACAGGTCAAAGTTAAAAAATTAAACTTTCCAAGAATAAGAAATTTACCTAATAAAATCATATGTGAAGACAATACTGGAAAAATAGAGATTACTTATTTTAATAGTAGAGAGGGTTATTTGAGGAAGATTTTTCCAATTGATGAATGGGTTATAATAAGTGGTAAAATTAGCTTTTTTAATAAAAAATATCAAATAACAAACCCTGATTATGTGACAACATTAGATAAAGAAAAATATGTTAAACAAATTATACCAAAATACTCTTTAACAAGGGGAATAAATGAAAAAAAATATCGACTTATTTCAGAGCAAGTTATCAACGACTTGCCTGAAGTTCAAGAATGGTATGAAAAAGATTTTCTTAAAAAAAATAATTTTTTAAGTTGGAGAGAAAATATTATAGCTTTACACAAGACTAAAGACAGTCAAAATAGTTTGTCTAAATCATATAAAAGATTGGTCTTCGATGAAATTTGTGCAAATTTTTTAGTTTTGTCTGAAAATCGAAAAAAAATAAAAAAAAAGAAAAAGAATAAATCTTTTAAATCATTTATATCAAACAAAATAATAGAAAATTTGCCTTTTGAACTTACTAAAGGTCAAAAAAATGTTTTAAATGAAATTAACATAGATTTAAAATCTGACACCAGAATGTTTAGAGTTATTCAGGGTGATGTTGGTTCAGGAAAAACAATTGTCTCGTTGCTTTCAATTGCAAATGTTGTAGAAAGCAAACATCAATGTGCTTTGATGGCTCCCACTGAAATTTTAGCAAAACAACATTTTGATCTAGCTAAAAAGATATTTGTTGATAGAAAAATAAAAATAGAATTTTTAACAGGTAAAACAGATATAAAAAAAAGAAAAAACATCATAAATGATCTAAAAAAGGGAACTCTAGATATTATTATTGGAACCCATTCATTGTTTCAAAAAAAAATTGATTTTAAAAATTTAGGTTTAGCTATAATTGATGAACAACACAAATTTGGAGTTAAACAAAGATCTGAACTTGCAAAAAAAGGTGGTAATAACTGTGATGTTCTTTTAATGTCTGCAACTCCTATTCCTAGAACTATGATGATGTCATTATATGGAGATATGGATATTTCTAAAATAATTGAAAAACCAGCTAAAAGAAAAAAAATAATTACTTTAAGTAAGCCAGAAAAAAAAATTAGTGAACTTTGGTCTTTTATAAATAAACAATTAAATTTAAATAATCAAGTTTTTTGGGTTTGTCCGTTGATAAAAGAATCTTCATTTTTAGATTATTCTTCAGCTAAAAAAAAATTTGATATCATTAATAAAAGATTTCCAAATCAAGTTGGTTTAATTCATGGATCTTTAAATAAAATCGAAAAAGAAAAAGTTCTTAATAGGTTTTTAAAAAAAGAGATATTTATTTTAGTTTCAACAACTGTAATAGAAGTTGGTATAGATTTTCCTAATGCAAACCTTATTATTATTGAAAATGCTAATAAATTTGGGCTAGCGCAATTACATCAACTTAGAGGAAGAGTTGGTAGAGGTGAAAAACAAGGAGTATGTATTTTATTATTCAAAGAAGGATTAAGTAAAAATGCAATTAAAAGAATTAAAACTTTAAAAGAGTCAGATGACGGATTCTACATAGCTGAGGAAGATATGCGATTAAGAGGGTTTGGAGATATTATTGGATATCAGCAAAGTGGTATCAAAAATTTTAAGTTTGCTGATCCAGTTATTCACAAAGATCTATTCTTGCTAGCAGAGGAATACGTTAAAAGAAAAAATATTGATGTAAATGAAAGCAAATACGCTTTTTTATTAAAATTATTTGATAAAGCTGAAATAATTAACCAAAATATTGATTAATTTATATCTGAGGTTCCTGCTGAAACAATAAATTTTGAAGCTTGTTCAAACGAGACATCCAAATAAATTAACTCTTTTTTTGGAACCATCAACAAAAAACCACTAGTAGGATTAGGTGTAGTAGGAAGAAAAACGTTTACTAGTTCTTCATTAACTTTGGAGGATATTATCCCTGTGTTTTCTTTTGTTGCAAACCCAACCGCCCATATTCCTTTTCTAGGATATTCTATAAGAACAACGCTACACTTGTTTTTTTGATTACTTGTAAAACTTTCAGTCATCTGACCAATTGCAGAATAAATTGTTCTTAATATAGGAATTTTTCTTAAAATATTATTGAATAAATCAAAAAACTTTTTTCCTATAAAAGATAATGATATCCAGCCGACAAAAGTTATTAGAATTAAAGCTATAAGTATTTCCAAGCCCGGCACATCAAACGGCAAATAATTGTTAGGATTAATCTCTTTTGGAATTAAATTGGTTGATAATTTTATGATAAACAAGGTTAAGTATAGAGTTATTCCGATAGGTATTAAAACAACTACCCCGGCAATAAAATTATTTCTCAGTCTAGTAAAAATAGATTTTTTAATAGTATTTTTACGCATTATTTTGCTAAGGGGCTTGAAAATACAATAAATAATATCATTAAGATAAAAATTGCAATTAATAATTTATTATTTAAAATCATGAATCTTAATATGTATAACATAAATAGAAGAAAATTTCTTGGCTTATTTGGTTGTAGTTGTTGCTCTTTAATCCTTCCTTCGTGTTCGACGGTGCCTATCACAGATAGAAAGCAACTTACAATTATTCCTGAATCTAAAATTAACCAACAAGCTGCAGCAGCTTATGAACAATTTAGAAGTAAAGTAAAACTTGTTAAAAAAGGACCTCAATTAGAAGAGGTAATTAAAATAGGTAAAAAAATTGAAGTAGTTGTTAGTGCTTTCTTTCAAAATAAAGGTCAAGAAGATCCTACAAGAAATTTTGGATGGGATTATATTTTAGTTGATAATGATAAAGTTGTTAATGCCTGGTGTATGCCAGGTGGTAAAATTGCTGTTTACACAGGTTTGCTAAAAATAACAAAAAATACTGATGCATTATCAATAGTTATGGGTCATGAAATTGCTCATGCAGTCGCAAAACATTCGGTAGAAAGAGCAAGTCAAGCTATGACGATAAATTTAGGAACAACTGTAGCAGATATTTTCTTAGGAGGAGCAATTAATAGAACTCGAAACACAATTGGCCAGAATACTGGTATGGACATATTTCGAATAGGAATATTTAATCCTTTTGGAAGAAAACAAGAAACTGAAGCTGACTACTTAGGATTAATTTTCTCATCATTAGCGGGCTACGATATTAGAGAATCAGTAAAACTTTGGCAAAGAATGGCTGAAAAAAAAAGCGGGAAAGAACCACCTGCTTTTTTAAGTACTCACCCGTCAAGTAAAAAGAGAATTGAAAATCTAAATTCTTGGATGAATGAAGTAATCATAAAATACCCCCCAATAAAAGTTTGATCTAAATTATTGGTGAGCCCTGATGGACTCGAACCATCGACACCCTCCTTAAAAGGGAGGTGCTCTACCAACTGAGCTAAGGGCCCTTAAAGAAATTCTCTTTTATATATATATTTAAAGAATTTCAAATAGTTATTAATTAAAATAATCAATATATTTTTTGTAAAAAGTAGTAAAAGTGCCACTCTTAATATTTTTTCTAATTTCACTCATAAATTGTTGATAAAAATTGATATTATGCAATGAAATCAACATTGAGGCCATCATTTCATTAGATTTAATTAAATGATTTAAATAACTTTTAGAATATTGATTTAATCCTCTTAGTTCACAATTTGGATCTAATGGCGATTTATCATTTTGATATTTAGAATTTTTAATATTTAATTTTCCATTCCAAGTAAATGCTAATCCAGTTCTGCCTGATCTATTTGGTAAGACAAAATCAAAAATATCAACACCATAATATACACCTCCTAAAATATCATAAGGAGTTCCCACGCCCATTAAATATCTTGGTTTTTTTTCAGGCAAAAGATTACTTGTTTCGCTTAAAAGATTGAACATGTCTGACTGAGATTCCCCTACTGCAAGTCCACCCATCGCATAACCATCAAAGCCTATTTTGACTAAATTATTAATGCTTTCTTCACGTAAATCTTTATATAAACCACCTTGAACAATACCAAATAAAGCTTTTGATTTGTCTTGACCAAATTCAATTTTACAACGTTTTGCCCAATGAGTAGATGTATCAATAACATTAGATAAGGCTTTTTTATCATCAGTTAATTTTGGACACTCATCTAAAACCATAATTATATCTGAGTTAATGGCTTTTTGAATTTGAATACTTTTTTCTGGACTTAAAATAATTTTTTTTCCATCTATATGAGATTTAAATACGGCGCCAATATCTTTATCTATTTTGTTTAAATTTGACAAAGACATAATTTGATAACCGCCAGAATCTGTCAAAATTGGCTTGCTCCAATTCATAAATTTATGAAGACCATTAAATTTTTTCAATATATCAAGCCCTGGTCTTAATAATAGATGATAAGTATTTCCCAAAATGATTTGGGTACCAGTTTTTAATATATCATCTGTAAAAACACCTTTTATAGTTCCTTGTGTTCCGACTGGCATAAATGCTGGGGTATCTATCTCTCCTCTAGGAGTGAAAATTTTTCCTAGTCTAGCGTTATCATTCTGAGTTATCAGCTCAAATGAAAATTCTTGATTTTGCATTAAACTTATTTTGATCTAAGATTGATAATTTGATCAGGGTCTGGGACAGATCCGCTGTTAGGATCACCTTTTTTAATCATATCAATAAATTCCATGCCTTTAATTACTTTACCAAAAGCTGAATATTGTCGATCTAAATGAGGAGCAGAATCAAAACAAATAAAAAACTGGCTGTTAGCGCTATTAGGATCGCTTGATCTTGCTGCTGACAAAATGCCTCTGGTATGTGCAATATCAGAAAATTCTGCTTTTAAATTTGGAAGGTTTGAGCCACCAGTTCCCGCTAAAGATAAATTAAAATCTGGACTACTAGTATTTCCAAATTTTACATCCCCTGTTTGAGCCATAAATCCATCAATCACTCGATGAAAAACAACATTATCATACTTTCCTTGATTGGCTAATTCCTTAAATCTTTTAACATGATTTGGAGCTTTTTCAGGATAAAGTTCTATTTGCACTTCTCCATATTTTAATTTTAAAATCATAATGTTTTCTTTAGCAATTAAGTGTGTGTTTAATAAACTAAAAAACAATATAAATAAATAGATAAATTTCTTCATTGGAATTTATCTTTGAGCATTTTTACCGTTGATTTAGTAACAAACTTATTAATATTTCCGCCTAATTTAGTTATTTCTTTAACAAACTTTGAAGAAATAATTTGATTTTCAACATCAGACATTAAAAACATTGTCTCAATATTTGCATTAAGTTTTTTATTCATACCAGCTAATTGAAATTCATATTCAAAATCTGAAACTGCTCTTAAACCTCTAATTATGACAGAAGCATTATATTTCTTACATAAATTAATTGTAAGTGTATCAAAAGGAATAACTTTAATTTTTTTTTTATTCAGCTTTAAATCTTTAAATAAAGAGTTTTTTATTATTGATAATCTTTCATCAATTGAAAAATAGTAATTTTTGCTAATATTGTCAGTTGTAGCTACAACAACTCTGTCAAAAACTTTTAATGATTTTTTAATTACATCTATGTGGCCATAGGTAATTGGATCAAAAGTTCCTGGATAAATTGCTGTCTTCATAGTTATTGAATATTATCTTCTATTTTAATGACTGAGACAACTTTTTCATTTCCTGATAATTTTTTAATTCTAACACCTTGTGTGTTTCTACCTGCTACACGAATTTCTTTAACAGCGCATCTCATAATGCTTCCTTTATCAGTAGACAAGATGATTTCATCATCTCCTGACACAACTAAAGAAGCTGATATATTGCCATTTCTAGGAGAATTAACTATTCCAATAATACCTTTCCCGCCTCTATTTGTAACTCTGTAATCTAAATAAGATGATCTTTTACCGTATCCATTTTCAGAAACAGATAAAACGAATCTGTCGACAGCATTCTTTATTTTTTTGTCTTTGCTAATTACTTTTGGACTAATATTAGAGTTATCTAAAACTGATAATGAAATCACTTTATCCTTATCATTTAATTTAATGCCTTTTATCCCTTTAGAGGATCGGCCTTTAAACAGTCTTAATTTTTTAGATTTAAATCTTATACATTTACCCAATTGAGTGCTTAATAATATATCCTGATCATCTTTACATATTTTAACACCAATAATTCTATCATCTTGATCTAATTTCATTGCAATTTTTCCGCTATTATTAATATTAACAAAATCTTCCAAGGTATTTTTTCTGACATTTCCTTTTGCTGTAGCAAAAACGATCATCATATTTTTCCATTCTGACTCATCCTCGGGTAAAGGCATTATCGAACTAATAGAATGATGACTCTTAAGCGGCAATATATTAAATATAGATTTGCCTTTGGAAGCTGCAGTACCTTCAGGTATTTTATGAGCTTTAATTTTGTAGACTAATCCTTGTGTTGAAAAAAATAAAACTGGTGTATGTGTATTTGCTGTAAATATTTGAACTACAAAATCTTCTTCCCTTGTCGATATACCTGTTTTTCCTTTTCCACCTCTTTTTTGAGCCTTAAGAGAGCTTAGCGGACTTCTTTTAATATACCCTTGATTTGTAATACTAATAACTACAGACTCTTTTTGAATAGTTTCTTCAATATTATAATTTAATACAGCATCAATAATTTTTGTTTTTCTAGGTGAAGCAAATTTTTCCTTAATATTTTCTAATTCCTTAACTATAAGCTTATAAAGCTCTTTTTTAGAATTTATAGTTTTGTTGTACTCAATTATTAAACTTGATAATTTATTTATTTCAGATTCTATTTCTCCAATTCCATAAGCTGTTAATTTTTGAAGTTTTAATTCTAGAATAGCATTGACCTGTTCTAAAGATAATTGATAGCTAGAAATATTTTTCTTCTTCTCAATTAAATTTATTAGTTTAACGCTTTTTTTGATTTTCCATTTTTTTGATAAAAGATTCTTTTTTGCTGTTTCTGTATCTTTAGAATTTTTTATTATTTTAATCATATCATCAATATTTTCTACTGCGGTAGCTAAACCGATTAAAATATGAGCTCGCTCTTCTGCTTTCTTTAAATCAAATTTTATTCTTTTAGTAACTGTATCTTCTCTAAATTTTAAAAATTCAGATATAAATTCTTTTAAATTTAATATTTTAGGTTTATCATTTACAATAGCAAGAGTATTAAAACCAAATGAACTTTCTATATTAGTCAATTTATATAGCTGCCTTCTAATAGTTTCAGGTTCAACTGCCTTTCTTAATTCTATTACAACTCTTATACCTTCTCTATTTGACTCGTCTCTTATATCTCTTATTCCTTCTATTTTTTTATCTCTAACTAATTGAGCAATTTTTTCTATTAAAACTGACTTGTTAACTTGATAAGGAATAGATTTAATAATTAAACACTCTCTATTGTTTGTTTTTTCTTCTAAGTCTATCTCTCCTCTAATTTTAAAAGACCCTCTTCCCTTGTTGTAGCCTTGTTTCAAAATATCTTTTCCAATAATTATTCCACCAGTTGGAAAATCAGGACCAGGAACATGCTTCATTAATTGAGCAATAGTTATATCTTTATTGTCAATATAAGCTATTGTTGCATTGATAATTTCTCCTAAATTATGAGGAGGTATGCTTGTTGCCATGCCTACTGCAATACCACCAGCACCATTAACAAGTATGTTGGGATATTGAGACGGAAGAACTTCAGGTTCTTTTTCTGTTTCATCGTAATTATTTCTATAATTTACTGTATTTTTTTCTAAACCTTCAGTTAAATATTGTGCAATTTTACCAAGTTTAGTCTCTGTGTAACGCATCGCAGCTGGAGGATCTCCATCTATTGATCCAAAGTTTCCCTGACCAGATATTAACGGAAGACTCATTGAAAAATCTTGCACTAATCTTACTAAAGCGTCGTAAACTGATTGATCGCCGTGCGGATGATATTTACCGATTACATCTCCAACTATTCTTGCAGATTTTCTAAATGGCTTTGACCAATCATAACCACCTTTATACATTGCATATATAATCCTTCTGTGAACTGGTTTTAAACCATCTCTAACATCTGGAAGTGCTCTACTTACTATTACGCTCATCGCGTATGATAAGTAAGATGAACTCATTTCATCTTGAACGAAAATAGGTTTAAATGATTTGTTTTTCTCTGTGCTAATTTTTTCCATGAAATTTAAAATGGAATTTCGTCATCTAAATCAGTGTTGTTTTGATTTAAATTTTCATTTGGTAATGAACTTTTTTTTTCAGTTACTAAATTTGAAGATTCATTCTTGCTATTATTTCTACTATCTAACATGGTTAGACTAGAATTATAACCTTGTAATACTATTTCAGTTGAATATTTATCTTGTCCAGAAGACTCATCTTTCCATTTTCTTGTACTTAACTGACCTTCAATATAAACGTTAGCTCCCTTTTTTAAATACTGTTGAACAACATTAACTAATCCCTCATTAAAAATTACAACTCTATGCCACTCTGTTTTTTCTTTTCTCTCTCCGCTAGATTTATCTTTCCATGACTGACTAGTAGCTATACTTAACCTAGCGACATTTTTACCATTAACCATTTGTTTAATGTCAGGATCTGCGCCTAAACGACCTATTAATTGTACTTTATTTAAACTACCTGCCATAATATTTTGACTAAATTTGTGATTTTATTTATTAAAAGTTTTAATACTTATATCATAATTGATTAATAAATATAAGATCATTATTATTTTATAAAAAAAATATGTTGAAAAAAATCGTTATAAAAGGCGCTAAAGAACACAATCTAAAAAATGTTTCTCTAGAAATTCCAAAAGAGAAATTAGTGGTCATTACAGGTTTATCTGGATCTGGAAAATCATCTTTAGCATTTGATACCATTTATGCAGAGGGGCAAAGACGTTATGTGGAGAGTCTATCCTCTTACGCTAGACAATTTTTAGATAAAATGAAAAAACCAAAGGTAGATTTAATTGAGGGTTTAAGTCCTGCAATTTCAATTGAACAAAAAAACACTTCAAAAAATCCAAGATCAACGGTTGCTACAGTTACTGAAATATATGATTATATGCGTGTGTTATTTGCTAGAGTTGGAATTCCTTATTCTCCTTTTACAGGTAAACCAATTGTTTCTCAGTCTATAAGTGAAATGGTAGATAAAATTAAAAAATTACCTAAAGATAATACTATATATTTATTAGCTCCAGTAGTTAGAGGTAGAAAAGGTGAATATAAAAAAGAAATCTTAAACTACAAAAAAAGAGGATTCTCTAAACTTAAAGTTGATGGAAGTTATCTAAATATTGAGGATTTTCCTAATCTAAATAAAAAAATCAAACATGATATTTCAGTAGTTGTGGATAGAGTTATCTTAAATTCAAATTTAGGAAACAGGCTAGCAGACAGCGTGGAAACAGCGGTGAATTTATCAAACGGACTTTTAATTGTTGAATATGAAAATGAAACATTGCCTAAAAAATTAAGAAAACTTGAAAGCATAACATTTTCGTCTAAGTTTTCTTGCCCAGAAAGTGGTTTTACCATAGAGGAAATTGAACCAAGACTATTTTCTTTTAATTCACCCTTTGGCGCATGTGAAGAGTGTGAGGGTATTGGACATAATTTAAATGTAGATCCGAATTTAGTTGTACCTGACCCTAAGAAAAGTTTACAAGATGGGGCTATCGAACCATGGGCAAAATCAACTTCGATGTATTATGCTCAAACACTATCTTCTTTAGCTAAACATTATAGATTTTCTCTTTCTGATCAGTGGAAAAAAATACCTAAAAAAATCCAGGATGTAATTTTATATGGTTCTGACGATGAAGAAATAAAATTTTCTTATGATGATGGTTATGAATCATATAATACGAAAAAAACATTTGAGGGTGTGGTCAATAATTTAGAAAGGCGTTATTTAGAAACAGACAGCGAATGGAAAAGAGAAGAGATTTCTCAGTACCAAAGTGAATCTAATTGTGAGAAATGTAAAGGAATGAGATTAAAAGATGAAGCTCTTTGTATTAAAATTAATTCGCTTAACATTAGTGAAATTACTGAAAAGTCAATTGATGATGCGCAAAAGTGGTTTGCTAATCTAATTAATGTATTATCTGAAAGAGAGAATAAAATTGCACAACATATTTTAAAAGAAATTAATGAAAGGTTAAATTTCTTACTTAATGTTGGATTAAATTATTTAACTTTATCTCGTGAGTCAGGAACTTTATCTGGAGGTGAAGCTCAACGAATAAGATTAGCTTCTCAGATTGGCTCTGGGCTAACTGGAGTCCTATATGTTTTGGATGAACCTTCAATAGGTTTACATCAAAGAGATAACAAAAAATTAATTGCAGCTTTAAAAAAATTAAGAGATTTGGGAAACACTGTCATTGTTGTCGAACATGACATAGAAACAATGGAAAGTTCAGATCATATTATTGATATAGGTCCTGAGGCTGGATTAAATGGAGGACAAATTGTTGCTGAGGGAAAAGTTAATCAAATTATTGAAAATAAAAAAAGTATTACTGGAGATTATCTTTCAGGTAAAAAATTTATTTCAATTCCAAGAAAAAGAAGAACAGCTAAAAATGGAAGATTTATAGAAATAAGTGGAGCGAGTGGAAACAACTTAAAAAAAGTTAACTTAAAAATACCAGTAGGAACTTTTACTTGTGTTACAGGAGTTTCTGGAAGTGGAAAATCAACTTTAATACTACAAACATTATATAACGCGTTTAATCTAATACTTAATAAAAATAAAAGTAGAAAAGTTCCTAAAGCTTTTACAGGTTTTAAAGGAACTGAATTAATTGATAAAATAATTGATATCGATCAATCTCCAATTGGAAGAACGCCAAGATCAAATCCTGCTACCTATACTGGAGCTTTTGGACCAATCAGAGAATGGTTTGCGGCTTTACCAGAATCAAAAGCTAGAGGATATAAAGTAGGGAGATACTCTTTTAATGTAAAAGGAGGCAGATGTGAAACATGCGAAGGTGATGGGGTAATTACCTATGAAATGCATTTTCTTCCAGATGTTTTTATTCCTTGTGATACTTGTAAAGGGGCTAGATATAATAGAGAAACTCTAGAAATTCGCTTTAAAAATAAAAATATAGCAGACATCTTAGATATGACAGTTGATGAAGGATGTATTTTTTTTGAAAACATTCAAAATATAAAATCTAAGTTAATCACTCTCAAACATGTGGGTTTGGGTTACATGAAAATAGGTCAGCAAGCCACTACCCTATCAGGAGGAGAAGCGCAAAGAATTAAATTAGCAAAAGAATTGTCAAAAAGACCGACTGGAAGAACACTATATATTTTAGACGAACCAACAACAGGTTTGCACTCTCATGATATTAAAAAACTTTTAGAAATTTTGCAGGCTTTTGCAAATACTGGAAATACAGTTGTAGTTATAGAACATAATTTAGATGTTATCAAAACTGCAGATCATATAATCGATATGGGTCCCGAAGGTGGAATAAATGGAGGAAGAATTATTGCCGAGGGAACGCCGGAAAAAGTATCTCAGATTGAAAAAAGTTATACTGGAAGATTTATAAGAGAATTATTAGGTAATTCTAACATGAAAAAAACTGCTTAAATAATCAAATTATGGTATAAAGAATCATGGTTAGTATTCTACAATCTTTATCAAGAACAGTTCATTACTCTTTAGCAATCGCTTTAATCCTTTTTTTAGGTTTACATTTTGGCGGAGATGGTTTTGCTTTTGACCGAAGTTTCTTTAGTTGGTTATTTAGATATTTGCATGTATTAAGTGGAATAATGTGGATTGGATTATTATGGTATTTTAATTTTGTACAAATCCCTTCAATGCCTAACATTCCGGATGAACAAAAACCTGCTATTGGCAAGGTAATTGCTCCAAAAGCTTTATTTTGGTTTAGATGGGCTGCTCTAGTGACAATAGTATCAGGTTTAATAGTTGCTTACCTGCAAGGTTATGTTCACCAAGCAATGATTTTAGGTATTGGTGCTTCTGATCCAAAAAGCACAGCTATAGGTATTGGAATGTGGTTAGGAATAATTATGGCTTATAATGTATGGTTTGTTATTTGGCCTAATCAAAAAAAGGCTTTAGGAATTGTTGACTGTTCCCCTGAAGAAAAAGCCAAATCTGCAAAAACTGCTATGCTCTTTTCAAGAACTAACACTTTGCTATCTTTTCCAATGCTTCTCACAATGGTTGCTGCTCAAAACCTTTATTAATTAAGGAACTATCTTTTCTTCTTTCTTTTCCAAAGTCCTATAACTAACTTTAAGGGATTTTAAAACTGGAGCAGCTACAAAAATTGATGAATAAGTTCCAATTAAAACTCCGAGTATCATAGCAAAGGAAAAACCTCTTAAAATTTCTCCACCCAAAATATAAATTGATAATAAAGCTAATAAAGTGGTTAAAGAAGTTATAATCGTTCTAGATAAGGTTTCATTAATGGAAAGATTAGCTATTTCATTAATATTTAGTTTTGTATATTTATTTAAATTTTCTCTTATACGATCATATATAACAACTGTATCATTCATAGAGTATCCTACAATTGTTAAAACAGCTGCAATTATTGAAAGATTAATTTCTAAAGACAAAATTGAAAATATTCCTATAGTAATTACTACATCATGGAATAACGCAACAATTGATCCGATACTAAACTGCCATTCAAACCTGATCCAAATATAAAAAAGCATGGCTGCTAAAGATAAAGAAATAGCAATTACTCCAGACTGTAAAAGCTCAGAACTCACTTTAGGCCCAACATTTTCAACTCTTCTAAAATTTATTTCTGCATTTAAATTATCAATCAAATTTTTTTTTATTTCAGGTATAAACTCGTTATTATTTCCTTTTTTTTGCTCTACCTTAATTAGAAAATCTCCTTCTTTACCAAACTCTTTGACATTAACATCACCTAAATTCATCGAGTTTAAAGATGATCTTATTTTGGATATATCTATATTTTTACTGTCTGCTCTTAATTCTATTAATGTACCACCTTTAAAATCAATACCATAATTAAGACCTTTAAATAAAATAAATAAAGCACTAATTATAAAAATAAATAATGATAAAATATTTGCTGATTTAAATTTAGAAGAAAAATCTATATTTCTATCCATTATAAATTTACCTCGCCTTCTTTTTTATTTAAAACAATCATCGAAGTTAAATGTCTAGCTAAAAAATATGCTGAATATAAAGTTGTTACTATGCCTATGCCAAGTGTAATTGCAAATCCTTTAACTGGTCCAGATCCAAAAGCAAAAAGTATAACTGCAGCAATTAAAGTTGTAATATTGGCATCAAGAACTGTAATTTTTGCTTTAGAATAACCAATATCAAAAGCATGTATTATAGATTTTTCTGTTTTTAATTCTTCTTTAATTCTTTCAAATATTAGCACATTTGCATCTACAGCCATACCAACAGTTAAAATAATTCCTGCTATACCCGGTAATGTCAAAGTTGCTTCTAGAATAGTTAAAACTCCCACAAGCATTATTAAATTTGAAATTAAAGCTAGATTAGCTACTAAACCAAATACTTTATATTTATAAATCATAAAAAAAATAACTAAAATAAATCCAATTATTAAAGATGTTATTCCTGATTTTATTGAATCTTCTCCCAAATCAGGTCCTACAGTTCTTTCTTCGACAACGGTTAAAGGAGTTGGTAGTGCTCCTGATCTTAATAATAAAGCTAAATCAGTTGCTTCTTGAAATGAAAAATTTCCCGAAATTATTCCACTACCTGAAGTTATAGGTTCATTTATCGAAGGTGCGCTTATAATTTTTCCATCCAAAACTATAGCCAATCTTTTTCCCACATTATCAGTAGTTGTTCTTCCAAATTTTTGTGCTCCCAGCCTATCTAAAGTAAAAGATACTGTGGGTTGATTTGACTGACTATTGAAATTAGGTTGAGCATCAATTAGATTCTCACCGCTCATTACAATTCTCTTGCTAACACTTAGTTCTTCACCGTTTTCTGATATCAATTTATCAGCACCGAATTCTTCATTGTCCGCGATTAGTCTAAAATTTAACTGGGCTGTTTTCCCCAAAAGATTTTTGATTCTTTCTGGATCTTTTAGGCCAGGTAGTTCAACTAAAATTCTTTTCTCACCTCTCTGTAAAATTGTAGGTTCTTTTGTTCCAACATCATCTATTCTGCGTCTAACAATTTCAATAGATTGTTTTAAGGCTGAATTATTTATTGTTAACAAACCATATTTTGAAAATAAAACTTGAACATTATTACTCTCAAAAATTTTTAAATCTAATTCAAATGAATTATATTTATCAATATAAGGATTTAAAAAATTATCTTTTTTAGAAAAAAAAAGTAGCTTGAATTTTTCAATATCATTTACTGAAAAGCTTAAATTTTTTTCATTAATTTTAAAATCTAAATAATTTAAATTATTATCTTTTAATAATTTTTTTAAAGGAATGACTTTTGACTGAATTTTCTCTTTAATTAAAGGATCTGAGTTGATCTCTAAAAGAAGATAAGATCCGCCTTGTAAATCTAAACCTAAATTAACTTTTTTATCTATTAATGGGTCTGTTTGATTTTGAAAATTTAATATTGAAAAAAAGGATATAAATAAAAAAACAAGATAAATTAAAAAAATATTTATTTTAGAAAAATTTAACACGAAAAAGAATTATTTTTTAACTTCTTCTTTTTTAAGCAAACTTGTTATTGTTGATCTTATAATTTGAACTTTAACATTGTCTCCAATCATTACTTCTATACGATCATCTTCCATAACTCTATCTATAGTCCCTATAATTCCACCAGATGTTATTATTTCATCACCTCTTTTTAAAGACTGAACCATAGCTTTATGATCTTTAACTCTTTTTTGCTGTGGTCTAATTAAAAAAAAGTAAAAAATTACAAATATTAAAATTAGTGGTATGAATTGTGCTATTCCTTGGCCGCTCATTAAAGGATAATTATAATAAAAGAGTTATTTAAACAAGAAAATAATAGTCAAATTTTATCTAAATTATTCATGTATTTTTTTAAAATAGTTGGAATGTTAATTGATCCATCTTCATTTTGATTATTTTCTAATAAAGCTATCATTAGTCTTCCTACTGCTAAACCTGAGCCGTTTAAAGTTCCAACATATTCATTTCCATTAGGTGTTTTATATTTTGCTCCCATTCTTTTTGCTTGAAAAGACCCACACGATGAACAGCTAGAAATTTCTCTATATTTTTTTTCTGAAGGTATCCAAACCTCAATATCAAAAGTTTTTTCAGAACTAAAACCCATATCTCCAGATGATAGAAGCATTATTTGATAAGGGATCTCTAATTGTTTTAAAATTTCTTCTGCACAATTTAACATTCGATCTAATTCAGTCATGCAGTTTTCTGGCTCGACTATACTAACAAGTTCAACTTTGTAAAATTGATGTTGTCTCATCATTCCCTTGGTGTCTTTTCCATAGCTG
>Ga0310344_10000982_pt1 | contig 22078 bp, 22 predicted proteins | sample HC15DNA20200_MG_FD_203801 | JGI IMG/M metagenome (GOLD analysis project Ga0310344, IMG submission 203801) | Marine microbial communities from station ALOHA, North Pacific Subtropical Gyre - HC15-DNA-20-200_MG | ecosystem: Environmental > Aquatic > Marine > Oceanic | place: Pacific Ocean: North... | reverse complement strand
ATCTTCCAAGACAACTTGATCTTACATTATTATTAATTGTTGTAACTTATTTTACAATTCTTCTTTTTTATATTTTCTACATACAGGGTGGACGGATCCAAACAGTAGTTTTGGAGAAAACTGGAACTAGATATGCGCGATCAGCAACTATTATTAATACCATTTATGCAGCTGTCCTTTATTACTTTAAAGAATTAAACGATCTACCAATGTCAACAACTTGGGTTTTTGTAGGATTGTTATGCGGAAGAGAGCTTGCAATCTCTACGATGAATAAAGAATATAAATTCAAATACGTGTTTCCACTGATTGGTAAAGATTTTATTAAAATGGTATTTGGGTTAAGTATTTCGGTTGGAATTGTATTAGCTATTCACTATATAATTATTCCTACTGGATTTGGTTTATAGTAATTAAGAAATTAACCAGTTCTCTATTGATTTATCCCAATTTTTATCTTTTGCTTTGTCTGGAGCTAGATTAGGAAGTTTTTGGTATTCTTTAGTACTATTAATGGGTTTCATTAAAAATTTTCCTGAATATAACATTAGGACTTGTGTTAAATCTAATAAAGCCATTTTAGGGTGATTATCTATAAATTCTTCCATCTTTTGCGCTACAACCGGATCGACGGACATTTGGATTAAGTTTGATTTTTTATCTTTTGAATTTGATGTAACAAAACCAGTTTCTATAAGAGCATCAATAGTTTCTGGTAATAATTTTAAAGATAAGGATCGATTATTATCTCCATTTTTATATCTTATAAAATAATTTCTCTCTCTACATAAATTTAAAATTTCTGAAACCACAACCATATCTTTTTTTGAAAAGAATTTTGATAGAACCTTATTAAAAACTACGTAATATGCATCATACTGTTTTTGATCCATAAGAATTTTGGCAAAAAGTCCTGTATTTAGTCTAACAAAAGTCTCTTCTTCGAGTAAACGTTTTCCTTTATCATCTTTTTTAATACTTTCGTCTAATTTTTCTGGACTCTCATACCATTCCCCACTTGCTTGTTCTATTAGCCAGTTAACACTTTTCTTTAAAAATGAATTTTTCTTTCCTTCATTCACTAATTCTTCGCAGACCTTAGTAAAAGAAATATTTCTTTTTTTTAAATAATGAACAAGAGGTAAATGTTCACCAAGAGTAACGCTGGCGTAAAAAAATGCTCTTAAAGCTCTTAATTTTAGCATTTCTTCCTCACTCATAGCATTTGTTTGACGTATACCTTCTTGAAGCTCATAAACAAATTTATCTCTATAAACACCATAACCACCTTCAAAAAAACGGTATTTAGTTTTAAGTCCAAATTTTTTTCTAGATTCTTTTGTATCCATATCTGCTCCAGGTAACATTTGAATTTCTCCTCCAAAAATTTGTGTAATTCCAAGTGATAAAACTTTTTCTAATGAATTTAGATGACTTTGATATGTTTCTCCTGGTAATCCAACAAGAATGTCAGTTTGGGCTCCATAAGTGTATCCTTTTAATTTTTCAATTAAATCTAAAAGATCCGATAAACGAATATTTTTTCTCTTAATATTTTCTAAAACTTTGTCATCTAAACTTTGAAAAGCAATATAAGTATGTGTTAAGTGTCCAAGCACTTTTCCTATATCTATCATATGAGGTTTAGAGATTTTGGCCCAATACATTTTCAAACTTGAAAAAGATTTTGTCTCATCATAAAGTTTTCTTACATGTTCAGCTATTTGAACGTCTCTTGGTAATATTCCAAAATTTGCATCTCCTAAAACAATTGCCGAAGATTTAAAAGATGATTTAGCGACGTAGTTAAGTTCCTCTTTTACGCGCTGCATTGAAAATTTTAATACTTTATTTAATGCTGAAATTCCCCATACACAAAATGTACAACTAAATGGACATCCTCTGTTAGTTTCTACTATAGGATAATATCCATCTTTTAAAAAAGGATCCATCAGTCCTGTTAAAAAGGGAGATGGAATTTCATCTAGATCCTCTGGTCTTGTGTAGTTAGAATTACCAATTAATTGATCGTTGCTTATTGAATAACATCCATTTGTCACATGACTTTTTAAATTTGCGGACGTCCTCATATTTTTTGGTTGCTTTAGTAAAAAATTAATAATTTCATAGACTGAATGTTCGCCAGCAAACATACAGTAAGTATCGACATAATTAGTTATTCTAAGAAATTCTTCGATACCTTCTTTATCAATACGAATGTTTGGTCCGCCCATTATTATAGGCAATGATGGATTATCTTTTTTCATAAACTCGCCAGCAAACTTTGAAAGCCCAGCATTCCAGGTATAATTAGAAAACCCTACTAAATCAGGTTTTTCATTTTCATATGCATCAAGTAATTTGTTAACTGATTTAAAAAGACGAAAGTCAACCTTGTCACCAAGTTTATTTTTTGAATAGGCTGTTATATAACCTATTCCTGTTGGGGTGTACTGATTAACTTTAAAATAATCATGCGCCAAATCTGCAAAATAAACTAACATGTTTTGTTTTTATAATATAAATTAAGATTAGTAAAAATTATATACAAATATAGCAAATTGACAATTAATAATAACATAAATCCTTTATATATAATTGAGTCCAATTCCGTTGAGTCTATTGACAATAAGTCTTGTGTTTGTATTTGGAATGGACATGAAAAAAATGACAAATATATATCAATATCAAGTCGCCTTGAGGACAACTCAGATAAAATAAAAAAAAAATATATAAAATTTATCCATGATTTAGGAGAGGAAAAAATAGATAATAAAAATCTAAAATCACATCTTAAAATTAAAGAAAATTATAATTTATGGTGGATGTCATTATTGACTGAGAAAAGTCATTATAAATCAGCAAGAATAAAAGATTGTTTAAAATTTTTAGTTTTAGAAGAAATAATATTAGAAAAAAAACCGTCAAAAATAATTGTTCTGCTATCTGATAAAATTATCGTTAAATCAATAAAAGAATTAAGTAAAAAATTAAATATAGAAATTGAAATTAAAAAGATTGATATAGTAAAAAAAGATCAAGTTAATTCTAAAAATATATTCAGTAATATTTATTTTAAAAGTCCTAATATAATTAAAAGTATTATTTATCTAATTAGATATTCTTTTAATAATTGGACTTTTAAGAAAGCTTTGAGACCGAAATGGGAGACTAATAAAAATATATTATTTTTCTCCTACTTATTTCACCTTGATAAAGACAGTTTCAAGGATAATAAATTTAATAGTAGCCAATGGGGTCCGTTAACAAATCTTTTAAATGAACTTTCTATAAAATCAAACTGGATGCATCATTATATACCTAATCCTGTAATACCAAATAGAAAAAGTGCTATAAGTTTTATAAATAATTTAAATAAAGAATTTAATAATACTCAGTCTCATCAAATTATCTCCAGTTATATTAATATAAAAACAATATTAAAGGTAGTTGCCAACTATACAATGATAATTTTAAAAATTCCAAGTTTATATAAATTTAAAAAATTATTTATTGTAAAAAATTCTAGTATTAATTTTTGGTTTCTTTTAAAAGACGATTTTATTAACTCTATTTTAGGACCAAAACTAATTGAAAATTTATTTTGGATTGAACACTTTGATAACGCATTATCAAAAATTCCATATCAAGAGAAAGGAATTTATTTACAAGAAAATCAAAGTTGGGAAAAAGCACTGATTTCGGCTTGGAAAAAATATAACCATGGAAAAATTTATGGTTTGAATAATGGTTTTGTTCGTTATTGGGATCTAAGATTTTTTGATGATTTAAACACAGTTAAAGATAATTCTGACTTTAAAATTCCATTGCCAGATAGAATAATATTAACTGATCAAATATCTTGGGATTATTATTTAAATTCTGGCTATGAGGTAAATAAATTAATTAAAGCGGAAACTTTAAGATATTTTAGCGTTTTATCTAAAAATTTAGAAAAAAAACATGAATTAAAGGCTGACCAAAAAATAAAAGGTCTTATCTTAGGAGATATTATTTTTGATTCAACTAATGAAATGATAAAAAATTTGGAAAATATTAATTCAACAAATTTTCATTGGACAATAAAATCTCATCCCGCTTGTTTAATAAATATAAAGAATTACAAAAAAATTACTTTAGAAAATTCTTATGAAAACCTTGAGGATATAATTCACAAATATGATTTGGTTATAGCTCCAGCAGCAACTCTTTCGGCGCTAGATTCTTACTTAAGTAATATAAAAACTATAATTTTTTTAGCAAAAGATGAGTTAAATATAAGCCCTTTAAGAGGTTTTAAAGATATAAAAATTACTTACGACAATACTTCTTTAAAAGAAGCTTTAAGTTTAAATAATTTAAATAATTATAATTTTAATAAGCAAGATTTTTTTTGGTATGACAAAAATTTAAGTTTTTGGAAAGAAATTCTTAAATAAAGTTTCTATATTATTTTTAAAGGCTATGTCTTATTTGCTCGAGCTTAATTTTTTTAACCAAACTATTCCTCTTATCATACATTAATTTAAATTTAATCTGGTTATTTGTTTTTACATTAACAGATTTAATATTTCTAACCTCAATATTGTCAGCGACAGCACTTACAGATCTTTTTCTTATATTTAAATTTTCAATAATAATTGATGCAGTAGATGGAACAGTTTTTCCTTTCCATCTTCTAGGTCTAAACGGGCTTATTGATGTGATTGCAATTTTTTTTGAATTAAGAGACAAAATTGGTCCTCCTACTGACATGTTATAAGCTGTACTTCCAGCGGGAGTTGAAATTAAGACTCCATCAGAAACTAATTTTTTAATTAAAATTTTTTTACCAACAATGATTCTCAAAGATGCAGTTTGTTTGCTTTGACGTAGTAATGATATTTCATTAATTGCAATAGAATTAAATATTTTATTATTTTTAGTCCTTATTTGAATTTGAAGTGGAGAAATTGAAATTAATTTAGAATTCAAAATAACTTTTTTAAGATTAAATGATTTAAGCTTATTCATTAAAAACCCATAAGTGCCTCTATTTATTCCATAAAATGGTTTATTATATTTTTGATATTTTTTTAATGTTTGAAGCATAAAACCATCACCTCCAAAAACAACTATTACATCTGATAATTTTGGAGGATAGTTTTTGTATTTTTTTAAAAAAAATTTTTCTAATTTTTTATTTTTGTTTATTTTATCGATGGCAAAATGAAAATTATACATTTTTAAATCAATTATTTTTATCCACTAAATTTCTTTATCAAGCCAAGTTTTTGGCGTTAGATCATTTATAATTTCTAAATTGATATGATAATTAAATGGTTTGGATCCTCTTTTTTTAATATAATTAAATGTTTGTAAAATTCCATTATACAAATCTGTATTTGTTTTATAATTTAGCAGTTTTCGTGCTTTATTAGCAGAACAAGTTGCATGTTTAACCTCTTGCGGCCTATCCTTTTTGTAAATGGGTTTTAAATTACTTCCGGTTATATTTGAACAGATTTCTGAAACTTTATTTATAGTGACAAATTCTTCGTCAGGACCAATATTTATAATTTGCTTGTTCAAATTTTTTTGGTCAAGCATTGGTATTAAACAAGTAAGACAATCATCTATGTAGGAAAAACACCTTTTTTGTTCACCATCTCCATAAATTATGGGAGCTTTTTTTTGCAGCATTCTATTAATCATTATTGATACAACATTTCTATACGGATCATCATATTTTTGTCTTGGTCCAATAATATTATGTGGTACAGCTATCGTCCATTCTATATTATTGAGATCACATAAGTTCATTAAAACATTTTCAGCTGCAACTTTTGAAATTCCATAAGGATCTACAGGTTTAGGATTCATGTCTTCGGTAAATGGTGTGTTTTGATTTCCATACCTTGCCATGGATGAACAAAATATTATTCTTTTGACTTTGTGGGAAACAGCTGCTGAAAAAACTGATACGGAAGCTAAAAAATTATTTTTAGAAATTTCATAAGGAGAAAAAACAGAAAGTCCTTCGTGGGCTGTTGCAGCACAGTGATAAACAATATCTACACCTTTCATTACTTCTTTCATTTTTTTTAAATCACAACAATCAAAATTAAAAAACTTTATGCCTTTAGGTATATTATCCTCATATCCACCCATCATATTATCCACTCCTATAACTTGGTGTCCTGACTCGGATAACTTTTGTGATAAATGTGAACCTAGAAAGCCCGCAACTCCTGTAATTAAAATTTTCATAATTTTTATCTGTTTAGGTTTATATTCTAAATTTCTTTAAATCAATAAATAAACCAAAGAAAGATTTTTTATTTTTCAAAATCAAACCATTCAGAATATTTTTCAACATTTTGTTGTAAAAAATATGGCATAAGATCCATGTTAGCAGTTTTTAATTTAAATTCTTTACCATACTTATATTCGCTAGAATTTGCTTCATAATCATAAACAATTGTTTTTCTTCTAATTAAATCTTCAACATTTGGAAGATTATCCTTTGCTTCTTTATATTCGTCATGATGCTCCTGATTTAAAAGTTTAATTTCTATATCTTTTGGTTTCTTAAGTTGTGTAAAATGCCATCCTCCATCTTCAACTATTTCAACATTCGTATATTTATTTTTAGAAATTAATGTATCTAATCTATAAAAAGGGTATCTTTTAGCTTTTACTTCTCTTAGCCATGAAAATGAAAGAAGATCTTTTTTTTTACACCCTTTTGTTCCATACCAATCAACCCAATTACAATGTAAATTAAATTTATAATAAAATAATTTTTGCTTAAAAATTATAATTTTATTCTTAATATTATTTAAATTTATTTTTTCAAAATTAGGAATTTCATCATTGTCACTATAAAAAACATAATCGTTATTGCTCGCTTCGTTTAAACTATCTAAAAGACTATTTCTTTGATGTTCAATCCTTAAAATACTATTCATTCTCATATTAGATTTTTTTTCAAATGCTTGACCTTTATTCTCTTCATAAATTAATTTTTCAGGTTCATTTTCAACAATTAAATAGATGATTTTTTTTTTAAATTCAGAAAATTTATTAATATCAAAATTTAATTTTTTCTTTTCCCCACTATGTGAATACTTAGCTTCAGCTATTACAAATTTATCGACAAACTTATTTAATATGTTAAATCGAATTTCTAACATTAAATTTTCATTAAAAAATGTTGTACAATCAAAAACTTTCATACACTTAGCTATTACATTATATGGTGCCCTCGGCCAGACTCGAACTGGCACTCCCAAATGGGCAAGGATTTTAAGTCCTTTGTGTCTACCAATTTCACCACGAGGGCATAATCAAAAATTTAACAAATTTCTTTTTATAATTAGAAAGATGTTTATATTAAATTTTCTAAAAATAAAGATCTTATTAATTTTATATCTTTAAGTAAAATTATGATAATAATTAGACATGAAACATAGCTCTTATCCATTAAATATAATATATTTATGCACAGCTGAAAAAGGACCTTCGGGTGGCGCTAAAACGATTTATTATCATTCTGACTTAATTAATAGACTCAATTTTAACAATACAACCTCTGAAGTCTTACATATAAAAAAGAAAAAAATAAGTAAGTGGAACAAATCCTTAGAAAAACTTTTTAGAATTCAGGGTAATAATTATTTTGGATGGAATGTAAGTGATATTACAGTAAGTAAAAATTTTAAATCCAATTGGGTAGAAAAAAAAATTAAATTAAAAGAAACCTTTAACTTTAATAAAAAAAAGGATTTTGTAATTTTTCCAGAAATTTTTGCCCATTTTGCAAAAAAATTATGTATTGAAAATAAAATACCTTATGCAATCTTTGTTCAAAATGGATATTGCCTTAATCCTACAAATAATTATAAAATTCTTGATGAAGTATACAAAAAAGCAAAATTTATTCTTTCTTACTCAAAAGATATTTCAAACTGCATTAAATTGTCATTCAAAGATAGCAAAAAAAAAATTTTAAATACAAATATATCCATTGATATAAATAAATTTAATTTAAAAGTTAAAAAAGAAAATATAATCACTTATATGCCTAGAAAGCTTCCTTCCCATTCCGAGAATTTGATTTTCTTTTTAAGAAGCAATTTGCCAAAAAAATGGAAAATAAAACCTTTACATAATTTAAGTGAAAAAGACATTTACAAAAATTTATTAAAATCTAAAATTTTTTTATCATTTTCAGATATGGAAGGTTTAGGTATTCCACCAATCGAAGCAGCTTTGGCAGGAAACAGAGTCATAGGTTACCACGGGAGAGGTGGTTTGGAATACTGGCGCAAACCAATATTTACAGGAATTCAACATGGAGATATTTCTAAATTTGTTAGTGAAATTTTAAAACAAATAAATGATACAAAATTTAATAAAAATTTACATATACATAGAAAAAAAATACTAAATAAATATTCTATTTTCCAAGAAAAAAAACACTTAATTAAAATGATCAAAAAAATTAAGCAATAAATGATGTATTTAAAAAAAATTTATAGAACCTTATTAAAATTTTTCCAAATTCTCATTATTGCTGTAATTTCACCTTTTATAAATTTGTTAGGCTTTAAAGTATCCCCTACTTTAGAAAGATTTTATCTTTATAATTTTAAATTTAATACATCTACTAGAAGAATTATATTTGATACTGAATCGAAAAAAAATTTTAATAAAATTTTCTTTGACTCAACTCTTAGTAATTCAAAACTTTGTAAATTGGGTAAAACACACCCTTGTGACAAATCTCCAATAAACACAAAATTTCATAGACATGGTTACACAAGTTTTTATAATATTTTATTTGCCACATTTATTAATAAAAAAATTAATTTTGCTGAAATAGGAATTTGGAAAAATGAATCTACTAAAATGTGGAGGGATTATTTTAAAAAAGCTAATATCTATGGTTTTGAATACTATGATAATTTAATAAAAAAAGCAAAGAATGACAAATTAAAAAAAGTCTTTATCAAAAAAATAAATGTTAAAAATAAAAAAAGCATATTAGAAAGTTTTAAAAAAACTAATGTAAAATTTGATATAATAATTGATGACAGCACCCACTTATTTGATGATCAAATACGATTAATTCATAATACTCATAAATTTCTTAAAACTGGTGGATATTTAATTATTGAAGATATTGAAAAAAATAATCTAGAAGAAAACTATTTTAGAAGTTTAAAGAAAATTAAGAAATATTTTGAAGAAATTGTTTTCATTGATACTAATCATATTAATAAATATTCAGCTCAGTATAAGAATGATAAACTTCTAATTTTGATAAAAAAATAAGATATGCTTAATAAAGTTCTATTGTACAATTCAGGAGGTGGTATAGGAGATGCGCTGCAAATCATACCTATAATCGATACTTTAAAATTTAAATTTAAAAATACTGAATTTCATTACCTTTGCTCTCATCAAAATCATTTTAATACTACTTTAAAAGATTTTAATACAAATATTAAAACTCTTGAATTAAATATTAAATATTTTGGTTTTAGATGGTGGCACCTTTTAGCTATCAAAAATGAAATCAAGAGAAATAATATCTCTCCATATGATTTAATAATAGATTTTCAATCTAAAATCCGAAATACTTTAATTTTGAGATCTATACCTCATAAATCTTTTATATCTCCATGTTTTAATTTTAAATTATCAAAACCAAAAATAGTAGTTAAAAAAGAGAAAAAAATACACAATATGGTTTTAAATGCGTTTAATTTATCTTTAAATGAAAACTTACAAATAAATAAATTTGATCTGAATAAAATAGATAAAAAGTTTTTAATTGAATCAGAAAAACTCTTACCAAAAAATAATTATGTTGGTTTTTCAATAACCCAAGGTAACGTTTACAGAAAAAAAGAATGGCCTTTAAACAATATTGTTAAAGTTTGCCAAAATCTTATTAAAAGGAATTTAATTCCCGTTTTTTTAATAGACAAAAAATATATCAATTTGAAAAACGATATTAAAAATTTTGTTCCAACAGCTTTATTTCCTGAGCATGAAACAAATTTAAATTCCCCTGCTTTAGTTACCTGCCTTGGCAAAAGATTAAAATTTGCAATTACCATAGACAATGGAATTATGCATATGTTGTCTTTGGCAAAAATTCCTATGATTTCACTATTTGGACCAACTGACTCAGAAAAATTTGCTCCGGATTATAATAATTCTATAATACTAGATAGTAAAAAAATTTATAATAGTAGAAATGTATCAGATATTAGCGCTGAAGATGTTCTACAGGCTGCAAAGCAGTTTTTAAACTCTTAATATTTAACTTACAATCTTTATAACCTTGTTTAACTATATTTAAATAACGTTCTGTCGGCGGAACTAGTTTAGTTTTTCTCACCATAGTATAGGTCATTACTTTATGCCCTTTAAACTTAAAATAGATTTTTTTATATAGTGTAGGATATTCTTCATATACATCTAATCTTCTTTCTGCACATTTTGAAATTATATATAATGCTCCATAGACTTTTTTGCCTAATTTTTTTTCAATATCACATGCTCCATACTTACTTCTAAAAGTTAATTGATATCCATATAGAATATGTTTTTTTACATACTTACATTTTGGGCACCTTCTTTTCATCTGGGCGTGATGTAAGTTACTGCCGTAAGCAAAATAATATTGCATCGTTACCTTTTAGCTAATTTAATTTTTTCTTTTTTTATAAAACTTACTATCTGTTTGCAGCATTCGTCAATTTGTTTTTTTTCTGTAGATCTTATTACCAAAGAAACACCAATCTTACCAAGTTGAAAGAAGGGGTAGCTTCCAATTTCAACATTTTTAAATTTATTTTGTATATTCTTTAAAGGTTTTGCTATTTCACTTTCAACAGTTTGTATGCTTATTGTCTTGCTAAAAATTTTTTTTCCTCCTATGATTTTATTATTTAAGCCAGTTAGCATGGATTTAAGAATAGAAGGAACTCCTGGTAAGCAGTAAACATTTTTAACTATAAACCCCGGTGCGCCACTTGAGGGATTTAAAATCAATGTGGCTGTAGTTGGTAACATAGCCATTTTTTTTCGTCCTTCATTAAATTTATTTTTTCCATAATATTTTTCTAATATGCTGTAAGCTTCTTTATGATATCCGTATTTTATATTAAAAGCTTTTGAGATAGATTCGGATGTAATGTCGTCATGAGTGGGTCCTATTCCTCCCGTTGTAAACACATAATTAAACTTTGCCTTTAATTCATTGACAGTTTTTATAATAGAATCCTCAATATCAGGTATCATTCTTACTTCGTCCAGTTTTACCCCAAGTTCATTAAGCCACTTTGAAATGGTAGCAACATTTATATCTTGAGTTCTGCCTGACAGAATTTCATTGCCAATAACAATAATAGCTGCATTTACTTTTATATTAGCTTTTTTCATAATCTGATATTATTTATATCTAATGAAATTTAAAGAAAGATTATTACAAGGAATATTGCTTAAAAGATATAAAAGATTTTTTGTAGACATAAAATATCAAAATAAAACAATTACTGCGCATTGTCCAAATTCTGGATCAATGATGGGTTTATTAAAGTTTGGTAATACTGCGTGGTTTACCAAATCAAGGGATCCAAAAAGAAAACTTAAATATACATTGCAGATGATAAATGTTAACGGAAAATTAGTTGGAATTAATACTCATTTAACTAATAAAATAGTTTTAGAAGCTTTAGAAAATAAGAAAATAAAAAGTTTGCTAAATTTTAATAATATAAAAAGTGAAGTCAAATTTTCAGATAATACTAGATTTGATTTTTTAATATCTAATAATAAAAAAAAAAGTTTTTTAGAAGTTAAAAATGTAACTCTAGTAAGAAAAGATAAAATTGCAGAATTCCCTGATGCTGTTACTACACGTGGTTCTAAACATTTGAGAGAATTAATAAATGCCAAAAAAAAAGGATATAATAGTTATATATTGTATCTTGTTCAAAGAGAAGATTGTAAATATCTTAAAATTGCAAAAGATATCGATGAAGAGTATAAAAATACTTTTGATATTGCATTAAAAAATGGAGTAGAAATACTTTGTTATGATTGTAAATTAAACAATGAAGAGATAAAAATTAATAATCAAATTTATTATGAAAAATAATTACACCGAATCATTTGATCAAATGAAAATTGCGGGATCTTTAGCCGCTGACACCTTAGATGAAATAACATCTTATGTTAAACCTGGTGTTTCTACAGAAAAGTTAGATAAAATTTGTTATGAATTCATAAGAGATAATGGTGGTTACTCCGCCCCTTTGTATTACAGAGGTTTTCCAAAATCATGCTGCACTTCTGTTAATCATGTCGTATGTCATGGCATACCTACTGAAAAATATTTAAATGATGGGGATATAGTTAACATTGACGTTACAACAATTGTAAATGGATGGCACGGTGATACAAGTAGAATGTTTTTTGTTGGAGATGTTTCGGTAAAAAGTAAAAATTTGGTATCTACTACATATAATTCCATGATGAAAGGAATCTCAATAATTAAAGAAGGTGTACATCTGGGAGATATAGGTGAAACTATACAAACATATGTTGAAGAAAAAGGTTTTTCTGTTGTAAGAGATTTTTGTGGTCATGGTATTGGAAAAACTTTTCACCTTGAACCAAATATATTACATTATGGAAAAAAAGGAGATGGCATTAAATTAAAAGAAGGAATGATATTTACTGTAGAACCAATGATAAACGAAGGCTTGTATTATACCAAAATACTTAAGGATGGATGGACAGCTGTAACAAAAGATAAATCATTATCGGCACAATTTGAACATACAGTTGGTGTAACAAAAGAAGGATTTGAAATTTTTACGAAATCTAAAAAAAATTATAAAGAGCCACCATATTTAGTATGATTGAAAGATATTCTAGGAAAGAAATTAAAAAAATTTGGGAAGAAAAAAATAAATATAAAATTTGGCTTGATATAGAAATAGCCGCTGCTCAGGCTATGGAAAAATTAAAAATAATTCCAAAAGGAATAGCCGCTAAAGTTAAAAAAAAATCAAAAATTAATGTTGATAGAATTCATAAAATTGAAAGCAAAGTTCATCATGATGTTATAGCTTTTTTAACATCTATTACAGAAAAAGTAGGGTCAGATGGTAAATTTTTACATAAAGGAATGACCTCTTCGGATGTTTTGGATACATGTTTTAATCTACAATTAATTCAATCAAGCAAAATTATTGGGGAAGATATAAAGCAAATTTTAAAAGTTTTGAAAAAAAAATCTTATAAATATAAAAATACAATTTGTATAGGTAGAAGTCATGGAATACATGCTGAACCTACTACTTTTGGCTTAAAATTAGCAAGTTTTTATGAAGAGTTTAAAAGAAATAAGAAAAGATTAGAATCGGCAACAAAGGAAATTTCAACCTGCGCAATTTCTGGAGCAGTTGGTACTTTCGCTAATATTGATCCTCGTGTTGAAACTTATGTTGCAAAAAAATTAAATTTATCTGTTGAGCCAATATCAACACAAGTTATACCGAGAGATAGACATGCTTATTTTTTTTCTGTTTTAGCTATTATTGCTGGGTCTGTAGAAAGAGTTTCTACAGAAATAAGAAATCTACAAAAAACTGAGTTGCAAGAAGTTGAAGAATTTTTTGATAAAAGTCAAAAAGGCTCTTCAGCCATGCCTCACAAAAAGAATCCAATATTGAGCGAAAATTTAACGGGTTTAGCTAGAATGGTAAGAAGTTATGCTTACCCAGCTTTAGAAAATATATCTCTATGGCACGAAAGGGATATTTCTCATTCTAGTGTTGAGAGAAATATAGGACCAGATTCTACTATTACGATAGATTTTGCTCTTAATAGACTAAAAAATATTTTAAATAATATGAATGTTTATCCAAAAAAAATGTTAAAAAATCTTAATATAACAAACGGTTTAATTTTTTCACAAAGAATTATGTTAGAATTAACAAAACTAGGATTTACAAGAGAAAAGGCTTATGCCTTGGTTCAAAAAAATGCACATAATGCATGGAAAAAAAATATATCTTTATACGAGAGTCTGTCTAAAGATTCATTGATTAATAAAAAAATTTCTAATAAAGACTTACTTAAGATGTTTGATCTTAATTATCATACAAAAAGAATAAATTTTATTTTTAAAAGAGTGTTCAAATAAAACTATGAATAAAGGTAAAAAACTTTATGAAGGAAAAGCTAAAATCCTTTACGAAGGCCCTGAAAAAGGAACAGCCATCCAACATTTTAAAGATGACGCAACTGCTTTTAACAATTTAAAAAAATCTTCTGTAGAAGGAAAAGGAGTCTTAAATAATAGGATATCTGAACATATCCTAAATAATTTAAACCAAATTGGAATAAAAACTCATTTAATTAAAAGATTAAATATGCGTGAACAATTAGTTCGACTAGTAAATATATTTCCAGTTGAATTTATTGTTAGAAATATAGCAACAGGATCGCTAACCAAAAGACTAGGAATAGCGGACGGTACTATTTTGTCAAAACCTTTAATTGAATACAGTTATAAGAATGATGACTTTGGAGATCCTCTTGTTGCAAGAGAACATGTATTAGAATTTAATTGGGTTCCAGACGCCGCTCACTTAGATTTAATAAATGATTATTGTTTAAGAATAAATGATTTTATGCAAGGCATGTTTAGAGGCGTAGGAATTAAGCTTGTAGATTTTAAATTAGAATTTGGAACTGCAAATATAGACGGAAAAAATACTATATTACTAGCTGATGAAATTAGTCCAGATACTTGCAGATTGTGGGATGTGGTAAGTGAAAAAAAGTTAGATAAAGATAGATTTAGAAAAGATTTAGGAAATATAATTAAGGCCTACCAAGAAGTTGCTAGACGTTTAGGAATAATCCACGAAGAATCCAATATAAGTGAAGTCAAATTTGGAAAACCTAAAGCTGTTAACATAAAGAAATAATAAATTGAAAATATCAGCAACAGTCACTTTAAAAAAAGAAGTACTTGATCCTCAGGGAAAAGTGGTCGGTAAGACATTAAAAAATATGGGATATAATAATATTGTTAATGTTAGACAAGGTAAATTTTTTGAAATTGAATTAAATGAATCCGATAATAATAAAGCAAAAAAAGTTATTGAAGAAATCTGCAAAAAATTGTTAGCGAATACTATAATTGAGGATTATAAAATTAATCTTGAATAATGAAATCGTCTGTAATTGTTTTTCCCGGATCAAATTGTGATAGAGATATTGCCGTAGCGCTCGAAAAATTTAAAATTAAAAACCAAATGGTTTGGCATGATGAAACTGTTTTGCCTAAATCTGATTTAGTTGTGTTGCCTGGTGGATTTTCTTATGGTGATTATTTAAGAACTGGCTGTATAGCAAGCAAATCTAGAATTATGAACGATATTATTAATCACGGAAACAAAGGAGGATTAATTTTAGGTATTTGTAACGGTTTTCAGATATTAATTGAAACAGGTTTATTAAACGGAATATTATTAAGAAATAAAAAATTAAAGTTTTTAGCTAAAAATGTATTTTTAAAAATATTAAATTTTAATAATAAATTTACTTCAGATTATAAAAAAAAAGATATTATTGAATTACCTATTGCCCATAATGAAGGTAATTATTTTGCAAAAGATTCTATTTTGAGAGATTTAGAAGATAATAATTTAATAGCATTTAAATACTGTGATAATAAAGGAAATATTAACAAAGATTCTAATCCTAACGGATCTTCTAATAATATAGCAGGTATATTAAATAAAAATAAAAATATTCTTGGTATGATGCCTCATCCTGAAAGATTGATTGATCCTCTTTTGTCTGGTGAAGATGGTTCAATTCTTTTTAAAAGCTTACTTAAATCTTAAATGAAAATTTCTTCTAATGTCATAAATAAACATGGTATTAAGCCTGAAGAATACAAAAAAATAATAAAATTAATAAAAAGAGAACCTAATTTATTAGAATTGGGTATATTTTCGGCAATGTGGAACGAACATTGCTCGTATAAATCATCAAAAAAATATTTAAAAAAATTACCAACAAAAAATAATAAAGTAATTCAAGGTCCAGGTGAAAATGCTGGTATAGTCGATATTGGAGATGATGATGCTTTAGTTTTTAAAATCGAAAGCCACAATCATCCATCTTATATTGAGCCATTCCAAGGTGCTGCGACTGGGGTCGGTGGTATTTTAAGAGATGTTTTTACTATGGGAGCTAGACCTATAGCTACATTAAATTCTATTCATTTTGGATCTCACGAACATCCAAAAACAAAAAATTTACTTAGCGGCGTTGTTTCAGGAATTGGAAGTTATGGAAACTGTATAGGAATTCCTAATCTTGGTGGTGAAGTAAAGTTTGACTCTTCATATAATGAAAATATTTTGGTTAATGCAATGGCTGTCGGTCTTGTTAAAAAAAATAAAATATTTTATTCAAAAGCAAAAGGCGCAGACCAGCCTGTAATTTATGTAGGATCTAAAACTGGAAGGGATGGCATTCATGGTGCAAGTATGGCTTCTGCAGAATTTGATGAAAATTCCGACGAAAAAAAACCCACAGTACAAGTTGGAGACCCGTTTACAGAAAAACTTCTTTTAGAAGCTTGCCTTGAATTAATGAAAGATGATTCCATTATATCCATACAGGATATGGGAGCTGCTGGTCTTACTTCCTCTAGTGTAGAAATGGCTGCAAAAGGAAATTTAGGAATTGAAATTAATTTAGATAAAGTTCCCTGTAGAGAAGAAAAAATGACTCCATATGAAATAATGCTTTCTGAAAGTCAAGAAAGAATGTTATTAATATTAAATTCAGGAAAAGAAGAGAGTGCAAAAAAGATTTTTAATAAATGGAATTTAGATTTTTCAATTATAGGTAAAACTACAAATACTAAAAACTTAGTTTTAAATTTTAATAATAAAGAAGTTGCGAATTTACCTTTAACATCCATTTCTAGTGAAGTTCCTATGTATGATAGAAAATGGAAAAAAAGTTCTATTTCCAAAAAAAATAATAAAAATAATTATTTAAATTTGTCTGAATCGTTAAAAAAAATATTACAAAGCCCAAATAATTCTGAAAAAAGTTGGGTGTGGGAACAATATGATCATACAGTAATGGGTGACACTCTTCAAAAGCCTGGGGGTAATGCAGGAATAGTCAAAATACATGGTAAAAATAAAGCAATAGCTATGACAGTAGATTCTTCTGCTCATTACTGTTTTGCTGATCCAATAAATGGCGGAAAACAAGTTGTTAGCGAGGCTTGGAGAAACCTTATATCAGTTGGGTCAAGTCCAATTGCTATTACTAATTGTCTTAACTTTGGAAATCCTGAAAAAGAAAAAATAATGGGGCAGTTTGTTGAATGCCTTGATGGAATTTCTCAAGCCTGTACTTATTTAGATTTCCCGGTGGTTTCTGGAAATGTTTCTTTTTATAATGAGACAAAAAATAAATCTATTTTACCCACACCTACTATTGGTGGTGTAGGTTTAATTGATAATTTAGAAAATATTACAACAAAAAATTTTAAAAAAGAGGGAAATTATATATTTGTAATAGGCAAAACATTAGGTCACTTATACCAAAGTGAGTTTTATAAGGTTGTTTTGGGCATTAGTGATGGTCCTTCTCCAAACATTAATTTATTTAATGAAAAAAATAACGGTTTATTAGTTAAAAAATTAATCTCAAAGAAGCTAATATCTACTGTTCATGATGTATCTTCTGGAGGAATACTCTTAGCTCTTTCAGAAATGTGCATAGGTGGAAAGATAGGAGCAAAAATAAAACTTCCCAAAAGTACCATTAATTCACATGAATATTTATTTGGAGAAGATCAAAGTAGATATATAATTGAGATTAGTGAGAAAAATAAAAAAAATGTAATGAAAATGTTAGAGGAAAATAGTGTATATTATGACTCGATAGGAAAAACTCATGGTGACACGCTAGATTTAGGAAAGGAGTTAAATATCAAAATTGATGAATTGGAAAAATTAAATTCATCATGGTTTAAAAGATATTTTAACGAAAATTGATTTATGAGTATGAAAATAGAAGAGATTGAAAGTTTAATTAAAAAAGCATTACCTGATGCTGAGATTGTTATTAAAGATTTGGCTGGAGATGAAAATCATTATTCTGCGACAATTAAATCTAAAGTTTTCGCGGGAAAGAGTATGATTGAGCAACATAAAATAGTATATAAGGCATTAGGAGTTAAAATGGGAAATGAATTACATGCTTTGGCATTAAACACCATGGAATTATAAAAATGAATGAAAGTTTAAAAACTAAAATAGAAAAAGAATTAAAAGAAAATGAAGTTTGCTTATTTATGAAAGGAACGCCAGAAGTTCCTCAATGCGGTTTTTCTATGGCCGTATCAAATGTATTGAAACATTTAAAAGTTAAATTTAAAGGTATTAATGTTCTTGAAGATAATGAGTTGAGGGAAGGTATAAAAGAATTTAGTGAATGGCCTACAATACCACAATTATATGTAAAAGAAGAATTTATTGGCGGTTGTGACATTATAAAAGAAATGTTTGAAAAAGGTGAACTGCAAAAAAAACTTAAAGAAAAAAATATTAATTTTTAAATAAACTAATTTTTCTTTATTATACCTCTTATTTTTTTACTAAAATACTTTCTTATTAACTTAAAAAAAGATATTGTTTCTAAATTTTTATTTTTAGAACTTTGATCAATTATATAATTTATTTTTTCTTCCCAATATATTTCCAGTATTAAACTATCTCTAAAAATTTCTTCAAATATTTTTCCTGTAGATACATTTAAAAATGGTTCAATAAGTTGTGATTTTTTGGATGCTATAAGATTTTTATTAATATCGTCAAAGCTAAACCACCATATATGATCATTCTTATTTTCAATAACTAAATTGTCACCTAATTTAGTAGGAAGCTCTATATAACCTTTGCTCGAAACTCTTTCCAATTCATTTAAAAAAAATTCAAAATCTTCAATATGTTCGATTACATGACTTGCTATAACAAAATCAAACTCCTTATTTTTAAAAGGTAATTTTTTTTCATTAATTTTAATAAAATTTTTATCTTTATAAAAGGTTGATAAATCTTTAACATCAGCTATTACTGTTGCGTTACTGTGAGCTCTATATCCGCATCCAATATCTAGAATTCTCCAATTAGGATTTTCGTTTAACGTTTTGTTTATGTTTTTTATAGATGTTCTTTTAATCAAAATTAATTTAATTACCTAGAGTAATATTCTATTACTAAATTAGGTTCCATAATTGTTGGATATGGAATTTCTGAAAATTTTGGTACACGAACTAATTTTGCTGTTTTGTTTTTTTCATCAATTTGAATATATTCAGGTATATCTCTTTCTTTGCTTACCATTGATCCAGTGATCATGGTTAATTCTTTTGATTTGTCTTTTATTTCAATTGTATCTTCAGCTTTAACTAAATAACTAGGTATATTTACTTTTTTACCATTAACTTTTACATGTCCATGATTAATTAACTGTCTTGCTGAAAATACTGTCATAGCAAATTTTGCTCTGTATGCTACCGTATCTAATCTTCTTTCAAGAATTCCTACTAAATTTTCTGATGTATTTCCTTTTTTTTGTATAGCCTTAAGGTAAATATTTCTAAATTGTCTCTCATTAATATTACCATAATAAAATTTCATTTTTTGTTTAGCTTGTAATTGAGTTCCATAATCAGAAGGTTTACCTTTTTTATTTTTTCCATGTTGTCCTGGTGGGTAATCTCTAGTATTAAACGGGCTTTTTGGTCTGCCCCAAAGATTTACTTTTAATCTTCTATCGACCTTATGTTTAGATGCTAATCTTTTTGTCATATTTATTCTTCGAGATTTATAAACAATGAAATGCTTTTGTCAATTCAGCTTTTCCTATTAAATTCATTTAAAGTTGAGAAAATTCCAAGCAAAATACGTATTTCTTGGTCGGATAAATTTGATCTATGAAATATGTTATTTATATTTCTAATCATACTTTGCCTCTTGTGATAAGGTTGTAAAAATCCTTTCTTATCTAAACCTCGAATAATAAAACTTAAGAATTTATTTACTTCTGATTTTGTAGCTACAGAACTTTTGTATCCAGTCTTATAATCTCCTTTTTTTCCTGAAAAATATTTAAAGATTTCAAAACAAAAAATTATTGCGCTATGAGATAAATTGAGTGAGCTAAATTTCTTATTAGATGGAATTTTAACTAAAAAATCAGCACAACTGATTTCGTCATTGGAAAGACCTGATGCTTCGGGACCGAAAAGAATTCCTATTCTTCTATGTTTTTTAATTTTAGTTTTTAAATTTGTAACTGAAATAATCTTTTTATTAACTTTTCTAATTCTTGAACTGCTAGCAAAAACTAAATCTAGATCTCCAATTGATTTTTCTACACTATCATAGATTTTTGTTGCCTTTAAAATATCCTTAGCTCCAACAGATGTTGCCAAAGCTTTTTGGTTAGGCCAATTACATTTTGGATTAACTAATCTTAAATGTTTTATATTAAAATTTTTAATAGCTCTTGCTACAGAACCTATGTTTTCACCTAATTGGGGTCTTACTAAAATAAAATAAATTTTATTTAAGCTCATTAGTCGTTTGCTGGAGCTTTTTCTTTATAAAGTTTGTAATCTAAACTATCAATTAATGCTTTAAACGAAGCTTCAATAATATTTGCTGAAACGCCTATAGTAAACCAACTTTTACCCTCTCTGTCTGTGCTTTCAATTGAAACCCTTGTTGTTGCATTTGTTCCTGTGTTTAAAATTCTAACTTTATAATCAACTAATTTTAAATCTTTTAAATATTTAGAATATTTTCCAACTTTATCTACATTTGATCTTATAGCATTATCTAAAGCGTTAACTGGACCATTACCAGAACCCTCACAAACTATTTCTTTTCCATCAACTAAAATATGAGCTTTTGCAAAAGAATTAATTTTATCCTTTGAATCTTTTTTTACTGATACATCATATTTAGAAATTGTTAAATATTTAGGTATTTCTCCTAAGAGTCTTCTAGCTAACAATTCAAAAGAAGCGTCAGCTCCATCATATGAATAACCAATAAATTCTCTATCTTTAACTTCATTAAGTAAAATTTGAACTTTAGGATCATTCTTATCAATTTTTATTCCGTATTTATTTAGTCTCGACATTATATTTGATTTACCCGCTTGGTCAGAAACTATAATATTTCTTATGTTTCCAACTAAACTTGGATCAATGTGTTCATAAGTTTTTGGATCTTTTGAAACAGCAGAAACATGTAAACCTCCTTTATGAGCAAAGGATGAAGCTCCAACATAAGCAGCGTTTCTATTTGATGTTCTATTTAATATTTCATCTAATAATCTTGAACATTCTGTTAGTGTTTTAATTTTATTTTCATTTATTTTAATCTCAAAATTCTCAGAGAAAGACTTTTTTAGCGCTAAAGACGGAATTAAAGATATTAAATTTGCATTTCCACATCTCTCACCAAGTCCATTAATTGTTCCTTGAACTTGTCGAACTCCTGCTAAAACCGCAGTTAAAGAATTTGCTACTGCATTTTCCGTATCGTTATGGGCATGAATACCAAGATTTTTTCCCGGTATATGTTTACTTACTTTTAAAACAATATCACCAATTTCATTAGGCAAAGTTCCTCCATTTGTATCACACAGAACAACCCATCGAGCTCCTTCATCGTAGGCTGCCTTTATGCAAGATAGTGCGTATTCAGGATTTTTTTTATATCCATCAAAAAAATGTTCTGCATCAAACATGAATTCTCTTTTATTTTTTACAAATAGTTTTGCTGATTCTTTTATATTTTCTAAATTTTCTTCATTTGTAATGCCTAAAGCAACATCAACATGAAAATCCCATGATTTGCCAACAAGACAAATTGCGGGTGCATTTGTATTTAACAATGCAGAAAGACCGGGATCATTCTCTGCGCTTCTGCCAGATTTTTTTGTCATT
>Ga0310344_10000981_pt1 | contig 22078 bp, 14 predicted proteins | sample HC15DNA20200_MG_FD_203801 | JGI IMG/M metagenome (GOLD analysis project Ga0310344, IMG submission 203801) | Marine microbial communities from station ALOHA, North Pacific Subtropical Gyre - HC15-DNA-20-200_MG | ecosystem: Environmental > Aquatic > Marine > Oceanic | place: Pacific Ocean: North... | reverse complement strand
GCCCCCTAGCACTGCTGACATCGATTGTAGCGCAACCCGTACAATGTTGTTCTCTGGCTGCTGGGCTGTCAGCGTACTACCCGCAGTCTGAGTGTGAAAACGCAATTGTTGAGCCCGAGGTTCTGTAGCGCCAAAACGATCTCGCATGAGCTTAGCCCAGAGACGTCGAGCGGCCCGGAATTTTGCCACCTCTTCAAGGAAATCGCTATGGGCGGCGAAAAAAAATGACAGCCTGCGGCCAAAACTGTTGACATCGAGTCCCGCAGCGATGGCTGCTTCAACGTATGCGACCGCGTTTGCGCACGTGAACGCCACTTCTTGGACAGCGGTCGAACCAGCTTCTCGGATGTGATAACCGCTGATTGAGATAGGGTGCCAGTTTGGGAGTTCTTTGCCGCAGTAGGCAAAGACGTCTGTGACGATTCTCAAGGAGGCTTGCGGTGGGAAGATGTAAGTGCCTCGAGACACGTACTCCTTGAGGATATCATTCTGGGTGGTCCCGGAAATGGTCGCGGTCTCTACTCCCTGTCTTCGGGCGGTCGCTATATACATCGCGAGCAGAATGATTGCGGTCGCGTTGATAGTCATCGATGTGGAGACATTGTCTAGACGGATGCCATCAAAGAGAACGCTCATATCTTCGATCGAATCGATCGCTACGCCCACCCGGCCCACTTCACCTCGAGCGAGGGGATGGTCTGAGTCGTAGCCAATTTGGGTTGGAAGGTCGAAAGCGACGCTAAGTCCACTGCCACCATGTTCGAGCAGGTAGCGATATCTCTTGTTCGATTCTGCTGCGGTTCCAAAACCAGCGTACTGTCGCATCGACCACAGTCGGCCCCGATACATCGTTGGATGAATGCCACGGGTAAAGGGAAAACTGCCAGGCGTTGCCAGCGCTTCGGTTACGTTCAACTGGGACAGTGTCTGTGGAGTTATCGTTCTCGATTCCATTGCTAAATGATTGTAGTGGAGAATCGGTCTCCACATGCAGGTATTGCTGCTGCGGCCTAATGGGGTGGGTGTCGTGATTGCTACTGTCAAGTCCTTGACACAACAATATAGATGGCTAACAATTCTCTGAGACACTATATCTTGCTGCCCGTTATGATAGCTTCGTTACGGCCGGTCCGACATTTACTGAGGGTTCAGTGGCCTGTCTGCTTGATTGGTCTGTGTCGAGACCGACAGTTTGAACCGGCCTCGGGCTTAGCCAGGCTGGTTGCGTGAGGCTCCCTTAGGTAAGGAGAGACCCCCGGATGGACGACGTTGTGAACCGGTTGTCGAAAGAACTAGCTAAGGCAATGGCTACAGCCTTAGCGAATGACCGCCGTGTGGAGGCTTGTCACGAGAGAGCAAGGGTTGCTGGATATAGTATGCAAATATCGTTGGAGGCCGTTATCGGGTTTGCCAGTCGAGGCGATTCCCAGGCTTCTAGCCAAGGTTCGAAGGCGAGTGCGAGTGACGGCCAGTCGGCTCAACTCATGAACTCGAATGACCGGCGCTTCCTGCGCTCTCTCCGGATAGCTGCTGACGAGACAACCGAGTAGCTCGACTGATTGAGGATGATTTCAATCAATCCAACCACGCAAATCGCGACCAGTCATTTCGGGAGGTGGCTCAATTCCGAGCACCCCTAGAATCGTTGGGGCTACGTCTCTTAAAGAGCCATCGCGAAGTGGCATTGATGCCCGGACGTTTGGTCCGACTAAGACCAGTGGCACACGGTTGGTTGTGTGAGAAGTGTGGGGACCGTTACGTTCGGTGTCCCACATCTGTTCAGCGTTGCCGTGATCTGCAGTAATCATTACAGTGGCATCTACCTTGCGGGCAGCGACAATTATTCGAGCGAGACACTGGTCGAGGGTCTCTACAGCGGCCACAGTGGCTTGTAGCTGGCCTGTGTGCCCAACCATGTCAGCGTTAGCAAAGTTGCAGATGATCACATTGTGTTTCCTAGTTGTTAGGTTGTCGACTAAGTGACTGGTGATCCCGGCCGCGCTCATGGCCGGTTCTAGATCGTAAGTTGGGACCGATGGTGAAGGTACCAGGATGCGGTCTTCGCCAGCAGCCTGCAGCTCCTCGCCACAGTTGAAAAAGTAAGTTACGTGAGCGTACTTCTCCGTTTCCGCTAATCTGAGGTTTGTCCGTCCATGTGCCGTAAGCACATCGGAGAGATTTCCGGAAAATGTTTGCCTTGGAAAGGCTACGGGCAGGCCAAAAGTAGAATCATATTCTGTCAATGTGATTACCCGGAGGGACGGAAACGCTGTCCGAGTAAATCCGTCAAATCCTGTTAGTGCTAATGCACTGGTCAGCTGCCTAGCTCGGTCAGCACGGAAATTGAAGAAGACAACTGCATCGCCGTCTCTTAGCAAACCGATAGGCTGTCCGTTGCTGGTTACCACCAGTGGCTTGATGAACTCATCACTGACTCCACTGGCGTAAGACTCCGCGATCATCGTTTCCGGATTAGGTCCTCTGGTACCTACTCCAAGGGTCATTGCGTCATAGGCGAGGCGCGTCCGGTCCCAGCGTTTATCTCTGTCCATTGCGTAGTAGCGGCCACAGACCGATGCTATCTGTCCGGTTCCAGTTTCTGAACAGGTGCGTTCTAAATAGGCCAAATGCTCTAGGCAGGTATTCGGTGCCGTGTCTCGGCCATCAGTGTGGGCGTGTATAAAGACTCGGTCTGCGCCCCGACGCGCGGCAAGTTGGATTAGTGCCTTGAGGTGTCGCTGGTGTGAGTGAACCCCACCGTTCGAGAGGAGTCCAACGAAGTGAAGTGTGTGAGAACTATTTGCACAGTAATCGATTAACGATGTCAGTGCGGAGTTTTGGTTAAGTTGTCCTTCAGCAATAGCTTGGTCGATGCGCGTCAGGTCCTGGAAGACCACCCGGCCTGCACCAAGGTTCATGTGTCCGACCTCCGAATTACCCATCTGTCCAGCTGGAAGTCCAACGGCTTTGCCACAGGTCGTTAAGAGTGCCGATGGGTAGCGGTCTCGAATGTCATTATAGATAGGCGTTCGAGCTTGAGCGATGGCGTTTCCGTCAGGTTTTGTGCGTTCTCCCCATCCATCTAGGACAATCAAAACTAAGGGCGGTAGGGTCTGCTCAAATACAGGCATGTTGTCGGCCTCGGTGAGAGCCGGCGATTGGCGGTTTATTGTCAGTAGGAACGGCTCAGTGGTTCAAACTCACACAGCCGGCCACGAATGATACCACGGTCAACTCCGGGGAGATGGTTTTGAGGAATTGAAAGTGCAGTGTATTGCAGATGGGGTTAACGAGCCTTCTGATACTAACAATAGTGGAAAGTTGGTCCGGGCAACCGAAGAACGGTAATGTAGTGTTACACCAGGTTCTGAATTAGGGAGAATTGTATCGATGACGGAGATTATCCACTGCTTGAAGCTACTGTTTTTGGGGGTGGCTGGGTTCGTGGTTGTTGGTATTACGCATGCGGCCGGGCAAGGTGTTGAGCAAGAACTTACCGAGGAGCAGAGACAAGAACTTGAGTTGCTCGCTTCTGCTGTTTCTACGGTGTTGCAGAGCCAGTCCGTTTGGACGGAACAACCCCTGGACTGGGTCAACGAGTTTCTAAAGAGCAGCAAACAAACAACATTTGTGCCTTTCACATTCTCTGTTGAACAAAGAGAGCTCAGCACGCCAACTATAGCAATTTACATACTCGTGGAACCGCAACAGGCGATGTCAGAACCTGAGCGTTGTGATCCGGTGTTTGAGGAGGCCTATCACATCGAGCTTGGGGCACCGACTCTTGCCGGTGCGTACGAAATTAGCGCAGGATTTTGGGGACAAAGTGGAGACTATGATGTTTATGTAGCGGTGAGCGAAAGCGAGGTCTCTAGTGGGACGGAACCTAGAACACTTATGTTTAAGAAAGAGGTGTCGATACCGAACCTGTGGTCCGAGCAACTCGCTGCCAGCAGTGTCATTTTGGCAGAGCGGATTGATGTGCTGCCTTCACCGCCGTCCCCGTCTCAACTCTTGCTGAATCCGTATACACTCGGTAATCTGAGAGTTATTCCGAAGATGACACCAGAGTACTCTCCTCCGGGGGAATTTATATCGGCTTTTTTCATCTATAACGCTGGTTTGACGGTGTCTGGGATGCCTGATGTCAGGGTAGATTACACTTTCAGTACCCGCGGGGTAGAGGGTGGGCAGTTCTTCGATCGCACTACCCCGCAGATGTTCAATGAGAGGACGTTACCCCAGGACTTTGATGTGACTGCCGGCCATCAGTTAGCTGCAGGCCAGATTGTGCCGTTGAGTGCCCTTCCGGTAGACGATTATCGACTCGTCATCAAGGTCACCGACAATACAAACGGTGCGGTACTGATGCGGAGTGTGGACTTCTCCGTCGCCTCGCCTTAGGATCCGGACGGGACTTTGTAATTGTAGCGATGTGCCTTTTAACCTAATTGACTTTGGGGTGGAGCAGTGAGCGAAGCGCCGATGTATTTACTGGGAAGAATAGCAGTGATCGTAGTTGTCACGCTCTTTTTCACTGGAGTCCGTGTTGAGGCAATTTCTGGCGAAAGGGAGCAGTCCTCGGTAGCTCACGCCAGAGTAGATAAGCCGGCTGTAGATGGACTTATTACGGGTGTGGTAGTTGATGTATCTGGTGAGCCTCTTGAAAAAGCGATGGTTTCTGCATTCGGGCCATCTGGAGTTCGGCTTGTAGTGTCTGATAGCCAAGGGCGATTCGCTTTATCCTCTCTCGAGCCTGGGCGATACTTGATTCGAGCGCACTTGCCTGGTTACGCCAACAGAAGTCAAGGGTCTGTTTTGGTTGCTGCTGGCGGCCGGTCAGTGCATGCAATAGCAATGGCCCGGGTTCGGTTGTTCCACTCCCCTGAGGTAGCTTCCGTAAGTTTCGGCTTTTCGTCTCGGTCAGAAACAGAACAATTTGAAGAGGAAGACAGGGATCAAAATCTACAAACTGCAGAGGAACCTACGCCACATGCTCATGACGAAAAGGCTTGGCGATTACGTCGGGCTAGGCGAAGCGTCTTTAAGCAAACCGAGGTGTCGCTGGTTAGTCCGAAGGCGGTAACCAAAAGTGCGCTGAAGTCTAGAGCGAATAAGGTTGGGTTGCCAGGCTCACTTGCTTCGTTCCTGGCTGCGAACCCTTTGGGTGGGGAGTTGAATCTTCTGACTCGAGGGACGCTTCCATCTGCCAATCGTTTCATAGGTGATGTCTTGCAAACTGGCATCGCTAACCTTTCGGTGAGTGCGCCTATTTGGCAAGGTGAGTGGACTGGGCACGGCGCTGTCACGACCGGTGATGTGATGTCATGGTTAGCGTCCGGTGAGTATTTGGCAGACCCAGGTGGAAAACACAGGGTCGGATTTGACGTGACTTATGGGCGTCAGCGCTACGGAGGTGCCAATCCGGCTGCGCTCACGGTTGGTGCGCAAACCCGCCACGCAACAAGTTTTGCTGCCTCAGACAGTTGGGTGGCCTCGCCTCATTTGAAATTTGATTATGGGGGCCGCTACTCAACTTATGGCTATATCGAGGAAGATGGCCTTTTCAGTCCTGCTGCGGCGGTGACCATGACCCCTTCGCCTGGATATCGCATTCGGCTAGCTGGGGCGCAGGAGACGATTGCTCCAGGGGCTGAAGAGTTCCTCCCCCCTGCGGACACCGGGTTGTGGTTGCCACCAGAACGTACGTTCGGGGCCTTATCGCATCAGGAGGGTTTGTACCCGGAAACAACACGGCACTTCGAGGTAGGAATTGAGCACGACCTGTCGAGCCAATATGCGATCGGAGTCAGACGTTTTTATCAGGGTGTTAGAAATCAAATCGCAACCTTGTTCGGAGTGGGTGATCTCGCGAGTGAGGCAACTGGGCATTACTATCTTGCTCGTGCAGGGTCGGTTGTCAGTCGAGGGTGGATTTTCACCCTAAGCCGACACCTTGGAAATCGCCTGAACGGATCAGTTGACTATACGGTCGCTGAGGCGGAATGGGCCCAAGCAGGCGAGGCTGGATTCTTGAACGATGAAAGTATTGGGGGACTCCGCCAGGCGTTTGAACAGATCCATGACCTCAGTGGAACTCTTGAAGCTGAGTTTTCGGAAACAGGCACGAAGGTTTTTGTTCGCTGTCGTGTCAACGGGGCCTTCGTGGATGCCGATTCAGATAATTCAACGGGGCTCGATGCCCGATTCGACATTCTGGTTCACCAGGCTCTACCTTTCTCTCCATTTGCGGGCAGTCGTTGGGAAATTCTTATGGCGGTTCGTAGCCTGTTTTTCGATCCCAAGGAAATGGCGTCCATGTTTAACGAGCTGCTGGTAGTGCGTTCTCCCAAGCAGGTTGTTGGTGGTGTCGTCGTTCATTTCTAGACCTTGGTGTTACCTGGGCGTCAAGACCAGAAAGCACTGGTTAAAGTTGGATTTCCCCTAGGATCAGTGCATTAATTTGGATTTTGGATCCAAATATTTGAATCACTGCACTGGTTGAGTGTTCACTTATTGCCGAAAGAGTCTATTTGGGGAAAGGCGCATTAGAGTTGTCGCTGCCCTGGAACAAGTTTTGCATCGTTAGCATGAGAAGGTTCGCCAAGAGTCTGTTTTTAACAGATGGTTGCCCTGTAGTCCGATGAATCAAATGTCGTTGCCTACTGTGTCGTCACCGTCTCACTCTACCGTCCTAAATGGACTGTGGCACACATGGGCTCCTCCCATTCTGGCCGTTTTGTTGGTCGCAGTCCTGATATGCCTGGCGGCAGCTAATGTTCTTGTTAGGGCTAACTGGAACGAAAGAGTCGACGGGATACTATGGGGAGATAGACCGGCGGGTGTGACCGCTATTGACGTTGGAGAAGGCGAGGTCGGAGATCTCGCGGGCATCGCGTCAGGAGATTTACTTCTAGCCATCGACGGTGTTCCAGTCCAGGCTGTTGGGGAAGTTGTAGAGGCTCTACACTCTGTCCAGGATGAAGCCGTTCTAACCTATACCCTTTTGCGGCTCGGTCAGGCCCGCCTAGTTGAAGTGACCCTACAGCCAGCGCCGATTAGTTCCTTAGAGACTTACTTTGTTCTTGTAGGCATCGGCGTGTTTACTCTCCTGGTTGGGGCTTCGGTTCGTTTAAGGCATCCTGGGACCCAAGCTACTCTGCATTTTTTCTGGCTCAGCGTCGCTTTTTTTGGCATGTTCGCTTTCTCGTTCAGCGGCCGGCTGGATCGCCTGGACTGGGTATTCTATTGGGCAGATGCAATCTCGACACTACTACTTGCGCCTATGCTTGTTCATTTTGCCTTAGTGTTTCCAGAGAGGGCTTCTGGCGGTGTTGAAAGCCGCCTGGGCGGTCTACTGCTACCGATTGTCTATGCTCCAGCTGTGGTCCTAGGCGTTGCTCAAGCGGTGCTTTTAGCGGGTGATGCAGGTTCATCTGTGTTTAGGCGCGCAGTGGAGGTTGTGTGGAGTCTTGAGGTTATGTATCTAGCCACCTGTGTCTTGGGTGGGTTGACGCTCATGATCTTGACTTTGAGGCGGGTGCCCTCTGTAACTTCACAACGCCAGTTGCGGTGGATCGTGTGGGGGGCCGTACTTGGAGGCTTACCGTTTGCTTTAGGCTATGCGTTTCCTTGGGCGTTTGGTTTCGACGTGGCCCCGCTAGATGTGACCGCAATTCCACTCGGTCTGATTCCGCTAGCTTTTGCCCTAGCCATCGTTCGTTATCGCTTACGAGACATCGAGGTGATAGTTAAACGCTGGGCTGTTTACGGGGTGGCAGTCTCCTTAATGATAGCGATTTACTTGATTCTGGATTGGCTAGCGAGAGAGGTCTTCCTTGATGAGTCTGATGAACATAACGCCATCATTGCTCTCCTCGCAACGGCGGTTGTGGTTCTTGTAGCGGGTCCAATCAAAAAAGCAATCGAACTCATGCTTGACCGAGCCCATTATCGGGATCGATATGATTATCGACGTGCACTCGTAGGTTTTGCGCGTGAGTTAAATAGTGACCTAGATTTAAATAGATTGGCCGAACGTCTGGTCACACGGGTGACTGAGACGTTGGCTGTAAATCACACCGTTTTGATGTTGTCTCCTTTAGCCCCAGACCCAGGTCAGCAATTCAAGCCTTCTCATGTAGGGGGGGGAAGAAGGGTAGCTGATTGGCCTGTTTTGAGGCCTGATTCGAGCATCGGGCGTCGACTGGTAATGCGTCAAACAGTCATGCTTGATGATTCTGTTTCTGCGCATCTCCACCCAGGAGAAGAAGTAGCCTTTTGGCGAGAGCAAGGAATTCACTATTTCGTGCCCTGTGTATCCGAAGAGGGGACCATAGCGGTACTGGCACTTGGTACGAAAAATAATGGGTCTCCATTGAGCAGTGAGGATGTTGCGCTGCTATCAGCAGTGGCTGCGCAAGTGGCGACAGCTATCGAGAACGGGCGACTATATTCCCAACTTCAGAGTAAAGCGGCAGAGGTTGACCGAATTAGAGAGTTTAATGAGAACATCGTCCAGTCACTAAATGATGGTTTAGTTGTGCTGGATCTCGATGACCGAGTGCTCAGATGGAACTCTGCCCTTGAACGAATCTATGGTGTCAACTCGCAAGTGGCGGTTGGGAAATGTTTAGATGAGTTGTTTGATTCTTCGCTTACTGGCCGATTAGAGCAGATCAAACAAGAGAGTTCCGACGGGGCGACTTTGTATCGAGTCCCCTTGAGGTCACGCCATGAGGAAGGGGGAGGACACCTTCTGGTTAATGTGGCACTGGCCCCTCTTCGGACTCCAGGTGGAGAAACCTCAGGAATGATAGTTATTCTTGAGGACATTACGGAACGAGTCCAGCTAGAGGAACAATTGCAACTATCAGACAAGATGGCTTCGGTCGGTTTGCTCGCGGCTGGTGTAGCGCATGAGGTGAACACCCCGCTGACTGGAATTTCCAGTTTTACCCAGATGCTACTTGAGGGGACGGACTCGGAAGATCCGCGAACCCCGCTACTAGAAAAAATTGAGCAGCAGACGGTTCGAGCGGCGAAGATCGTTAATGGTCTATTGAACCTTTCGAGACAAGGAAGACCGGACTCTTCTACGCTTGTGGATGTCAACGTCGTGATGAGCGATGTACTTGTGTTGTTAGAACATCAGCTTCAAATGTCCAACATAAAACTGCGGAAGGAGCTATCTGAGACCGCAACCGTAGTTAAAGGAGTGGAGTTCAAGTTACAGCAGGTGTTCTTGAATATCATTCTCAATGCTTGTGATGCTATGCCTACTGGCGGTTGGCTGTCGATTGCATCTTGGGCCGACGGAGAAAGTGCCGTGATCGAAGTTGCAGATAGTGGCTCAGGAATTGACCGGGAGGATCTTTCTCGTATTTATGATCCGTTTTTCACTACCAAGGACGTGGGACAGGGGACTGGACTAGGCCTGTCTATTGCTTATGGTGTGATCAAGGAACATGGCGGAACGATCGGCTGCCAGAGTGGACCAGGTGATGGGACTCGGTTTAAGGTAACGCTACCTTTGCAGGCCCAAGTGCGAGCAGTTGCACAAAATTAGGAAACTCAAATGTTACGCGACACGTCTGTGCTGGTCGTCGACGACGAGGAAGTCATGCGGGAGATCCTGCAAACCCTCTTGGAGCGTGAGGGTTGTCGTGTGTCCGTTGCTGTCAACGGTGAAGACGGATTAGCGTTGGCTCGAGCCCAACCATTCGATGTTGCGGTTGTGGATGTCATGATGCCTGGTCTCGATGGTATCTCTACGTTGGATGAGCTCAAAAAGATTGATGATGATCTACCAGTGATTTTGATCACTGCTTTCGCTTCACTAAAGAACGCGATTGTGGCCATGAAGCGCGGAGCCTTCGATTACGTAACCAAACCCTTCAAGAACGATGAAGTGTTGGTGGTGGTGCGTAACGCCGCCGAGCGAAGAAGATTGTTAACTGAGAATCGAACCCTTCGTGAGACCTTGCAGAACCAAAACCAACAGTCTGGTGATTTTGTCGGTCAGAGTCGGAGCATGCGACAAGTGTTTGCGCTGATCTCACAGGCGGCTGTAAGTCGAACAACGATTCTGGTTGAAGGCGAAAGTGGAACCGGTAAAGAGCTAGCCGCTCGAGCGCTGCATGCTGGTTCTCCAAGGTCTAGCGGTCCATTCATTACTGTAAACTCTGGCAGCTTGCCTCCCGATCTGCTCGAATCAAACCTGTTTGGTCATCTTAAGGGTGCTTTCACCGGGGCCGTTGCTCCCAAGAAGGGCTTATTCGAGCTGGCCAATAAAGGTACGATTTTTTTCGATGAGATCGGTAGCGTTCCGCCTGAGACGCAGGCCAAATTATTGCGTGTGATACAGGAACGAGAATTCATGCGCCTCGGGGGTGTTGATATTGTCAAGGTGGATGTGCGGATCATTGCGGCGACGAATGTGGACCTCAGTGCTTTGGTCGAACGGAACCAATTCCGAGAGGATCTCTATTATCGGCTGAATGTCATCAAGATCGGACTTCCGCCGTTGCGAGAACGCCGCGAGGATATTCGTCACCTTGCCCAACATTTTCTGGGCAAATACGGGATTGAGAATGAAAAACCTAGTCTTGAGTTGACTCCAGCAGCTCTGGACCGATTGGAAGAGTATAGCTGGCCAGGCAATGTGCGGGAATTAGAGAACGTCATCGAGAGGGCCGTTGTGCTTGCCACAGGCCTGAGAATCGATGTCGAGTTGATCCCCGATGAGATTCGGACGGCAGGTTCATTCCAGATACCGCGATTTGTAGTTCCGCCTGAAGGGCTTTCATTTAGGGAAACAATTGCGGCTTTCGAAACCCAGCTCATTGAGCGGACGCTCGCTATGACTGGTGGCGTTCAGAAGCGCGCTGCTGAGATGTTGCAGATTAAACCCACGACTCTCAACGAAATGATTAAGCGTCACGATATAAGGCCCAGACGGAAACGAAATGATAGTGGCGATTCTGGCGGTGGCGACAGAGATCTTCGACCTGGTGCTGAGTCGGTCGTCTAGCTGCGTCCAGCGAGTGGGTTTTGCCGAGTGTCTAGCAGGGTCAAGATTTTTTGTTTCTACCTTGGCGACTAGTTCGACGAGGTCGGTTGTTCTTACGTGCTGGCGGCAAGCCAGAGATCAGTCGATCGTACTTTCCGAGGATTGCATCCCATCGGTAATTAGTTCGGACGTAAGCACGCCCCTGTCGACCCATTTCTGCGCGCAAGTTGTCATTGTTAACTAGCAGGCGGAGACATTCTTGGAATTCACTCCGGTTGGCGTAGTAAAGGCCGCCATTGCTCCGTTGGCAGTGATCTACAACGACTTCGCTTCTGGCGTTTGCCAGTACCGGGGTGCCGATAGCAAGCGACTCTAAGGCTAGAAGTGACAGGCTTTCGAACGGGGATGGGACCACCACGACCGTAGCTGCTTCGAGCGCTTCAAACCGTTCTGTTTCGGAAAGCATGCCGGCGAAACGTATGTTAGAAGATTCCGGAATGGGCATCAGTTTGAGTCCCATCAGAACGAGTGATGCGTCACCGTAGGAGTCGGCGTAGCTGTTGAAGTAGTCGAGTAGCTCCTCGCACCCTTTCCCGGGATCGATCCGGCCGCCATACAAGACAATCGGGCCATACAAGCGATGACGTCTACGAAATACTGCTCCTCTGGAGGATAAAGGTAAGCCGAATCCCGCTTTGTCTGCTGAGGTCTCCTCCGACTGAGGAGTGTCTCCAACATCTAATTTGGGGGCCTGTTCGTGAAGGTGAGAAGGCGGTAATTCGACGCCACATCCAACTGTTTCTTCGGCATTTGCATTGATTGCGAACAAACGTTTCAGAAAACCTCGCTCAACATGAGTGTTATAAGCAATTCCAGCTGGGCGGTTGAAGACGTCTCGATAAAGTCCAAGGCGAATAGCGGGTTCGTCATGGGCGGTAGGCACCAGAATGCTTCGCTCTGGAGCTATCCGCACTCCGAGGACCGTTGGAGCGTAAAGATAAGTGAAGAATATGAGAGCGTCGTAGTTTCGATGGTTGTGTTCGAGGTACGACAAAAGTTTCGGACACCACGGACCTTGCATTCTTAGCCACTTCTCTTCGTCAGCTGGCGAGTGGTCATTATGGAAGATCCAATCGGAGTACTCGTTAAATGAAGCCAGATCCCTGGTTTGATCGCTCGCGAACCTCCGAACGGTCACTCCACGAATACGGTCTTCACCCTCGGGATATTCGTTCTTCCACGAAATGTAGTCTTGGGCACATGTCGTCAAGACCTCAACGTGGTGTTTACCCGCAAGGCGTTCTGCAATCAACCTGCAGTGATATTCAGAGCCACCGAGGATCTCCGCACCATAACGTTGGACGATGAATGCGATCTTCACGAGTTTTTAGGGGGATATTGGGAAAATGAGCTCAACGAAAGATAAGGTGTCACGGGGGCTTGTCTTTTCACTAATTGAGATGTCTGATTTGATTGACAGACAATGTGTTAAGAAAAACGGGCTACAAGTTGGTCGACACACGTGGCGAATCGCTCGTCAGTGAAGTTCGCCAAACGGCGACGTTGCCCAGTAATGATATTAGCTCGTAAATCGTCATCGTACACCATAAGGCCTAGTAGTTCTGATACATACTCAAGGTCCTTGGGCGAGAAGGTCAAACCGGCACCGCCTAGAGTCTCTGGTACCGCTGTTGATGAATAGGCTAACACAGGTACATCAGTGGCCATGGCTTCAAGAAGAGGGACACAAAAACCTTCGTGCTCACTCATCGACACATAGGCGCTGGCGGTTCGGTAATAGGTAGCGAGGTCTTCATCGGAAACTTGCCCTACAAACCAAAATCGTTCACTCGTCATGCGATAGCTGGCCATGAGTGCGCGGAGCATTCGGTAATAATTCGGACATACATCCTCGCGTCCGACAAAGATAAAACGGTAAAACTGATCAACATAACGCTTGTAGTGCTCGGCAAGCATAAGGTGGTCTTCGAGCTTTTTATTCGGAACTAGCCGACCGACGAAGAGGATGTTTGTAAAGCCATCATTAAGGACTTGTTCCAGTGCTGGTTGCCGAGGTGCCCGTGTTAAACGTGATGTGTTGACGGCGATTGGGAAGACTCCGTTCTCGGTGAACCCAAGGGTTTCGAGTTCCTGTCTGTTGTATTCTGAGTCCCCTAGGGCCAGATCTATCCGGCCCACCAAGCAAGCTAATTCGTCACGACCACGAGTCACGATTTCAGCGATGTTGGCATCGAAGCTAGCGAAGAAGTGGGCTGGGGTAATGTTGTGATATTGAATTACTCGTGCACCTGGCAGTGATGCCAGTGCGGCACTCATGGGTGAGGCGATAGCAAAGTGCAGGATTGTGACGTCACCTCGTCCAGCGGCAGGATGGGAGAATGGCCTTACTTCACACCTTAGGTTGTTGTCGATAGTTAAGGCGTAGAGTTCGGAATCGTGGCCCCTCTCTCGGAGCACCTCACGTAGGCGACGTGCGCTGTCCCCTACGGCATCTCCTTGATGTGCAGCCGGAAGCCATTGGTTGATAACCATCTATGAACTTTCGCTGCTTTCTCCTGGCCTAAATGGTAGGGCCTCGTATGCTGATGGGCGGTATAGACGCAACTCTTCGAGGCGTTCCCATTCGTCAAAGCGCTGCCAAAAATCCCACCTAGTACTGACGGTGGGAAGCCGAGCCGATTGACGTACTCGTTCGATGGCTTCTAGCAGTGTCGTGGTGAAGTCAATAGCTTGCAGTCGAACTAAGGCTTGGTCTTGGGCATCAATAATATCGCCTTGGATATCCACGTCCGAGAGTACGGTATTGATGATAGAGGCGACATGCCTGGGATCCTTGTTCTTATAGAGGACACCAGCACCATCTAGAGTACTAGACACCGCCGCTGCGTCGTAGGCTAGAACCGGTAATTGTTTATAGAAGGCCTCGACTAGAGGTACGCAGAACCCTTCGTGCTCGCTTGCTGATAGAAACAAGTCGGCTAGGTCGTAGCATGCGGTCAGCTCGGCGTTCGAAACGTGGCCGAAGATGTGCACGTCTGATATTCCCAGGTTGTTTATTAGGTGATGTAGTGAGGCAAGGTAGGATTCGAATCCGCTATAGGAGCCTACGAGAAGGAGCCTAGCGTTACGCCCATATTTGACTTTATAGGCATGGTAGAAGCGTATGACATCTTCGATTCGTTTGTTAGGGATCATTCGCCCGACAAAGAGGATGTTAAGTTTGTCATCGTCGAACTCTGACACTAGAGTGTGATCGGGAGTTTGGTCTAGGTGGGTGAAGTCTGGGACAACAGGTAGTACACCGGTTCTTGAAAATCCAAGAGCTTCCAACTCTTCCTTGTTAAATTCTGAATCCCCTAGCGCAAGGTCGCAGCGGGCTGGATAGGCTCTCAGCTCCCTCCGACCGCTGTAGCAAAGCTGTACTAGGTCTTTATGAACTCCGACGAAGTACTCAGGTGGCGTGATGTTGTGATAGATGAGCACCATACGGTCTGGAAGAGCATAAGCCACTCTTGATGCTCGAGACCCAATCGAAAAATGGTGAATGAGAATATTGTCAGGGTGAGAGATGTCGATAAGGTCACGATAATCTCGACACAGATGGTCAACACGAGGATCTGATGTTTCTACAAAGATGTCTGATTCAAACCCAGCTAGGTGTAAGGCTTTACGGATTCCGATGACTTCGTTGCCGATAGCATCGCCATAGCCCAACGTGGCGAGAACCTGATGGACAGCCGGTCGGTTGGATGACGACTGGCGGGTCATGAGAAACCTACCCAGGGCTGACTGGATGCAGAGGTTGGGCTTGGTAACACGGGCCCGCTGGGAAGCCCTTCTACGACGCTACGACTGGGAGGAAGGTCGGCACGGTGTCGACCGAACCAACCCGGCAGCGGCTGCAGTTTTCTGGGCGGTCCAGTGGTTTCTCGATCCAAGAGGTCCAGGACATCTAAGTATTTTCGTTCTATGACTGGCCATGAATAGTGCTTGCCGAAGTAGGCTTGGCCGTTTTGGCCAAGGGTTTTCTGAAGTGTCCTGTTCAAGAGGATCGCCTGTAGCGTTTCGGCAAATTCTTCATAATTCTCATAGTACAAACCGGCGTTGCTCCGTATAGACTGACCACATAGAACGTCACATCGGCCGTTTGCTAGCACTGGTCGCCCGAGGGCCCACGCCTCCAGTGTAACCATTGAGAGACTTTCGTAGTAAGAGGGCATTACGAGTAAGTCAGAAGCTGCTAGCGCATCGAATTTTTGCTGATCCGTGACAAAACCCAAATGGCGAATTTTGGGATGGTCAGGGATCGGTATGACGGTTTTTCCGATGAGAACTAGGGTCAAGTTTGGCGAAAGACGAGAGTAACGTTGAAAGTAATCGAATAATTCTCCGCAGCCTTTGTTTTTGTCGATCCGGCCGATGTAGATCATGACTGGACCTTTAATTCCACTTGTTTGGCGGAAGCGCTCCGGTTCGGGATTCGCTTTGATTTCTGAACCTACTCCTACAACAACGCAGGGTACGTCACCATTATCCGATACCGCTTGGATCAATGTCTGCTCTTCTGGTGAGTTGTACATCAGGGCCCGTACACTACGAAAGCTGTCTCGAAAAATCCGCAATCCGAGTGCAGGATCCCGTTCAGCTGTAGGTACTAAAATGGCTTTTGGACTAGTTGCCCTAATGCCGTGGTAAGAATGGTAATAGCGATAACTAAAGAATAGGCAATAGTCGTAGGTCTGGTTGTGCCGCCTGAGGTGGTTTATTAGCTTGGGGCTGGTTGGACCCTCGCTCCGGAGCCAGGCTAACTCTGCTGCTAGTGAATGTTTGTGCTCGAAGATTTGGATTGAGCGTCGTCCGAAGTCTTCTACGTTACGCTCGCGGCTTACAGGAAACCGTCTTACAGGAACGCCGTTTATTTGTTCGACTCCAGGTTCGAACTGGTTGTGCCAGGAGATATAGTCTTCTGCGCAGGTCGTAAGCACTTCGACCTCCACGTGTTTAGCAAGTCGCTCCGCTATATACCTAGCATGTAGCTCAGCGCCACCATTCAAGTCGGCACCGTAGCGTTGAACAACAACAGCAAGCTTCATTGGTCGTCGGTGTCTCGGGCCTCTGGAGGTGCCACTCCGGGATCGACAACGTTCTGGGATGAAGGTGTTACTAGAGAGGACTCGGCTGCCCTCGGTTCTGTTGGCTCTCTTGATGTGGAGGCAGCTTTAGCTGAATCGGTGATCGCCTGTGCTCGGAGGGACTGTGAGTCTGCCGTTTCTGGCTTTTTCCCTGCATTCTGAGGACTGGCACTTCTCCCACTGGCGGTAGTTTCTGGAGTCTGTGTTGATGGAACCGCCCGCCGGCGAGGACGTCGACGGCGTCTACGCGACCGATTTGAAGCTGGGGCCGTACCTGGGGTTTCAGCGGTGTTGCTGGGTCCGTCTTGTGCTGCTGATCGATTCTGAACAACCGTTTCTAAGGCTTTGGCCCGCCGCTCGTCGAAATCAAGCCGCCCGGCTACCGACTCTACTTGCATCTTGTGGTTCTTCATGTCGACTGCCAGTCGGGTCATTTCTACCACGAGGTTATTGAGCACCTCATAGTTCAGGGTATCGAGTGCCTCTCGGGCCGCAAATTTTTTGCCGATCTGTTCCATCTGCTCAGTCTGGCGTCGAAGGAGCTCTAACGTTTTTATATTGATTTCCGCTTGTCTGGACATGGCAAAGATAATCGGGTCCGGATTAAAGAACAGCCTAAGAATCGGGTTTAATAGTCTTCGAATCAGGCGGATGAGTGTTCCCATTAGTCCTCTCGATGAGACGTAAATCGTTTCTTCGTCGAACTTCACGGCTTCTGGAATTGGGTCCGTTCCCGGGCCTGAATCCGGAATCGGGTCGAGTGGATCTAGGTTCCTGTAGTGCTCGACTAGATCAGACCGAACTTGTCGAGGGTCAAGAAACTGTTCAAGTTTTACATTTGCTAGTTCGTGGATTTGCTGCTCGGTGTAGTCCGTGCCCCGTTTTTCACGGATACGCTGGCGGATTTCCCCCATTATTTTGGTGACGTCAACGGAATCACTTTGGATGTTGAATTCGGCCATCTTGTTGCTGTCTAAGTTGTGCTGCTATTTAAAGTTGCAGCCGAATATGTCGTGCCAGAGTTGGCTTATCTAGCGTGATGAACGGTCGGTTTCAACCGAAGCAGCCTGTCGAGCGTTCCGTAGCCCGCATTACGTCCGGGGTAACGCTGTCTGCAGCGTGCAGAAGCCGGTCATCCTCGAATCCCATGATAGCGAACTGACGCCAGCTTCGCGAAGGTGTAGAACGAGGAAGTCTTAGAGCAAGGATATGTTTGGGTCAATCGTCCAGGTGAAGATGGGCGTCATGTCAGCCAATGAGCCAAAATCCAACGTTTCTCCCACAATCGAATTATTGCTGGTTGTGTCTGGGCGTATTGCGGCTATTCGGTTTCCCGGCGTTGCTTTTTCCGAGTCCGCTTCCTTGCCAACGCTTGTTTCGCGCGACGCTTATCCCCAGGTTTTAAGTAGAAGGAGTGCTTCTTGATGTCCTTGATGATGTCTTCTTGTTGGACCTTTCGCTTGAAGCGGCGAAGCGCGCCCTCGATTGACTCACTATCCTGCACCTTGACCTCAGCCAAAACTTCCTGCACCTCCCTAGGTAGTAAATTTAAATAGCATACGCGGCGAGTCTCTTAAATCAGTGTGCTAGGCTAGCGTCTCGTGATGAGACAACAGCCAAACTCGCCGGTTGCTGTATTCTGCCTTACAGCGTTTGTTCATCGTCAAATGCGACTGTTAGGTTACCTCTCGGTACTTGGTGAACTTAACAGGGTCACTTGTCTCAGCGAAACGGAACACTTGGTCACCGTCAGCTCGTTCTACTTTCTGAAGCGAGACAATCAGCGATTTTAGGCTGAAGTATTGGTTAGCGTCAACGATTATAAGTCTGACGGGTGAGGCTACTCTAGCGAGATTTGTGAACGATGAAAGTACTGGTTGTCGGAGGTGGAGGGCGCGAACACGCCCTGGCCTGGAAGCTGGCCCGCGAATCGGCTGTGGAGAAGGTGGTTTGCGCACCGGGAAATGGAGGAACCGGGCCGTCGGTCCACCCTGTGGATCTTTCAGACCCGAGTTCGATTCTAGCGTGTGCTGATGCAGAGGCAGCTGACCTTACTGTTGTAGGGCCAGAATTGCCACTGTCTCAAGGAGTGCATGACTTGTTCAGAGCCAATGGACGGTGTCTTTTCGGTCCTAGCCGCTTCGCCGCCCAATTAGAGTCGAGTAAGGCATTTGCCAAGGTGTTTATGGCGCGTCATGGAATTCCGACCGCGCGTTTTCGGGTATGTGAGCGTTTAGACGAAGCCTTGGAGATGGTATCTGGGGCTGAGTTCGGTTTTCCTGTGGTTATTAAGGCTGATGGCTTGGCAGCTGGAAAGGGGGTGACTATTGCCCACGATCTTGCTACTGCTCAGGACGCAGTGAAGAAAGCGATGCTCGAACAGCAGTTTGGTAACGCAGGACTGCGTCTTGTGGTCGAAGAGTGCCTGGTCGGGGAGGAGGTCTCTTTTTTTGCTATTTGTGACGGGCGACAGGCACTCGTACTTCCGGCAGCCCAGGACCATAAACGGGCCTTCGATGGTGATAAAGGTCCCAATACTGGAGGAATGGGAGCTTTTGCTCCCAGTCCGCTGATGACAGTAGCTTTGGAAACCCGTATCCGGCGTGAGATCGTTGAGCCAGTGCTTGAAGGTATGAAAGGTGATGGACATCCATACCAGGGCTTTCTCTATGTAGGCTTAATGATTACCCTCGATGGTCCATATGTTGTCGAATTCAATGTGAGGTTAGGAGATCCAGAGGCCCAAGTCATTTTGCCAATGGTGTCTGAAGAGCTGGCACCACTGCTCGAAGCGGCTTCCCGGGGAGCGCTCGACAACACGACATGCCAACAGACCCAAATTCCGCACGTCGGTGTCGTGCTAGCTTCTGGAGGATATCCGGGGCCCTATCAGACCGGTGTAGCAATAACTGGAATTGATGAGGCAGCGGCTTTGGATGGGGTGCTTCTGTTTCAGGCTGGTACGGTTCGGCGAGATGATACGGTAGTAACGTCAGGTGGTCGAGTGATGACGGTGGTCGGTCGGGGTGCAGGTTTCTCAGATGCGATTGAGAAGGCCTACTTGGCAGCGGATCACATCACCTACGCGGGCAAACAGTTGAGGTCAGACATAGGGCGAAAAGCGCTATAGTGCTTGGTAAAGGTAGAGCAGACTCGAGTCATCAAAGGAGAGACAAAAACTAATGGACGATCTACAGGTCCAAATACTGATGGGCTCCGCTTCGGATGCTGACGTCATGGCCAATACTGCTCGCACGTTACGCGACCTGGGTATCTCGTGCAACATGACCGTGGCGTCTGCCCATCGGTCTCCAGATCGGGTTCTCCGAGTGTTAGAAGAGGCTCTTGCTCATGGTGTGAAGATCTTTGTGGTAGGGGCTGGTGCAGCCGCACATTTGGCTGGGGTGGTGGCAGCTCACACTGTGCGCCCGGTCATAGGTGTGCCGATTGATTCCTCTCCGCTTGGAGGATTCGATGCTCTGTTATCGACTGTGCAAATGCCACCAGGTATACCGGTAGCCACGGTTGCGGTTGGGAAGGCTGGAGCTACCAACGCAGCCGTGCTGGCTGCGGAGATCTTGGCTGTTTCGGATTCCGGGGTCCGATCACGTTTGGACGATTATCGGCTGGGGCTAGCTCAGAAAGTGGAACAAGCGGCGGAAACACTGATACAACCCTGAAAATAAGCTGGGAAATTGGCCTTACGGCTCGACTCGGTTAAACCTTCCGGAGCATCATTAGTAAGAGCGCTTTTTGGGTGTGAAGTCGGTTCTCGGCTTGGTCAAAGACGGCAGACCTGGCACCATCAATGACTGCAGGGTCAACCTCTTCTCCACGGTGCGCGGGAAGACAATGCATGAAAAAAGCATCAGGATTGGCTTCGTTCATTAGAGAGTCGGTCACCCGATATCCCGAAAAAGCATCGCGTCGGTGTGATGCCTCCACCTCTTGTCCCATTGAAGTCCAAACGTCAGTGTAAACAGCGTCTGCACCACGAACCGCTTCAACCGGATCATCAAATTGTAGGATTTCTGCTCCGTGTCTGGCTGCTTGGCGAGCTGCTGCCAGGCTTTCTTCAGGCAGAGAGTAGTCTTTCGGAGAAGCAAGTCGTAGGTTCAACCCGAGCATGCTTGCGGCGTGGGTGAGTGAAGTTGCTACATTGTTACCGTCACCAATATAGGCCAGTGTTTGTCCCTGAACGCTCCCGCAGCGCTCCTTTATAGTCAGGCAGTCGGCTAATGCTTGACACGGATGTTCTTCATTTGTCAGGGCATTCACTATGCGAAGTTTGGTTGTGGCTTTGACGAACTCATACAAACGAGATTGTTCAAACGTTCGGATTGCTGCGACCGATACCCATCGTTCAAGTGTCCTTGCGACATCTGCGAGCTCTTCGCGAGTACCGAGTGAATCGGCTGACGGTGGACAGGTAACGGTTCCCCCAAGTTCTCTCATTGCGATTTCAAAGCCCGTTCGAGTTCGCAGTGAAGGCTTGTCGAACAACAGTGCTAGGGAATGCCCGGACAATGCCGAGGTTGTCGGAGCACTAAACCCCATGCGGCGTTCTTGTTTAAGCCGTTCGGCGACTCCCAGACATGCCTCGAGTGAGTCTGGAGTTAAATCGAGTACGGAAAGATACGTTCGAATGGGGGTGACACTTGGAGAAAGACTACTGTTGTCTGAATTCGAAAGGTTAGTGTCTCCGGTATCCATATTAGTGTCCAGGGTGGCAGAGGAGGGCTGGTCTGTCTAGATCGTCTCGCTTCAATGTCTTTGGTCCATCACTGCATTGGGGCCCAAGGTTTTAGTATCAGTCTTAGTTATCGGTCTCGTGGTTAGGCGGCTATGTTCTGTAATCTCCATTGATGCGGACGTATTCGGCACTGAGGTCGCATGTCCAGACGGTCGCGACACCTGAGCCGCCCATGCCCAAGTCGATAGAAATAGCGACCTCGTTTCCACCGAGATGCTGTGCTGCTTCGGGTTCTCGTTCATCGAAGATCTGTTCGTCGCTGAAGAGCTCCACGTCACCTATATGTACTCTTGCGTGGGTGAGATCAAACCCAACACCTGAGCGTCCGGCGACGGCTACAATGCGGCCCCAATTGGGGTCACCTCCGTGGACAGCGGTTTTAACTAGTGGAGAATTAGCGATGGCTCTGGCGGCATGTTTTGCTTCATGCTGTGTATTAGCCCCAGTGACTGTGACTGCAACTAATTTTGTTGCGCCTTCGCCATCTTTTACGATGGCTTGTGCCAATTCGTGACAGACTGCATGTACTGCTTCTACAAATAATGAATATTCAGAATCTTCTATTTGGACTCCTGAGTGTCCTCCAGCTAGCATCAAGACCATGTCGTTCGTCGAAGTTTCACCGTCGACCGTAATAGCGTTGAAGGTTGTCTCTGCGGCGTCCGCAACAGCACGATGGAGTAAGCTCGATTCCACACCGGCATCAGTCGTCAAGAACCCGAGCATGGTGGCCATATTAGGTTCGATCATGCCTGAGCCCTTGGCCATTCCGCCAACATGGAAAATCCCGGCTTGAGTAACGACTCGAGCGGCTGAGATTTTTGGTTTCAAATCCGTTGTCATGATGGCTTCTGCTGCTGCAGCGTGACCTTCGGTGTTTAAATCACGAGCTGCTATCGTTATGCCTTTTCGCAGCTTGTCGGCGTTAAGTTGGGTTCCGATCACTCCGGTTGAGGCGACGAGAACCTGTTCTTCCGGACACCCAATCAGGGTGGCTGTGTCCGTAGCCATTGTGCGGGCGGAGACTAGTCCTTGTTGGCCGGTGCATGCATTAGCGCACCCGCTATTAGTGACGATGGCTGTGGCGATTCCACCTGAACGTTTCAAGTGGTCTCGGGTGACAACCACTGGGGCCGCTTCAGCAAGGCTTGTCGTGAAGAT
>Ga0310344_10000980_pt1 | contig 22079 bp, 14 predicted proteins | sample HC15DNA20200_MG_FD_203801 | JGI IMG/M metagenome (GOLD analysis project Ga0310344, IMG submission 203801) | Marine microbial communities from station ALOHA, North Pacific Subtropical Gyre - HC15-DNA-20-200_MG | ecosystem: Environmental > Aquatic > Marine > Oceanic | place: Pacific Ocean: North... | reverse complement strand
AGCCAAAACAGCCTGGAGCGAAGAACTCCAGCAGTTGCCAACCGCGCCAACTGAAGGTCACATCAGTCCTCGCACTGCCCTCACCGAGCTCAGCAATGCCATGCCAGATCGTGCGATGGTCTCGACCGATATCGGTAACGTTTGCTCAGTTGCGAACAGTTATCTGCGCTTCGAAGAACCCCAGAGTTTCCTCGCCGCGATGAGTTGGGGCAACTGTGGATACGCATTTCCGGCTGCGATCGGCGCTAAGGTTGGCAGACCAGACCGTCCGGCCATCGCCTACGTTGGGGAGGGCGCTTGGGGCATGAGTCTCGCCGAAACGATGACCTGTGTGCGTGAAGACATCCCGGTGGTCGCCGTAGTTTTCGACAACCAGCACTGGGGAGCCGAAAAACGGAACCAGATCGACTATTTCGACAACCGCTTTCTCGGCACGAACCTTGTCAACCCGGACTTTGCCGAAATTGCCAGGGCCATGGGAGCAGACGGGATTACCGTCGATCATGCCGATCAGGTTGGGGACGGGCTCCGCGCGGCCGTAGCCGCCAACCGACCGACTGTACTCAACCTTCGGCTAACGCAAGAGTTGGCGGATCCGTTTCGTCGTGACGCCTTCAAACAACCGATACGATTGCTCGATAAGTACAAGGCTTTCAGTGCCAAGCCAGTCTAGGGCTCCGTGTTGTCATGTTCTGTGGTTGCAGGAGATCACCCCTGACGATGTCCGGCCCTGAATCCATCGTTTCAGCTGGCTGCGATTGCACCTCACGGCTAGCCAAGGATAGGATTAATGCCTACACCTCGTCATTCGGTAGAGGACCCCATGAAGCCACTCGTTACGGTCGTCGCGTTGAGTGTGTTCGTGATCAGCACGTTACACACCGCCGTTGTGGCGCAACTGGCTGATGCGCCAGCGAACGCGATCTCGACGGGAGAGCTCGTGATCGAGCCGCCGACACTGATCAACCTCGGTTTCGAATGGTTCGTCGAGGGCGACGATAACCGAAACGCCGCGGTGGAGGTCTCGTTTCGCAAGCAGGCTGAGACGGACTGGTCGCCGGCCCTCCCACTTCTGCGCCTCCAAGGTGAGCGGATTTTCAGTGCGCTGTTCGACGTCGTGACTCCGAACATGTTCGCCGGGAGCATTCTCGATTTGGAGCCTGACACGGACTATCAGGCGAGGTTCGTGATGACCGATCCTGATGGCGTGGTCGGGGAGGCCAGTAAAACTGTGACCGTGCGGACGCGCGCCGAGCCGGTTCCCTCCGAGGATGGGAAGGTGTTTCACGTCTATCCCCGTGGCTTCGAGGGTAGCAGGCTCGAACCGTCATTCACGGGACTGATGTGCGCGTACAACTATTCATGTCGTGGCGGAGACGGCGCCACGGCCGGGCGTCCGCGGGTGGGCCCGGGTGATATCGTTCTTGTGCATGCCGGCCTCTACAGAAACAACCGATACGAGTACGGCCAAACCGGTGGCACGTTCCCCTACGAGGGCACCTATTTCCTGACGGCCGACGGCACGCCTGCGAGGCCGATTGTTATCAAAGCCGCTGGTGACGGCGAAGTTATCTTCGACGGATCGGGCAACTTCGCCCTGTTTAACGTGATGGCGGCCGACTATACCTATTTCGAAGGCATTACGTTTCGTAACACGGAGTTTGCCATCTGGGCGGGCCAGCAGCTCATTGCGGGGGCGAAGGGGCTCTCCGTCAAACACTCTCGTTTCGAGGATGTGGGGGTCGGGGTCTTCACGAACTATTCAGGGTCGAGCAACTTCTACATCGCAGACAATTGGTTCTACGGCCGGAACGACCCGGCGCGCCTGATTGGCTGGAGCGACGCGTCTCTTTGGGGGCGGTTCGATGGCGTCGACGGGCAGGTCCATCCGCCCGTCATGGCCTCCTACGTGGCGGTGAAGCTCTACGGGCCAGGGCACGTAGTGGCCTACAACCACATCGCGGACTTCCACGACGGGATCAATGTGGAGACCTACGGGAATCCGGATGGTAGTGTGGCGTCCGCACCGGGAGCGCCAGACGGACCTAGGTACCCTCCCCGCGAGTACTGGGACCGACGTCCGGTCGCGATCGACTTCTACAACAACTACATTACCAATTCTCACGACAACCCGATCGAGACCGATGGGAGCCTGCACAACGTGCGGGTGCTCCGGAACATGTTTATCAACCACGCTTCGCACGCATTCTGCAGTCAGCCGGTGCTCGGCGGGCCGGTCTACTGGATCCGGAATATCGCGTATAACCTTCCGGGGGGATCGAGCCGCTTTTTTGGTGCTGCCGGCGTCGTGTTCTACAACAACACAATTTTGTCAGAGACCACTGGGACCATGTCGAATACGCACTGGCGGAATAACCTGATTCTGGGGCAGAACGCGGCGCCAGATTTTCGACGTTTACGCCCCAACTTGTTCGGGATTGCGACGTTCACGAACTACACCTCGTCGGACTACAACGGCTTTGGCCCCGCTCCAGACACGGCGATGCCGTTCCGATGGGAAAGTCCGCCGTTCGACGTGGTTGCAGATTTCCGCGCCCCGGGTCACACTCCTGCGCTCGAGTTGCGCGAGTTCGCGACGCTTGAGGAATACAGTGAGGCGACCGGACAGGATCGGAACAGTGTCGAGGTCGGATACGACGTGTTCGTGAACGTCCCGGCACTCGATGCGCGGGATACGAGCGCGCTTCAAGATATCCACGATGCCGATGATCTTGATTTTCGGTTGAGGTCCAACTCGGCTGCTATCGACAAGGGTATGGTGCTGGCGTCGGTTACCGATGGCTTCACGGGCAGCGCGCCAGACCTCGGGGCGTTGGAGGCCGGTGTCGCTGCACCGCACTACGGACCCCGCCGTTAAAGGCCTGCCGACGTCTACTCAACGGTCCTGCTATCGTCGTAAAGCCAAAAATGGATTGAACGGATTATCTATCCTTATGGCCTTTTATTTCTGAAAACGGATTATTCCACTGCCATCCTGTTTTCTTGGTTTTGTAATATTGCTCTAAGCGCCGAATTGTGAGTTCTGCAAAGATGGGGTCGTTGTCGAACGTATAAACCCTCCTGCCAAGTCTCTCTCCAGCAATTAGTGTGGTCCCTGCATGTGAAAAAAAGTCAACAACAAGATCGTCTGGGTGGCTACTGGTTTCAATAATCCTCTCGATAGCTTTGAGCGGCTTCTGAGCGTAGCAACCAGGGACGTTTTCTTCGAGTCGGTAGAAAACCTGCTGAATGTCGACCCAGACGTTACCGGGACGGATATTGTCAGACTTTCCTCGTTCAAGGTTCTCTGTTCGCTGGCCATCGACGTCCTTGTAGTAGCCCCTTAGGATTTTCGGTATATCCGTGTAGACCACTCTGAAGGGCGGGTTCCCAACCACGTAGTGCAGAAGCTCTTGGCGAACCCACATCCAATTGTTTTGACTGCCGTAGCCACGCTGGTTTCTCATGGTGATGAGGTTCCGGGAGGTTAGTTCAGAGAAGTCGCGTAGCAAGACCATGACGTCAGGCAAAGGTTGAAAGTGATCCTTGCCATCGGCACCAAGCCAGAGGTAAAAGTGGGAGTCTTTGGCTGTAATCCTGAGGGCATTGCCTGCCCATGTGCGCGTGAAATCGAGGTACTGACGCAGATTGGCCTTGGAAAGACTGGAGGACTTCCTGTTCCCTACCACAACATTATAGGGAGGGTCATTAATGAGAAGCGCGGCCTTTTCACCTTGCATGATCTTCAGAACATGATCGACCGATGTAGCATCAAGCAAGCCGACACGGTGTCCGTTTACTGGATCGTTCCATACCTCACCCGGCTTTAAGCGGCAGTGAGGCAAGATTTGGCTTCTTAGTTCACCCTCCACGTCGAGCCTCTGAAGTTTTTCTTTCGTCTTGCCCTGTTGAACGGTCGACTGATCAGGTTCTGCAACATCTATGTTTCTTCCAAGTTGGTTATTAGCCATCGCTCTTCTCAGGTAGCCGGCACGCTAGACGGTTCAACGGGGGTGGGCTTACCGGGTGTTTGCCCAGCTATCCTAGATCACCATGGTGCGATAGTAGTGCAATGCCGATTCGCGTCGTCCGTTTCAGCCTGCTCATGTCAAAGTCGGTAGGCAATGGAGTAGCGCTCCGAATGATGGCAGGCGCCATGATGCTTGGGCTGTGCTCGGTGAGATGAACGACATTTTCGAGCTGTGCATCGAAAAGCATCTTTATGAGGCGATAGCCGCTGCGTTACACGTTGACGCCCATCGTGTCCGGGTGGGTGACAAGGACACCGGACGACATATTCACCCGCCGACGGAAGTGCCCCAATTACCAACGCCTAGGCAGCGGGCGTCATCAGTCGAATGTCTCGACTTGGGCTCCCGCGATTAACGCCCGCAAGCGGTTGGGATCGGTGGACGTTGTCTTACACATGAATCCGCTCTTGTGGGCGAAGTGCACGTCCGTCTCTTGCTGCACCCGTGAAAAGTCGAACCGTGGATGGTCCTCATAGCGTGCAATGCCGTAGCCCTCGCCGCGGCGGTCTGGGTAAACGATGACCTGAATGACTTCGCCGAGGCCCTCGGATCGAATGTAGTTGCCTACCGCCGTACTCGGTTCGTCGCTAGGCGGATCCGTGCGCGGAAGAAACAGCGCCTCGATGGTCTTGCCTGCATGCGGAATCGACCAGCGTTCGACGTGAGCGGCGGCGAACGCGATGCGCTCCCGGGCAGTGTGTAGGTGGGTCAATAGGTCGTCACCCACCATCCGCATGAACTCGTACAGCGGCTCACCCGGCTGATGCGACGGCGCTTGGGCGAAGTGCCGAAGTAATGTCATGTCGATGGGTGAGTTGAGTTGGGCGATCGCTCTACGAGGGACACGAAGCCAATCGGCCGTCTTGTTGGGACCGCGTGCATCCAACCACTCGGCGGTCTCGAGCCAATCGCAGAAATGGAGCGCGTCTTCGTAGAGGCCAAGATGTTGCAGCACAAGACTCAGCGCGCAGGTGGGTTGGTGCTCGCGGCTGAAATGATGGTGGTCGAAGTTGGACTTAGCCGGGTCGTGGCTTCCACCGACATCGACGACTGCTACAGACGCGTCATCGAGGTCGTCGTCGGTGGGGTCTCGGCGGAACACCGGGGCCCGGTGCCGGGCTATGAGTACGGATACGGCCAGAAGGTCGTCTTTATGGGCGCTGCCTGGATGCGTGACAATGGTTTCAATCATGCGGCGTCTCAACACAGTGGTTCGGGTATCTCCATGATGCTTCGATCATACCTGTTGCTAGGTTCCTGCGAAATTGACCCTGCATCCACTGGCTTCGTCCCCGGCAGGAATGACTAGCACCCCTTTCCGCTAGCGGTAGAATCGGGTTCTACAGCACAACGTTGTGAGCGGAGAGACCTGTATGCCGCACTACCTCCTGTTCATTGCAGTTCCAGCGGTGCTAATGGCGCTCGTGGGGTGTGTGCCGGTACAGGCGCAGACGCCGGAGATTGATGCGCTGCGGGAAGGAGATCGGCGAATAACGGTGCCGTCTCCGAGCGGGTAAGATGCAGATCCCACTTGTATCGGAGGTGGGGCGACTCTGCTGTTGTTGCCGATTTCATTCTTGTTGTGGATTTCTGCTATCGTTCTTCCCGGTACTTCGGTCATTGCAGTCTGGTAACCCAATCGATTCTCCGGATAACGGTCCGGACCCCATCGTTCTAGTGAGAGGTGTCTGATGAAATTGAACGCTCTGGTTGTCGCCCTTGTTGCCTTCTGCATGGTCAGCCTGCCCTCGTGCGCCTCTGCCCAGCAGGATCAGCCCCAGTTCTTTCTCTGGCAACAGGTCCACATCAACCCAGGCAAGGCAGTTGGGTACGAACAAGTGAGGGCAGACAGAAATGCGGGGATGGCTGAGGCCAATGTTGCCTTTGGTAGGAAGGTCTTCGCCTGGGACGGGGGTATCTACCTACTAGAAATTCCATTGTCGAACATGGCTGACCTGGACAGGATGCGAACCCAGGAGGCTGCCATGAGCGCAGGAGACTCCACGCTGGCCAGAGAAGTCATTCACCACATCGACACTTCCATACAACAGCAGCGACCCGAATTGAGCTTCACGCCAAACACACCAAGGGTCCCTGAGGCCGAGATAGGATTCTATCGAGGGATTACTTTCAACCTGAAGTTCGGCACCGCTAATGAAGCTTCCGAAATCTTCCAGCAGATTCGAGCTCTGTACGAAGAGAACAACGTCGAGAATGAGTTCGCAGTGTTCTCCAAGGTCACCGGTAGTGGGCCTGATTTCAGCGTCTTCTTTCCCGCCAGGGATGCCGTCGACTTCTATACTCAAAATTCACTAATTTTTGAGCGACTTGGGTCCTCCCTCAGGCCTCTCGTAACGCAATTGCATTCCTTATCTCATCGAACAGATAGTTTTAATTCGACCAGGAGAGAGGACCTCGATTACCAACCCCCGAATTAGTTGTCAACAGGCGCACGTAGGTAACAGCGTGGCACGTGCCTTCACCCGGGGCGCGGTCCTGTCGCGCTTGCCCTGGAATCTCCGAGTTGCCGATTGGGCTGTGCGAGGTGGGCGGCCTGACAGCCTGTCGGCGGCTGGACTCGTTAGCGGACCTGCACGACTGTCCCGGTCACGCGAACATCCGAGGACCTCACGGGTGCGTCTGGCACAGGCGCTGGAGCGGATGGAGCCGTCAACCATGACCGTGACAGGCAGTGATGACCAGTCGCATCGTGCTGAGGTGCGTAGACAGCACATTGAACCTTCTCCTGGCCAGCGGTAGGATCGTCATCCACATCACATCGTTTTGCGCGGAGAGATCTGTATGATGCCCTACCTCCGGTTCGTTACCGTTTCCGCGGTGCTAATTGCGTTAGTCTCGGGAGAAGTTCTCGTGGCTCAGGCACTCCAACGAAGCGCGGCCGCTGATTGGCCGACCTACAACCGTGACCTTGCCGGTACGCGCTATTCGCCTCTCGACGAAATCAACATTAGCACTGTCAGCCGACTGGAGGAGGTTTGGTCTTACGCGTTTCACCCCGAGGATGGATTCATAGAAGGACCTAGTCCGGCGGAACTCTTTCAGCAGGTGACACCCATCGTTGTTGGCGGTGTCATGTACCTAGCAGCGGGGAATCGGGTAGTGGCTCTGAATCCGCAAACTGGGGACGAGATTTGGCGGCATCAACTGGTGGAGGGATTGGTGTCATTTCGCGGGGTGGCCTATGGACCTGGGAATGAGACGTACGGCCCGCGCATCTTTTTTACTAGTTTGGGCAAAGTCATTGCACTAAATGCGGACACGGGCGAACGTGACCCTACGTTCGGCGCTCAGGGGGAAGTCGAATTGCGCGTCCCCTACAACGGAGTGCCAGTGGTCTATAAGGACACTCTGCTGCTTGGATCTAACGTCTTCGGTCCCGGACAGCGACACATCGCCCCTCACCTCGATCATCCCCGGGGTGGCGGTGCACCCACGTATCCCTACCCTCGCGCGCTCGATGCTAGAACAGGGGCCCTGCGTTGGGAATTCCGCACTATCCCTCAAGAGAGCGACTTTGGTAGTCAAACCTGGGCGGCCGAGAGTTGGCGCAATCGCATCGGCAACAACGTGTGGGCCTTCACACTCACCGTCGATGAAGCCCGTGGCCTCGTCTATATCCCTGTGAGCAGTCCGGGAGCGAACTTCTACGGCGGTGACCGCCCAGGCGACAATCTCTTCGGGAACTCAACGGTTGCCGTTGACATACGGACGGGCCTACGGGAATGGTACTTCCAGAACATTCACCACGATTTGTGGGACTACAACCTTCCGCCTGCGCCAGTCCTGTTCGATATCGAACAACAGGGGCAGCAGATCCCGGCTCTTGCCCAGGTTGGCAAGTCAGCGTTCATGTTCATCCTAAACCGCGAAACTGGTGAACCCGTCCATGGGGTCGTAGAGAGGCCTGTGGCCGCGGGCAACGTGCCGGGTGAACAGTACTCAGCTACCCAGCCGATTCCAGTCAAGCCTCCGCCACTGGCTCGTGTTAGCTTCGGAATCGACGATATTGTGACTGCCGCTGATACCACGGCCGAACATGCCGCCGCCTGCCTGGCGCTCTGGCGCTCCGAGGACTACTACAACGAAGGACCGTATACACCGTTGCGGCTTCAGGATGATGACACTCCGCCGTCATTGGTGTTTCCTGGCATGCAGGGGGGGGTCAGCTGGGGAGGTACGGCGTATGACCCGGACCTCGGCTACATCTTCGTGAACTCGAAGGAGCGGCCGATGAACGGCTGGATGCGGGAGAACCCGGAGTATGGGCCTGATTCGGATACGGAGGTACCGTATGTCCGGGAGGCCGGACCACCGTTCGAAGCTGCGATCTTTGATGACGACGGTACGCGGCTTGGAGCACTACCATGCTTCAAGCCACCCTGGGCTCGGCTGTTTGCTGTCAACGCGCGAACCGGGGATATAGCCTGGGAAGTGCCACTCGGAATTGACGAACTGCTACCCGAGGGTAAGCGCCAGGTCGGCAGTCCGAGCGAAGGCGGTCCGATTGTTACCGCTGGGGGGCTCGTGTTCATCGGGGCTACGACCGACCGTAGATTCCGAGCGTTTGACTCTCGTACGGGAGCAGAGCTTTGGTCCCAAGTGTTCGACTATAACATTCAGGCCATTCCCATTACTTACCAGGGCAGTGACCGGAAGCAGTATCTTGCGATCAATGTTTCCGCACCGGCTACAGCTGAGCCGCGAGGTAATGAGCGGCTAGTCGTATTCGGCTTGCCGAGCCAGTAGGGTGTTTGATAGATCGTGAGATGGGCTATGGTGGTTGTTGAGCCCCCTCCCAGCGAGCGGCCGGATTAGGGTCCGACATCGTATCGGCGATTAACAGTTGGAGGGGGAAGTGAATGGCGCGAGGCTGCAGCCACAAGCCTGTCGGCCAGACTGATGAGTACCGCCCTAGTCGCTCTCTCGAGCACCCGGGGTGGCTTGGCGCTGGTCGGAGAGGTGATCTATGAACAAGGCGAGCAGGAGTATGCGCGACACACTGCGTGGCGTGGCCTTGGTTGGCCTGGGGCTGCTGATCGTGTCGGCGCTGGTTCGGGTACCCTCGGCGGTAGAGGCTTGCGGCGCGACGGCCGCCTCCGAATCAGCGCGCGGCCACGTGTTCGAAGACACGAATGGCAATGGCGTGCGGGACGCCGGCGAACCGGGCGTGTCCGGGGTGGCGGTCAGCAACGGCTGTGCGGTCACGGTCACTGACGACAGCGGCGCTTACGTGGTCGCGGTCGCCCCGGGGCAAATCCTGTTCATCACCAAGCCGTCACGTTACGCCGTTGCGGTGGACGAGCACAACGTCGCGCAGTTCTTCTATCGGCACTATCCCGGCGGCACGCCGACCACGGTCGATGGGGCGCCGGTGGGGTGGCGGTTCCCCGTGGTCGAGGCTACCGGGCCGCTGCCAGCGGCCGTCGACTTCCCCCTGTATCCGCTGGAAGCGGCGTCGGACCGGTTCCTCGCCCATGGCTTTGCCGACCCGCAGGCCCGCTTCGATGTCAGCCAGGACATGCTGCGGGAGGATCTGATCAACACCCTCATGGGCAATCCCTACGGCGTGCAGTTTGGGCTGACGATGGGCGACGTGGCCAACGACAACCTGGCCATTTACGACCGCCACAAGCGGATGATGGGCCTACTGGACGTACCGCAGTGGTATCTGCCTGGCAACCACGACCTGAATTACGCGTCGCCTGACGAGCGGCTCGCCAACGAGACCTACAAGCGGCATTTCGGGCCGACCTACTACTCGTTCGATCACGGGAATGTGCATTTCGTGGCGCTGAACAACGTGGAGTACGCCGGCGTCGCTACAGACGGGCAGAACGGGACGTATCGCGGCTACATTTCCCACGACCAGCTCTACTGGCTTGAACGCGATCTGGCGCTGGTCCCGCGGGACCGACTCATCGTCCTCGCCACCCACATCCCGCTAGTCGCGGAGGCGTCGGACGGACGGTCGCCGTTGGCCACGGGACCGGGCACCGAGAATCTGGCGCCGCTGCTGGAATTACTGGCGCCGTTCGAACACATCTACGGTCTGGCCGGGCACGACACCAGCAACAGCTGGAAGGTGGAGGTGAACCATACCCACGGCTGGCACGGCCAGCCCTGGATTGCCCACACTCTGGCCGAGGTTCGGGGTAACGGCTGGACGATGGGCCCGGCCGACCTGCGGGGCGTGCGCGACGCCATGATGGAGGACGGCAACCCGAACGGGTTCTATGTGTTGCGGTTCGACGATGTCGAGCTGACGCCCGAGTTTATCCCGTTTCCGTACGGCCCCGATGGCGGTCAACGGATGCGAATCAGTCTGGATCCGCTACTGTCGGCCCCCCAGGAAGGTGGCGTCAACCGTGGCACACCGGAGCCCGGCACTACTGTTGTCGTCAATCTGTTCGACGGCGGCCCACGCGACTCCGTATGGCTCTCGCTGAACGGGGCGGCCCGAGAAGCGATGACCTACGCGGTGCGCACCGACCCACATGTCGACCGGCTGCACGCCCAATACGCGGAGACGGACGACGCCTATGGGCGACCGCACCGCTCGTCACACATCTGGGAATACCCCCTGCCGGTTCCTCTGGCGCCCGGCCTCTACCGCGTTGAGGTCACCAGCGTGGACGAGTTCGGTCAGCGCCGACAGGGTCGATTCAGCTTCGAAGTGATCGGGTAGCGGCCAGCCGCTAGGAGGACTTTCCGAGCGCGGGCAATAAACTCGCGTGAGCTTGAACTATAGGAAATTCAAAAATTCATATCCGGGTGCGCCCAGGCCAGAGTCGAGGATCGTCGACCAAGCGAGCGGCAGGTTGCGCTTAAGTGGATGATGGCGGGTAAGTTAGAATGGCGTCCCACAGCACTCCAAGTTGGAACCAGCTTACTGAGTGGTTTCGGCAGGTGCAAGACCTTGAACGATCAGGCTTATTGGCGTCGGAGAGGCCCTGAAAACGGGGTCTAATGTGGTCTTTCTAGGTCCCACGTAGTACTGCAACCGTGTTGCTCGGATAATACCTAGGCTATTGATCGACTGACGGTGGTCCGTGGGCCAGCGCCAGACTGCAAACAACAGGGGAGTGTAATGTGGTTTTTCAGGTGGATTTGTCGACAGACACAGTTGGTCGTATGAAGTCGCTCGTTGTCGCCATCTTGCCCGCCGCCGCATTGTGGCTAGGTGCCGAGCAGGCTTCGGCTCAAAGTGGTCTGTCGCCCGATCAGATCGACCAGATCTCGCGCACTGTGGTCCGAGTCGTGGGGCTCGAGGGTGGCGAGGAAGTGGTCAGCGGGTCCGGTACCGTGGTGGACGCTGGTGGGCGCATCTACACGAACCGCCATGTTGTCGACGGGGCGGAGGACTTTAGCATCGAAGTCCTGGAGAATCCGAATGAGCTCCCCGTGTCAAGGTATCGTGCTCGATTGTTTGGTTATGCGATGGACGTGGATTTTGCTGTGCTCCAAATCGATCGGGATGATCGGGGAGCTCAGATCTCTGCCGGTCAGATCGACATGCCGGCTCTTTCTTCCCAATCCGGCGACTCGCGCCGAGGGGATGGGGTTTTCGTATTCGGCTATCCCACAATTGGCGATGGTTATCTCGCCTTTACCGAGGGCACCGTCACGACGATCCGCAATGGCACCTTAAATGACGCGCGGCTCCCGGTTTGGTACCAGACGGATGCACAGATCGCACCTGGAAACAGCGGCGGGTTGGCCGTCAACTCGCGGGGCGAGATGGTCGGTATCCCGACGGCGGTTCGAACCGAATCGTCCACGGGCGGTCGTCTCGGCGGGATTCTCCCGGTGAACGCTGTGCGCGCGGCACTCGAATCTGGGCTGGAAACGGATGTCTCGCGGATTGGTGGGGCGACCTCGGTGCCCGTGATCGAGGGTGGCACGCTAGACTTCAATAATCCGCCGACGTACGGATCGGCGGAACTCACGGCAGGCTTCACACCGGATCCTCACACCATCGAGGTTGTGAGTGGGGGGCAAGTCGACGCTTCCTACTTGGGAGGTGAGTGCGTCGGGCACGCGGCAGAAGAGCCGGACGTTCGGTTGTCATGGAGCGGAACCAGCGCTCAGCTTCGGATCTTCTTCAATGGGGCCGGCGCCGAAGATGCGTCCCTACTGGTGAATCTGCCCGACGGATCGTGGTTTTGTAACGACGACTGGGCTGGTCTTGATCCGGAGGTCCTTCTCTCGGATCCGCCAGAGGGGCAGTACGACATTTGGGTGGGGTCGTACCAGCCTGGCGAGTATATCTCCGGCACGCTGAGCATCTCCGAGTATGACGCGGAGGCGGAAACGCCGGAGATCGATTCTCTGCTGGCGGATGCTGAAGCAGGGGTTGCTGCGGCGCAGTTCAACCTCGGGGTCATGTACGACACCGGCGAAGGCGTTCCGGAGAACGATGCCGAAGCAGTGCGCTGGTATCGACTGGCGGCTGAACAGAGAGACGCCGGCGCGCAGTTGTACCTGGGAGTCATGTACGCCCTTGGGCAAGGCGTCCCGCAGGACCCTGTCTTGGCACATATGTGGTTTAACCTCGCGGCCTCACGAAGTGACGGAACGGTCCGAGAGGAATCGGTCAATGCTCGCGACAAAATTGCAGACATGCTGACCTCTGACCAACTCGGCGAAGCGCAACGCCTCGCCCGCGAGTGGGACGCCGCGCACCAGCGCTAGACATATAAGCCTCACGATTGAACCTCCTGCTCGCCAGCGGTAGGATGGGCGTCTACACCAACTGCACCATGGCGACCCTAGCGAACGACCACGTCGAGCCCATAGTTCCAGAGAGTCACCATAGGTCTCGCTGGCGTGTGCTGGGGGGCTTTCTGGTAGTGAGTTGGGCAGTGTTCGTGGTGGCCGATAGGGTGTTCTTCGAGACTGCGCTTCCGACCTTAGGTGAGGTCGTGCTCTTATTGATGTTCCCGCTTGGTCTCTTGATAGTTGGCCTTTCTATCTTGCTGTCCACGGCTGAAGGTTTCGATGGGCGGCACGGGATGGCTCTTGGGCAGGTCGCGTTAGTGAGAATCGTTGTGACGCTCATTGCTGTGGCTGTGGTGGTGCAGTCACTCTCGTCCGGGTTCCCTATTGTCGAGGGCGATCCTCCGGATTCGGTGAAAACCATTTTTCGTGGTCTATACCTTTTGGCCAGCGGAACTGCAGCGATGGCCTTCGTCCTATCGCTGGCTCTTGCATGGCGTGCAGCAGAGCAACCAAATGCGAGGGCCCTAGCATTCTTTATGGCCTTTCTCGCACTCTACTGGGGCCCACTTCTCAACATCATGCAGTTTGGGTATGCCTTGCGTCCGGATGAGTCAGAGCCGAATGCCTTGAGTTTTTCTTTTGCCACGGACGGACTGGGCGGACTGACCATGGCAGCTCTCTCTTTATCCGTGGCAGCTTTCGTCAGATTTTCCGCCCTCTTCCCGCGTTTGTTGAAGAAAGAGGACCTGCAGTCTTCCAAGTTCCTGCGACCGCTCCGAGCGATTAGGTTCAAGCTTCTGAATCCGGCGATTGTCTGGGGAATCTTCGGTGGAATGGCGATCCATCTCATTGCCGGGTTAGGACGTAGTTCGAGTGAAGAAGGTGGCGCGAGTCTCGATGAAATCTGGATTTGGCTTCTGGTTGTACCATTGGTATTCGTCGGACTACCGCTTTTTGGCATGATCGTGGGTGCCCTTAATCTTCGATCCGGCTACATGTCGTCGGCTGAAGCTGAACGGAAGAAAATTCTATGGGTCGTCGCAGGGTGTGTCGTTGGGACGGGCATGATTCTGGTCGCGCTCGCTGGTCTCTTCGTTTACCCAATGGTTCTGGTGGTGATTCTGCCGTTAGCACCTCTAGTCTTGGTGCTGTGCCTTGGGGTCTCGGTTTTTTACAGGGGTGCGATTCACCCTGCACTCATCATCAAACGCGCGACCGTGTACGGCATATTGGGTGTCTTACTCGTAGCAATGTTCTCAGCGGCAGAAAGCTTTCTAGCGGCAGTGCTCCAGGACAGCCTCGGATTTTCGAGCTCGGCCAGTTCCGCGTCGCTGGGAGGGTTGCTCGCGGTAGTCTTGATGCCGGTCCGCTCCCCTTTATCGCGATGGCTCGGTGGGTGGCTTCCCAGAGCAGAAGGCGACAATTAGCTCCTCGTCCGCGAGTGGGACGCCGCACACTCATAGTGATGTCACCGCGGGAACGTCTGAACCGCAGTTTCGTGGGTGGGGTTGCCCACGGAGAGACTGAGATGCCTCGATTAGTTTTAACCTGGCGAACACGAAAGGAACCTAACCAGCAGCAGGTCGCAGGTGTGGCCCTTATAGCCCGCTGCTTTGATAATATGGGGACCTAGCTTCACAGCCGGAAACATTTCATGCAGAATGAGCGGTATCTCGAACGACAACCCTAGCCCGCAGAAAGGAGTCGCACGATGAGTGGACTGAATACGGAACTCAAGGAAGCCATCGCGGCATTCCAGCAGGAAATGCTGCCAAAAATTCCCAAGGAGGTCGTGGACGTACTACTGCGGACGACGGAAGACCAAGTCAAATCAGGTGTGGCTGAGAAAGCCCTCAAGGTTGGTGATAAGGCGCCAGATTTCAGGCTGCCCAATGTGAACGGAGAGTCAGTTTCACTGTCCGACGCTTTGGCCAAGGGGCCAGCGGTGGTTGCCTTTTATCGAGGCTCATGGTGACCGTATTGTAACCTGCAGTTGCAGGCTTACCAGCGGCATCTCGAAGAGATGCAGGCCCTCGGTGCAACGCTCATCGCCATCTCGCCCCAGACCTCCGACAACTCGCTGACGATCGCGGAGAAGAATGACCTCAAGTTCGAGGTGCTGAGCGATGTCGGGAATTCAGTTGCTCGCAAGTTCGGCTTGGCCTTCCGCCTGGTCGATGAATTGCAAGCCACCATGTCTGCGATGGGGATCAAACTACCAGAGTTCAATGGCGACGATGCCTGGGAACTACCCATTCCTGGGACCTATGTGATCGACCCGGATAGCACGATCACTCTGGCGTATGTTGACGCCAATTACACAACTCGCTTGGAGCCGGGCGATATCGTGGAGAACCTCAAAACCAGTCATTAGCTGGCAACGAACCCGTACTCAGCGCGCTTGAGGCGCTGTTTCAATATTTCTGAGGCAGCAGAAGATCTCCGCGGCCTGCAACGCCTCGCCCGCGGGTGGGACGCCGCGCATCCGCGCTAGGGCAGGTAGAGGTTGATGCAGCTTAGTTTGAATAGTTGTAACTGAGCGTAGGGCAAGGCATGAGCTATTTGATTTTATAGACGAACGGCGGATCGTGTGTCCGATGCCAGGTCCTTGGCAAGACTTATATCAATTACTCTACAAGACAATCTAAACAAAAGCAGGCCAGGAATTTCTTGTAGCAATGCGATTTCCTGCCTTGTTCTCCTCCGTGGTAGGGATACCACCTCCTCTTATTCTTGCGGGTTGGTCGCATAGCGACAATCGTGCAAAAAAAGCGCAGTTCTTGACGGATATCGGTATCGCAGATGAGTGTGGAGTTATTCAAATTGTGAAAAAACTTGTGTTCAATCTAGATAAAAGAGATTTTAAATATGACGATAAAGGGTATGTTTACGATGGTGGATATGAAGGGATTTAGTGCAAAGCAACGCTAGTTTAGCGTGATAGGCCAGACACTCTCCATTCCGTCACCTTTCCCAACATTGGACCTCCTACTCGCCAGCGGTAGGCTCTGGGGTCCCCGTCTTGTCCCCTCCCTCTCCTCTTTTCCGCCAGGCTGGGCGGCAAGACGTATTGACCGTAATCTTTCAGGATCAATACCGAAACAGATATTGCAATTTGGTAAAGATCGCGCGATTAGTGCGTCTCAGGTCGGTGGTGAAATATCGCTCCTCGTCGATGCGGTCCGACTGCCGGTAGTGGTCATCGTAGCCGAGATAGACCGCAGTGCCGGCGTTGACGCGGTAGGTTAACAGAACGTTCAGATCCAGCTTCTTTGAAAAGCTGTTGTAGGCGCTGATGTTGCGGATCAATAACCGATTGGTCAGTTGCCAGGTGGTCAACCCGCGCCAGATTTTCACGTCGAATACCTCTAGAGCGCCAGTCCGTACGTCGGTGAACCGAGCGACATCCAAACTCAGTCTGGACTGCACACTCGAGAACGGTCGGACGGTCGCGTTCACGCCGACGCTTGTCTGCCGGCCGAGAAAGGGAGCGTCTGGGTCGAAGAAAATCTCGTCGCCCGCATCTGCGCGCAGTCCGAGTGAGAACGCTCGTGACGAGTTCATAAACGTACTGAACCGTCGTCGCCACTTCCAGAAGTTGACCCCGCCGAATCGCTCCAGCACCCGCTGACCGTTGAAACTGAGGTTGATGTTGCGGGCAAAACTGAAGTCGAGCCCAGTGTCATACGACTCGTCTGCGAGTACCTCGTCGAAGTTGTAGCTTCTAAGGTAGCGCACGCTCGGACCCCAGTTGATCAGCCAATGTTCCGGGTACCAGCGGAAATTGACGTTGTTAAACGTCCGCTGCTGGTCGACTCGTCGGACGAAGCCAACATCAGTTCTGAAATCGGGATGAGTTTGTCCCACGAAGCTTTGCACCCGAAGATTACGGCCGTTGCGGGTGTAGAGCGCCCCCCACATTGGTCCGCTCCGCTCGACACCGTCTTCGTCGCGCTGGGTCGACCGATAGGCGACGAAGTTGAACCGGCTGGTTTGGGAGAGCCGGAGTTGCGTGTCGAATCCTCCGACGCGACTGAAGCCGCCCAGGAATTCCCGATTGGTGAAGAGCGTTCCAATGTACGACTCGGTGAAGAGGTCGTAGCGCGCTCGGCCGATGGTGAACTTCGCCGTCTCGCCGAATGCCGGGTCGGAGCTGTCGTCTCGTCGGCCTGGCGCCTCATCGTCGGCCACGAGTAGGCCGAGCGTCGTCCTTCCAACCTTCCCGGTCAGCTTGCCGCCGACTCGGGGGGCGACGATGGTTCGCGTGTGGACCAGGTCGATCGGCGAGGTGAACTCAAAAATCTCAGCTCCTTCGAGAAAAAATGGTCGGAGCTCATTGAAGAAGAGCGGGAACCGTTGGTTGACCTCTATCTGCGGACGGTCCGACTCGATCTGAGAGAAGTCGGGGTTGATCGTGAAATCGGCGGTTAGGTTCGACGTGAGGCCGTATTTTAGATTGAATCCAGCTTCCGGCGATGTTCCCTGGTCGATGTACGCACCCGAGGCTTCATCGAACCCCTCGAACTGAATGGCGGTAAAGGTCGGCAGGATCTCAAGGTTGCGGCTGGTCGATAGATCCGTCATCCCCTCGAGTACGCCCATCTGGGCCATGAAACTCTGTACTTCGCGTGACATCGGGGCCCAAACGTCGTTCTCCTGATTCTTACTCTTAATCTCACGGACGATCTGGAAGCCCCACTGATGCGGCACGCCTGATGGTTGTTGCGGATACCTGACGCTCTTGAAGGGAATAGCCATCTCAGCGGTGTAGCCGTCGTCGACGATCTGTGCGCCGCTACTAAACAACGCATCCCAGGATCGGTCGGCGTACGGAATCCCGGCACCGCCGCCGCGCTGTCCGCTGGCGTTGATGATCCCGTCGCCCTGCACGTTGTAGGCGTTGATGTCGAAGTCGTAGACTCGTTGCTGGTCCATGAACGTATCGAAGTAGATGGTCATCAAGTCGTCCTGCGGCGCCCGGTCGCGGTCGACGCGGTTGGCTCGCATCAGTTCCGGGTCGCCGTAGTGCAGATAGAAGCCGAAGTAGAGGTGGTCGCGGTCGTAGGCGAGATAGACCTCGGTATCCTCGGTGGCAGGTGCCCTGTCGAGCGGCGATTGTTGGACGAAGTTGGCGATCATTGAGGCTGTCTGCCAAATCGGATCGTCGAGCCGGCCGTCGACAACGGGAGGTGTCTCGGTGCGGGTCGGTCGAATTCTGGGGCGGTCGGACAGGATGCCGAATTCCGTCCCAGCTGGGTCATGACGAGTCTGGTCGACCCTCGGCCGCCGTGGTCCGGAGCCGCGGGTGAAGACGACCTCGTCGTTCGCCGCCCCTGGCGGGTCTGAGCCTGCTGATTGAGCGGCCGCTGGCGTTGTGGTGCCGAGAGAGAGTCCAAGGGCCATGATGACCCACACAGAAAACGCGCGCATCGTAGGATGGTGGCGGCTGAGCAGGGCCGCGGAAGGATGGCGCTGCCGTTCACCGACACGCATTGTACTTGGTCTGTCCTCCGATGACCTACGGGCACACCGAACACACCGCGCACAGCTGGCGAGGGTCTTTTCCGACCCCGTGTCCAGGGTCGACACCAACCCCTGACCGTCGACTTCGATTCGGTAGTCTCAGGCGTGGAGTGACAGGGTCATCCGCATCCCGTCGGGCGTGGTCGTCGAGGCTAACAGTTCGCGGCGCCGCATGGTCAGATTGGTTCTCCGTGTTTCTATTCCAGGGCACGCTTCCGCGACAAGGCGATCCGTTGTCGCTGGCGATCGACCTCAAGCACCTCGACCCGCAGATGATCGCCGACCTTGACGACCTCGGTCGGATCTTTGACGAAACGATTGTCGAGCTCGGAGATGTGAACGAGGCCGTCTTGGTGAACGCCAATATCTATGAATGCGCCGAAGTGCGTCACATTGGTGACGATCCCTTCCAGCTGCATCCCGGTTTCGACATCGGTAATCGTTTCGACGCCGTCGGCAAATCGCACCGGCTCATACTCTCGCCGTGGATCTCGGCCGGGCCGTGAGAGCTCCGCGAGAATATCTCGAATGGTTGGCAGTCCGAGGTTATCGTCGACTAGGCTCTCGGGGTCGACGCCCTTCAGAGTGGCGTCATTGCCCAGCAGATCGCAAGATCGACAACAGAGGCGTCTGGAGATCGTCTCCACAATATAGTAGCTCTCGGGGTGCACCGCCGTCGCGTCAAGCGCTTCGGCTCCGTCGTGCACTCGCAGGAAGCCAGCACTCTGCTCGAATGCTTTCGCGCCGAAGCGAGGGACCTGCAGGAGGTCATGGCGGGTCGCGAACGGGCCGGCGATTTCCCGATGAGACACGATTGCCCGTGCCAGCGTTGGACCGATCCCCGATACGTACGATAGCAGCGTTGCCGAAGCCGAATTTACATCGACGCCGACCCGGTTTACCGATGAGCGGACGACTCGGTCGAGGGCTTTCTTGAGTTGAGCCTGGTTGACGTCGTGCTGATACTGCCCGACCCCGATCGACTTGGGGTCGATCTTGACGAGCTCGGCGAGAGGATCTTGGAGCCGACGGGCAATGCTGATTGCGCCGCGAACGGTGAGGTCGAGGTCAGGGAACTCCTCGCGCGCCAATGCGCCCGCCGAGTAGATTGACGCGCCAGATTCGTTGACAACGACCTTCCTGACGCGGGGCCGGGCCCTTTCGAGTCGTGCGCAGAACGCTGCGGTCTCGCGCGAGGCCGTGCCGTTGCCGATGGCGATTAGTTCGACGTCGTGTGCGTCGATCAGCCGGAGGAGCTCTCGCTCCGCGCCCTCGACGTCATTTCTCGGGGCAGTGGGATAAACAGTCGAATGAGCCACGAGCTTACTCGTGGAGTCGATGACGACGACTTTGCATCCGGTTCGAAAGGCCGGATCGATTCCAAGGATCGTCTTTAGAGAGGCGGGTGGGGCGAGAAGGAGCTCACCGAGATTCGTTGCAAACACGCTAATCGCTCGCTTCTCGGCGACTTCTCGCAGCGAGGACAGGACTTCGGTCGATATTGACGGCTTTAGCAGGCGCGCGTAGCAGTCGGTCACCGTCGCTTCGAGTTCACGGCGGAACATGAAATCGGGATTCGTCAGCAGGCGACGGCCGATGGCCGCGGTGAGCTTGGCGTCGTCGACGTCGATCGCCAGCGAGAGCACGTGTTCACATTCGCCGCGTCGCATGGCGAGAAAACGGTGGGGCGCGAGCCGCGCGATCGGCTCGCGAAAGTCGTAGAAGGTCTCGAAACGATGGTCCTCGCCGTCATAGCCGCGCTTCTTCTTCGTCTTGACGCAGCCGCGGCCGAGTTGATCGCGCAACCAGGCGCGCATCGCAGGGTCCTCCGACCAGCGTTCGGCGATGATATCGGCGGCACCTTTCAGTGCGGCTTCCGCGTCTTCCACTTCGTGAGCGGGATCGACGAACGCCTTGAGGATCGAGGCCCGGGTCGTGTCGAGATCGACCTGGGCCACAAGGAGGTCCGCGAGCGGTTCGAGGCCGCGTTCACGAGCGACTGTCGCCCTGGTCTTGCGGGTGCCCTTGTATGGCAGATAGAGGTCGTCCACTTGGCGCGCGTCGTGGGCACCGATAATGGCGTGCTCCAGTTCACGATCGCGAACGCCCTGCTGGAAGATCGACTTCAAGACTCGATTCTTGCGATCGATGAGCTCCCTGGCGGCTGCCAGGGCGTCCTCGACGGCCCCGATCTGTACCTCGTTGAACCCGCCGGTGCTCTCTTTGCGGTATCGGGCGATAAAGGGAATCGTACAGCCGTCTGACAGGAGGTCGACCGCGCCACGGACCTGTGTCGGTGCGATCCCGAGCTCGGATGCGATCGCGGTGACCGTCCTGGAGAGATCGAAGGACAGGCGTGTCGGGTCTGCGCTCATCGCATCTATCTGGTACCGCTGTTGTAGTCAGGTCGACCGCGAATCGATCGCGTCCCACCGTGTGTGCAGTTCGCCAAGGTTACGCTCGATCCCTTGCGAACCCCCGAGGGCGGCGGTAATTTTGTTGGGCGGCCGTCTCACCGGCTACGCGATCGCCGAGGGACACGCGCAAGTACCGGCCAATTATCGCATCGCCGACGGCGGTCATACCAGGGTTGGAGAGGAATCATGGCGCGATTTAGTCAATCAATAGCGTGCCTGTTCTTGTCGCTTGGTTGAATATGGAGCGCATAACACGGCGCGCGAAACGGCAGTCACGTCCTGTGACACGTTATCGTGAGGTTGAGGAGGGAGTGTTTCTCCATCTCTCAGAGCTGAGACACAGAGGCCGATTAGTGGAGTTTTTTTGCGAGATTGAGATGTCTGCGGAGAGATTGGACGCCGTAGCCTCAGGCGCAGACGTGACCGCTTCGGAGACCGCCTGTTGGCTGGACGCACACTTTTCGTTCTTTTCAGGCAATGACCTAGACGGTCTCTGGTGGTCGGTTGTAGCGCCAGGGCACTCAAGAGTCCCATATGTGGCTTGTACCCGTAGAGTACGGTTCTTGGGCGCGACAGATGATTGGCCCGGCGCTTGTTTCGTTGCCGCGTGGGCATCTCTACCAGAAGCTATCAACTCCCTCAGGCAGAGGGGCTTTACGAGCGCGTCCGACTTCAAGGCACGTCGGCCACGATTATTAGGGGACCCTCTTCGTATTCGTATATGAAGGCTAATGTCGTGGGCAGCACCCACGTGACACTGCGGGGCCCTCTGAAGGGAGGCCTATCTGCTGACGCCCAACGCCTCGCCCGCGAGTGGGACGCCGCGCACCCGCGCTAGACAGAAGCCCCACGATTGCACCTCTTGTGTCAGTTCTATCCACGGCTACGATCCGCAATTGTGGCAGATTGCTAGTACCATTAAAGCCAGTCCATCGAAGCGAGACTTGACCGCGAGACACTCCAACCAACTCAAGCATGGCTCAACGACTGGGTTGGCAACGTCGGTTTCTCGCGCTCGCTGCCCTTGAGGGGGAAAAGCAGGAACAATCCAGCGGAAGACATCGAGAAGGAGGAGTGGTTTTGCGAACTCTTTATACCCTGTGCGTCGACACGGAGAAAGCGACAATCGGAAATGGCTGCTAGCGGCCGCCTGGAGGCGTGGTGACGAAACGACTCGTTGTTGGGGGTGGCGTCTCTGTCTCCGACGGCGATCTCCTTTTGGAATGCAAGCTCGACCCAGAGCTCTTGTTGTTCGAGCAGCTGCTACTCCGCCGGCTGGCGTCGGCGCGGGCCGAAGCTGGAGGTCTCAAGGTTACCGACGACGAAATTAGAGCGGGACTGGACGAGTTTTACGCCGAGCGCGATCTCT
>Ga0310344_10000979_pt1 | contig 22094 bp, 14 predicted proteins | sample HC15DNA20200_MG_FD_203801 | JGI IMG/M metagenome (GOLD analysis project Ga0310344, IMG submission 203801) | Marine microbial communities from station ALOHA, North Pacific Subtropical Gyre - HC15-DNA-20-200_MG | ecosystem: Environmental > Aquatic > Marine > Oceanic | place: Pacific Ocean: North... | reverse complement strand
TGATTTTCCCTGTATCTACGGTCAAAAAGTAGGTTTAGGCCGTGTTTATGTAAAAGAAGAGAGTGCCGATTCGTCGCTTCAGTTCGATACATGGGTTAAAGGACTTCGTGAAGGACGTTCCTATGTGGGTGATGGGTTGAGTCACATCATGGACTTTTCTGTAAATGGTGTTGCGATGGGAGAAGAAGGTAACACAGGAGTAATCAGTCAGCTGGATCTTGGTCGGCCGCGCAAGGTGAAAGTCAAGGCTCAGGTGGCTGCCTTTCTAAATGAAGTGCTCAGTGAAGAGGCTCTTAGAATTCGAAATACACCGTTGGATGAAAAGCCGTACTGGCATCTAGAGCGTTCGAGAATCGATGAATCACAGCTTGTTCCGGTTGAGTTGATTATGAATGGCCGAACGGTTGCACGAAAAGAAATTAAAGCAGACGGAAATGTACGTGAGGTTAAATTTGAAGTGGAGATTCCACATTCCAGTTGGTTAGCATTACGGATCTATCCCAGTTCACATACAAACCCTATTTTTGTACATGTGGATGACAAACCGATTCGGGCAAGCCGACGCAGTGCACGCTGGTGCGTTGATTCGGTGGACCAGTGCTGGAAAGCTAAAGTAGGTAATATCCGTAAGCATGAACGTGAAGCGGCAGCAGCAGCCTTTGATAAAGCCAAAAAGGCGTATCTACAAATCCTTGCCGAATCGGTGACAGAGTGAAGCGGCGCCAGCAGCCAAAGAAGTCTTGATCATCCGGGTGATCAAATAGTAAGTCAGTGACGGGTTATTACAGTGAGTGAAATTTTATCATGATTTGCATTTCAATTACCAATTCATCAAATCGTTTTGCTGTCGTTGACATGTACAATGCCGCACCACAGTGTGATTTGATGGAAATACGTCTTGATCGATTGGAGCAACCCGACATTACCTTGCTCCTTGAAAGCCGGCAGAAGCCCATTCTGGTATCCTGCCGTCGGCCACAGGATGGTGGTGAATGGAGTGGAACGGAAGAGCAGAGGCAGATTCTTTTGAGGCAGGCGATGTTTGAGGGGGTAGATTACGTCGAATTAGAGGTTGATGTTGCGGAGAAGATTCCGAGATATGGTGAAACTAAACGTGTCATTAGTTATACCTCTCTGAATAAGCCGGTTCGTGATCTCCAGAAACAATACGAGCGGGCTTGTGCGCTGGATGCCGACATTGTGAAGTTTACTGCACCGACGAACACGCTTGAAGAAGCTTGGCCGATGTTGCGAGTGTTAAACAGGCCCGAAGTTCCCTGTGTCGCCGAAGGCATTGGTCAACCCGGTTTGACTCTTTCGATACTGGGTCGGAAACTCAATTCACCTTGGACTTACGCGGCTCTCGAAGAAGGGATGGAGGCGCATCCTGGCCAGGCTACCGTTGCACAGCTGCGCGATGTCTATCATTACAGTTCGATTGAATCCAAGACTCAGTTAATTGGGGTGTCCGGATTTACTCCTCAGCAACAGCTGGCCATCTGTTTGATCAACGGTGCGCTCAAGCATCTGGAATTAAACACGCGGTGTTTACCCATGGGAATTGGGGAGATCACCAATTTTGATAAGCTGATGAAAGCTTTGCATGTAACGGGCGTGGTTCTGGATGTGGAATATCGTTCATTGATTCTTCAGGTAGTCGAAAAACTTGAAGAATCTGCTCAGACCTGTCGTCAAGCGGATCTGGTGCTCCATCAGAAAAAGGAATGGCATGGTTTTAATACGGTCTGGCGTTCTGCCGTAAGGACACTGGAAAGTACATTAAAGGAAAAGACCGGTGGGGAAAGTCAACCGCTCAGGGATCGTACGGTTTTAATCGGAGGTGCCGATGCGACGGCTCGTGCCATTGCTTACGGTATTCAGAAACGGGGTGGGTTGTTGGTCGTGACCAGTCATGACGAAGATCGGGCGACGCTTCTGGCGCAGATGTATGAATGTCGATTTGTTCCTCAGACGCATCTCAACAATGTTTATGCAGATTGCGTGGTATGTATTGAGGAGGATATCGTAAACGAGGATCCGGACGTACCTCCCAAGCAACTGATTGATGAGTACTATCTTAGACGAAGCCATACGGTAATGGATCTTCGAAATATTCCTGAAGATACCCCTTTACTCAAAGAGGCCAGGCTGAAAAAAGCAACTATTGTTGAGCCTTTACAGATATTTATCGAACAGCTTTCACAGCAGATTCGGGGTTTGACTGGTAAATCGGTGTCGGCGGAAGAGATGACTCAGTGGCTGGGAAGTTGATTGTCCGTCAGTCGGACTTCTTTGAAAATGCGGATGGGTATCAGAGACCGGGAACTCCGATTTCAAGAAGAAGTGTCTTGAGCTCGGCTCGTTCAGAATCTGTCAAGGAACGTGTCGGTAGCCGACTGGCACCTCCTGGACGGCCGCACAATTCAAGTGCTGCTTTTACGACAGGGCTTTCAGCACCACTTCGGTTCCACATTTTTCCTCTGAATGTAAGCCAGGGCCAGTTGACCCGAGTTAAAAGCTGCTGAGCTTCGGTGTACTGCTCTTGTTGGATAAGATTCCAAACGTGTAAGTCATGTTCAGGCCAGATTGTCGCGAGATGTGTTATATAACCGGTGCCACCCAATAAATGATTCATGATGGGCAATCCTTGGTTATCAACAACCGCCAGTTTTTCTGCAAATCGAGCTACGCCTCGTGAATATCCCATGCCACCATCGGGAGTCGACCATTTGACCGAAACACACCGTTCTAACTGAGACAGTGTTTCGACCTGATCCAAAGACATGTGATAATTTTCCCACCAGGTATTGTAGATCATAATGGCAATGTTTTGAGTTGCATCGTGCACCGCCTTAAACAGATTGAGGCAATCTGAATCACTACTTTGGTAGTAGTAACCTGGAGCCATCTGAATGCCGTAAGCACCGATCTCGTCAGCCCATTGGGCAAGCTCGATACAAACTTGAGGATTGGTGTCCTGTGCGCCGACAACCACGGGTATATTTCCCGCACTGGCTTCAACGATTGCTTTGGCGGCATCTTTTCGTTCCTGAACATTGAGCATGGGAAAGTCACCACCAGCCCCGACAGCAAGCAGGACACCTTTGCCGGTGACAAAACCGCGATCAATGACATATCGCACGTTGCTTTGGATGGCCTCCGCATCAATCGAGAGGTCGTCATGAAGATTGGTAATAATGGGGATCATCGGCCCGCAGAGGTGTTGTTTGACCTCCTGGATATCCATATATCAGCTCCTCGTCAGCAACCGGTGTGAGGGGGATTAAAAAAGCCCGACCAAAATAATTCAGTCGGGCTTTGTGGTCAAGTACTTTGGAAGTTACTTAATGCTGGAACAAGAACTCCTTGCTATTGAGCAGCGCCCAGCCTACATCTTCAAGACCCTGACGTCGTTGCTCACTAGATCCGACATGTTCTGTTGCTGCAAGAAGTTCGGTTTTGGTAGGTGGTCTGCCAAGTGACCAGAGATAAAGCTCTTTGACGATGTCGCCGTCAGCAACACCTGCTTCGATCAATCGATTGATACGACCCTTGTCATCCCGTAGTTTATTGTGCACCGTGGGGCCATTTATCATTTGTAGAGCCTGCGAGAGATTAGATTCGTTAGAACGTTCGCAGGAGCAAGCCATTTCACGTTGAGGCTGGCCAAAAATCTTCAAAAAGTAATTGTCGATTTTGGGGTCAGGAAGAGCCGTAGCGACCGTTCCTGCGGGTAGTCCTGGAAACTTCTCTGGTACGTCCGTTACCTGGCAAATAGCATCCAGAAGCTGCTCCGCGGAAAGCAAACGAACGTTAGAGTGACTGAAATAAGTGTCGTCTTCTGCATTCCATTCATTTTTCTTGGAACTGAGCTGATAGGTCGCACTGTTGAGAATCGTACGGATTACATGTTTCTGATCAAACCCGGAATCGATGAAGTCCTGAGCGAGTGCGGTGAGCAGCTCTTCATTAGACGGTGGGTTGGAATCGCGAAAATCATCTACCGGCTCCACAATCCCTTTGCCCATGATGTAACCCCAGATACGATTTACAGCCGCTTTGGCGAAGAACGGATTTTCCGGGTCCGTGAGCCAGTGTGCAAACACTTCCCTGCGGTCCTGTTGCGGGGCAACTTCTGCTTCCCCTTTGAGCAACAGCCAAGGTTTCATCTGCTGACCGGTACGCGGATTGCTGACTTCGCCGCTTCGATTGACAAAAACAACTTCTTCGTCAGGCTCATCACCGGCCTTGCGTCCCACGCGTGCGAAAAAGGAGGCGATTCCGTAGTATTCATCCTGCGTCCAGCGTTCAAAGGGATGGTTGTGACATTTGGCACATTGCATTCGAACACCGAGAAACAACTGTGCAGTTGTTTCCGTAGCGTCGGACGGATCCCGTGAGGCTCGGAAATAGTTGGCTGCGGGATTATCATAAGAGCTTCCGGTTGAGACCAGCAGTTGCTTTGCAAATTGGTCAAAAGGCATGTTGGTGCGAATCGCGTGTTCGATCCATTTCTGAAATTTAAATATACCGGCAAATGTTAGTTTTTGACGATTGGAACGAAGCAGGTCGCCCCATCGCAGCGTCCAGAAAGTCGCATATTCAGGCCGCTCCAGAAGATCGTCAATGAGGGCTGTCCGTTTCACAGCTTCCTCATCAACGTTATTGGACAAAAACGTCGAAACTTCAGTAGCAGTTGGCAGTCGGCCGATCGCATCGAGATACACGCGTCTTACGAACTCTGCGCTGGAAGACATGTCCGAGGGCGATATCTGCAACTGCTGAAGTTTGTTATGTATGTGTGAGTCGACGTAATTATTCTCTGTCGGCGAATTCCATACGAAGCCTTCAATATCTTCCAGAAACATGATACGCGCGTTGGCAACTTTAGCGTGAAACTGTACCAAGACTGCAATTTCTCCACGACCAACGCCGGTCACCAGACCACTGTCATCCACTTCTCCAATGTTTTCATTCGAAGAACGAAAACGGACCAGAGGGGTGAGATCTCGAACCGTACCATCTGAGTAGTAGCCTTGTACGGAAAGTTGCTGTGTCGTAAACGGTTTGTACAGGATTCTCTTCCGAGGAAAGACTTCAATGCGTTCTACCGAGGGAGCGTCTTCGGGATCTGGGTGGAGGCCTTCGGCAATCCATTGTTTTAGAACTTCATAAGTAACCTCACCCTTACTCATTCGGCGCCCGCCACCGTGGGCGACACCCATGGAGGGTTTGAGCAGTACCAGACTTTGCTCTGGTTCAAAAACGTTGATTCGGCGGCCGTATATTTCGTGGGTCAGCGTCTCAAAATCTAACTCAGGTTCGAATCCCCATAGGCTGAGTCGAAAACCATTTTTCCCAGATGGGGAACCATGGCAGGCACCACCGTTACACCCCGCTTTTGATAAGGCAGCCACGGTTTCATTGAAAAAACTGACGGGAGCCGGAATCTCGTAGTCGCGCACCTTCACCTCAACGGATTCCTGATGCGAACCGACTTGGGCTGTCAGAGTTGTTTGCCCATTGCTTCTGGCCAGTACAACGTTGTTTTCCACGATCGCTACTTCAGGGTTGGAAGATTCCCATTGGGTGGCCCGGGTTAAATCACTCACCTGGTCATCGGAATAGTGTCCGGTGGTGTTCAATTGCTGCCTACCCCGGGGACCTATCAATTGGATGGTTGCAGGTGTGATTTCGATGGATTTCGGTTGCCCGACAACGATCGACGTATTCTCTTCTGACGTACCAGAGGGATCTTCTGCGAACGACACACCGTAAGTGGTGAGTAGAATGGCAAATCCCAGAACGGCTATAGACCGGCTGAGTGCATTGGCGATCGTCTTCATAATAAGTCCTTCTCCAGGTTTCAGTAAGCGATGGTTGGTCGTAGTGACAGAGGCACTGTCGGTTCAATCTTTAGATCAGATACCGGTCACTTTTTTTCTTTTACTACAACTGACAGAGGTGAAGAGGAAACTTCCTGATCCGCGTCATTCACCTTTGCCTTACCCGTAACGGCAACCTTCTCAGCTGCTCCAACGACTGCATCATCGGCGGCCTTGAGTTGAATTGCAACCTCATTTTTGCCTTCCTCGATTACGGGATTCGTATTCGTCGGTATTACGCCGTCAGGAAGATTCTTAATTTCTATATGGATGGCACCGGTGAAGTCTCCAAATCGCTTAGCAATTACCTTGAATTCAAGGGACGCACCGCGAATCAGGGGCTCAGGGGCCATTTCGGTTTTCAGCTCAAATGCTGTGTGTGTTTCGAGCCGTAAAGCAGGCGCCGGCTGCGAGATCTCCTTGTCCTTGTGTTTGCCGGTTCCACTGACAAGTAAGGAAAAGGTACCCAGGGGGGCATCTGCAGCTGCCTTTATAGTGATCTCTCCGGAAGACTGGTCCCCTTCGATTGGTTTGAGTTCTGCAGTCACTTTATCAGGAAGACCTTCTACCTTCAGTGCAACGGCTTCTTTGAAATCTTCCGAACGCTGAATCTGAACGACCACTTTGGATGTGGTGTTTCTGCCCACAACGATATCGGGAGATTCGGTTCGGAGGGAAAAGAAGAGTTTGGGACCCACCCCAGCTGCAACATGACGTGTTAGAGGGGTAGGTGGCCAAGGTGTATTGGCAAGTGCTCCGCGAAGTAAATCGGTTAGGTTAACAGAAGTTGTCATGGGTTGGCCGTTTACGGAAGCTGTTCCGATGACTTTACATAGAATTAATTGCCCAGCAGCAGCTTCGGCGGAGGCTGTTAGAGTGAGGTAAGCTTGTTTTTGCCCGGCTCCGATTTCGCTTACGCTGGCGACGATTCCCGAGGGAAGCCCTTCGGTCGTTAATGCAATGGGACCGTTGTAATCCTGTCGCTGAGCGATAACCGTAACAGTTGCCACACCACCTTGTGGAATATCGACTTTCTGCACATTTGCTGTCAACTGGAACGCAGGTTGGTAGGGTCTGACACGAATGCGGTAAACATGTTCCGGGCCCCCTCGTCGATTCAGATCTTCGATGAGTAATCGATGTTCACCGTCGTCGGCGAACGTATGGTTGATCACACCATCCGCCTTCCCGCTATCGTCTGCCGTGGCGAGCTGAGTGCCGTCAGCCTTCTGTAAGATCATATAGAGATCGGTTGGAGATCCGAGTCGGCGGGTTAGGCCTTCGAAAACAAAACGGTCGCCTTTGCGGACAAGAAATTTCCAGACGTCTTGGTCCCCGGGGCGATGTAAACGGCCGTTGAGACTGACGGGAAGAGGGACAGGAGTTGCCTGGTCGGCGAGGTTGTTTGGCTCTGCCTCCAGAGCTTCAAGCGTATCGTGAATTTCGAAATTGACAAAACTGGAACTTTGTCCCTTGTTTGTTTTAGCTTGGATAGACATACGATCAAGACCGGCAGCTTGTGGAATTTTTACGGTGCGTCGTTCTATCGAAGAGGCTTGGGGGCCAGCCAGTTGGACTTCGATTTCGCTGCCGCGCCGGCCTCCCATCGGATACGGTGCCGTGGCAATAGGAAAGTCACCAATGCGTAATCTGTAGAAATGGTTTTCACTGCCTTGGAAACGAATGTCTCGAACCTCGATCAGGTAGTCGCCAGTCTGGTCAAAGGAGTACATGAAACGACTATCGGATCCGATTCCCATTCCATCATCGTTGTAGGCGAGTTCACGGCCCTGACTGTCAAGCAATCGAATCAGCGGATCCATGGGAGATCCTAGTCGCCGTGCCATAATTTCAAAAGAAAGCGTTTGTCCCTTTTGCGCGGAAAATCGAAAATAGTCATACTGTTCAGCTTCGATTACCCCGCTCACTGCTGTCGGAAGGGAGATGTCCTGAGGGTGTTTCGGAACATTGTTTGGTTCGATTTCCAGGATATTAGGCAGATCATCAATGACAAACAGCCGTAACTCAGAAACACCTTTGTCGGTTGCTACCCGTACACCGGCAATGCCGAGAGGAGCATCACTGGGAATCGAAAGACGAATCGCCAGTTTACTGGCATCTTCAGGGTGGTCGTCACCCTTTTCAGGCACTGGAGTTTCCTCCGAGAAGCTAGTCCAGACACGCGTTGCAGCTGTCAGATTACCTCCATGAAGGGTGAGATCGACAGATTCTCCAGGAACGGCACCGGTAGGTGCTATGCGACTCAGGCTCGGTGGCTGGGCAGAACCTGTTGCGTCCAAGAACAGGGTCGATGTCAGAAGTGCTAACGTGAATATGCAAAGGTGATTATGGCGGAATCGTAATTTCAGCATCGTGGCTTTCTCGTTAGGTTGATAATGGTCCGAAACAGACGGTACTCGATCAATAAAGGTTTTTCAGATCAGTTTGCCATCGCCTTGGTAGTGATTTGGTGAAGTATTGTGTCAGCAGGTAGAAAAAACAGATTTTGCAGGACTGTGCCGACTGTTGTTATTGGGAGTGACACATCCTGCACAGTCTATACCTATATTAATTATAGACCGAAAAATCCGTCAAAGGAAAAAAACTTGTCCAGATAGCCCAGTTAAGACGATCTTACCCGCTTTTTGCTCAAAAGCTTCTCTTGCAATCTCCCATTTTGCTCGTTACGGTTGCACCCTTTGGGCTGTTGTGCAGTTTAAATGTTAAGCATCTGCGTCTTAATGTGTGTGCTTCTGATTGCTTTGATGAGGTTGCCGTAATACGGTTAGTGTCCAAGGCACGTGCTTTTTGATGCGGGACTGTGAAAGGATCTGATTCATGTCACAAGAGAGAACGGGAGTAATCACGTTTAAAGGTGGTCCTCTAACGTTGGTCGGGGAAGCGGTGGAGACTGGTCAGAAGGCACCGGACTTTCAGGTTCTAGCTAACGACCTTTCTGAAGTCGGATTGTCCAGTTCATCAGGCAAGGCGCGGTTAATCAGTGTTGTGCCGTCACTCGATACCCCTGTCTGTGATCAACAGACAAGAAGATTCAACGAGGAAGCAGCCCAGCTGGAAGGGGTAGAGATACTTACTGTCAGCGCGGATTTGCCTTTTGCTCAGGCTCGCTTTTGTGGTGGAGCCGGCATCGACAAGATACAGACGTATTCGGATCACCGTGATTGTTCCTTTGGAACCGCATATGGTGTGCTCATAAAAGAGCTACGTTTGTTGACTCGCGCAGTTTTTCTTATCGATGGGGAGGATACCGTTCGATATGTTGAATATGTGCCTGAAGTCACCGATCACCCGAACTATGACGCCGTGCTTGAGGCGGCGCGCGGACTTTCGTGATAACGGCCATCGAAATGTATAGGAAAGGGTGATAGAGGAACTAAAGGATTTCAGCTATTTGTTTTGCCCGTGGCATGCCGATACTCTTCGTAGAGGGGAGTTGTGTGGAAAACACTCTGGCTCCTTTTGTCACATACTGATTGCGAAGTGACAGCTGTACACCTGCGTTCGCGTTTCCCTTATTCTTGGTTGCCCATTCTTCGTGGATATTAGCTTCGTGGAATTCGATTTTACGATTGTCTCTGTTATATTTTTGCTTGCGGTGGGTTTCGTTCTGTTCCGTGAACTGCACCGATGGCGAAAAACACTGGAATTCCCACCCTTTCAGGTCTTCCTTTTAGGGATCAACCAGCTTTATTGCAGGTTATGGTGCCATCTATCGTGTAAGCAACCAGCTGTTTTCCCTGATAACGGGGGAGCGATCGTAATTTCGAACCACGTGAGTTCGGTTGACCCCATGGTTTTACAGTGTGGATCCTCAAGAATCTTGAGTTATTTTATTGCCAAAGAATATCACGACGTTGTCGGTCTGGGATGGTTGTACAAACAGAATGGTTGTATTCCTGTCAACCGAACAGGAAAAGATATGGCAGCGATACGTGCGGGTATTCGACATCTTCGTAAGGGAGGAGTGATCGCCATTTTCCCCGAAGGGCAAATTAACCAGAATGGTTACGGCCTGTTACCAGGTCGTGCCGGCACCGCGCTTTTGGCATTACGATCGAGGGTTCCCATAGTTCCAGCAGTGGTTGTCGGGGCTCCCAAGGGAGACTCCTTGGTAAAACCAATCATCACTCCGAGTCGTATTACGGTCAAGTATGGTGAGCCTCTTGATCTGACCCCGTATTACGATACATCAGGAAATAGGGACACGTTACAGAAGGTAACCGACATCATGATGTCGGAGATCGCAAAACTGGGAGATTCACTCGGGGCAGATATGAGTCCAGTGACTCATCAGGAGACCGGCAAGACCCCGGCAAGGGCCGTGAGCTAACGGCGAGGCCCATGTAGGAGCAGGTGCAGCGGTTAACATCTAATCAAAGGCAAGGGGCAGGTGGAAACGCGTCGGCGATTAGTGCCGTAAGCATGGACCTGTCAGTTTGGATACCACTCCACCGGAATCGATAGCCGTTGTCTCACGGCCATCGCAATTTGTTGCAGCTCCTCGTCAGCAAGGGCAGATACATAGGATTCGGCAGGTGGTCTAGCAACGGTATAGATCTGAACAAGTTTGATCGTTACGCCTGCAAGAACCATTTCTTCCAGCCGTTTGTAGTAGGCGACCAGCTCTGTTTGTGTCGGTGGAGCGTTCTCGACACGCATAAAAAGACTCTGAATTACAATCGGGTAAAGCTGGCCGGCATATGTGATATTCTCCAGAATGCGTGCAAACGGGATGGTCGTTCGATCGATTAGTTGGAAATAATCAGCTGTTCCCGCTTCAAGTTTGGCCCATATTTCACCGTTATTCTTGTTGAGCGTGCTCAGTGCGCGCTGAACCCCTTTCCTGTGAAACATACTGGCGTTGGTTATGAGCACTAATTTCGTGTCCGTTAATCCTCGTCTTCGCTTGACTTGCGCCACTTTCTCAACAATGCGGTCGAAATTTCGGTAAGTGGTTGGCTCTCCATCACCTGAAAATGCCAGGTCGTTCAATCGGCGCTGATCCGTGGGTACTTTCGAAAATCTTGGGTCGAGATAGAGCGATCCACTGGATATCAGATCCAGGACATATTCGAGTTCCGTAAGCATTTGCGACATTTCGACAAATCGTGTTTCCGATTGACGGGTACGATCGACCTGACAGTAAATACAGTCAAAGTTGCAGATTTTGTCGGGATTGAGATTGATTCCGACAGAGATGCCCTGGCTGCGTCGCGACAAAACAGGATAGACAAACCGGGTTTTCTGAAAGGTACGTGGATGGCTACGTAGCAGGGTGCGGTGGTTGTCCGTATGTGTACGAGTAGTAGAAGGTGTCACGGCCGGTTGGTCCAAAGTGTCATCGGGAGGGGGTAAGTGATTGGTTTATCATGCGGCACGATTAAGAGAAAGACAAAAGGTTCTCATAAAAACGGACTCTGTTCGATCAGGACGGTTCCTCAAGGATCTTGATTTCGCTCGATTCGTCCAGCGTGACGGTCGTAATTTCACCGTCTGTACGGCGCAAGATGAGTGCATCGACATAAACATGATTGTCTGGTGCTCGTTCCGTGTGAATACTGGTAGGACGGCGGTTTTTTTCCACCACGGTACCTGACGCCACACTTTCCCATGTATGTTTTCCTATTTTTACACGTCGGGTTATTTCCACTTGGCTGCCAATTGATAAATTACCGAATTGCGTTCGGACTTTTCGGATATGTTCGATGTTCATAATCCGGTGATTTAAAAGTGTTAAGGAACCGAAAAGAAAATAGTTTCCAGCAAAACAAACCGAGAGTATCGGTTCAGGGCGGAGCATTCCATGTCAGCGACGATGTATCATTAGGGGCAGGGAAATCAGCCTTTGTATACGTTTAGGTATCGGTACGCAGAATCAGTGACACTTCGGACAGGGTGAGGCCTTATGCCTCCTTTGAGTCAATCCAGCTCATCATGGATCTTAACTGTTGGCCTACTTGTTCGACCGGATGTGCCCGGTCTTGTCGGCGCAACGCTTTAAAAACCGGCTGTCCACTTCGATTTTCGAGAATCCATTCACGCGCAAACTGTCCCGATTGGATTTCCTTGAGAATCTTCTTCATTTCTTCTCGGGTCTCGTCGGTTACGATTCTGGGACCACGCGTATAGTCACCAAACTCAGCCGTATTGGAGATGCTGTAGCGCATGTAGTTCAACCCACCCTGATAGAACAGGTCTACAATGAGTTTCAGTTCGTGCATGCATTCAAAATAGGCAAGTTCCGGTTCGTATCCGGCATCGACCAAGGTCTCAAAAGCAGCTTTTACCAGTTCACTGACACCACCACATAACACGGTCTGTTCACCGAAAAGGTCCGTTTCTGTTTCATCGGCAAAGGTGGTTTCAATGACACCGCCTCGCGTTCCTCCAATGCCCTTGGCGTACGCCAGGGATAATTGTTTGGATTCTTCACTTGCATTGTCACTGTAGGCGATCAAGCAAGGTACGCCGCCGCCACCTTCGAATTCACTACGTACAAGATGTCCTGGGCCTTTGGGGGCCACTAGCGCAGCGTCCACACCTTCCGGGGGCTCAACCTGACCAAAATGAACATTAAAACCGTGCGAACAGAGTAGGATATTGCCGGGTTGTAACTCCGGCTTAATGTGTTGCTGATAGAGATCACCTTGAACTTCATCAGGTAGTAAAACATTGACCAGGTCGCCTTGCTTTGTTGCTTCAGACAGCGGAACAGGTTGAAAACCGTGTTCAACAGCAAGATCGTAATTGGCGGAACCCTCACGTTGTCCAACAATCACGTTCAGACCACTGTCACGCAGGTTGAGAGCATGGGCATGTCCCTGGCTGCCATAGCCAAGAATGGCGATCGTTTTGTCCTTCAGTAGAGAGAGGTCAGCATCGTTGTCGTAATAAATGGTAACGGCCATAACTGAATGATCTTTCCGTTTGAACTAGAACTGGTCAATAACTTCAAATTATAAGGATGTGTGGGATAGGCTTTTTTGCCGAATCAGGAAGCGGTCACTGCGTCGGAAGGAGAGGCTGAACTATTTTTAAGGTTTTCTGATTCTTCAGTCTGATTTCTGGACCGAATCATCGCAATTCTCCCGGTGCGCACCAGCTCAATGATTTCATAAGGACGCATCCGTTCAATAAAGGATTCCACTTTTTGTACCTGCCCGGAGATTTCAATCATCAGTTCACAGTCACCCACATCAACCACCCGGCCTCGGAAAATCTTTACGAGTTCCAGTATTTCACTCCGACGTTTTGCCGGGGCTTTAACCTTGATTAACATCAGATCCCGTTCAACATGATTTTCAGCGCTGATGTCAAAAACCTGGACAACCGTGACTATTTTTTCAAGTTGTTTTCTCACTTGATCAAGAACATGGGTGTCTCCCATGACGACGAATGTCATACGTGAGAGGTGTGTATTTTCTGTTTCACCTACGGCTAGGCTCTCAATGTTGAAAGCACGTGATGCCAGCATGCCTGAAATATGGGCAAGTACTCCAGGTTGATTCTGTACCAGCGCAGATACCACGTGTCTCATGGGAAATCTCACTTTGTTGATGGAAATGCGTGGGATACAGGTCGCTGGAGAACTTCCCTGGGGAAGTTCTCCAGCGACAAGAATACAGTCCGCGCACCGCTAAGGATTGTAGCCCGATTACAGGACTTTTCACAACCCCCTCATGGAGCAAATATTGCAAGTTGAGTTTCAGATCATCTGGAGGGGGCCTTTTTCCTGTTGTCTTCGGAGTCAGATACGTTATCTAGATAGAGCGTTTGCCGTGGTTCCTCCCATGATGTGAAATCTGAGTAAGATCTAATCCCATGCAATCTCTTTTTCATCCTCTGACCTATGGCTGGTTTCGACAACGGTTTGGAAAACCGACGGAACCACAGGCGCTCGGATGGCCGGCCATTGCATCGGGTAAACATACCTTAATTTCTGCCCCCACAGGATCCGGCAAGACGTTAGCGGCTTTTCTGAGCTGCCTGGACAGCCTGGTTAAATGGGCTCTTGCCGGCAAATTAAACGATCAGGTTTACACGGTTTATGTTTCTCCGCTTCGTGCGCTCAGCAATGATATTCAGCACAATCTGGAAGATCCACTGTCAGAAATTGTTGAACATGCATGGACAGAGCAGATTCTTTTACCCGAAATGAGAGTTCTGGTTCGTACCGGCGATACACCTCAGTCGCAAAGACGTGCGATGGTACGCAAACCACCACACATTCTGGTCACAACTCCGGAGTCATTATACATATTGCTTACCAGTGTTTCTGGTCGGCGCATGCTGGGTGATGTACGTCATGTCATTGTGGATGAAATTCATGCCTTGGCCCAGGATCGACGGGGAGCACATCTGGCATTGAGTCTGGAACGACTGGATGATCTCTGTGCTAAACCTCCTACCCGGATAGGGCTTTCTGCAACTCAACATCCCATCGAATCGGTTGCTTCTTTTTTGGTGGGATCCAAAAATCAGGACAGGCAGGGAAATCCAGACTGTTGTATTATCAATACGGGGCATATGCGTGAAACGGATATGGCGATTGAGGTGCCAGCAAGTGAGTTGTCAACGGTATGTTCCCACGAACAGTGGGCGGAAGTGTACCAAAAGCTTGCAGATCTGATCCGGAGCCATCGAAGTACGCTTGTGTTTGTCAACACACGCCGACTTGCAGAACGTGTGGCGCACCAGTTACGTGATCTGCTGGGTGAGGAGGCCGTCGCGAGCCATCATGGCAGTTTGTCCCGTGAGATCCGTCTATCTGCCGAATCTCGTTTAAAACAGGGGGATCTTAAGGCAGTTGTAGCGACGGCGTCTTTGGAACTGGGAATTGATATTGGCTTCGTCGATCTGGTGTGTCAGATCGGATCACCTCGATCTTTGGGGACGTTTCTCCAACGTGTAGGGCGATCGGGGCATTCGCTCAGAGCGATTCCGAAGGGACGACTGTTACCTCTTTCACGTGGTGAATTGCTTGAATGTATGGCTTTGATCCGAGGGGTCCGTAGTGGCCGGCTCGACCACATTGAGATACCGGAATCACCACTTGATATCCTTGCCCAACAGATCGTTGCAGAGGTATCTTGCCAGAACTGGAATGAGGAGGACCTTTACGAGCTCTATCGAGGTGCTTGGCCCTATCGCAATCTGGAAGTCAAAGATTTTGAAGCGGTTCTGCAGATTTTGGATCGTGGAATAGCTCCTGGCAAAACACGTCGCGGAGCCTACTTGCACAGAGATCGGATTCATCGTCGATTGCGTGGCAGACGCGGGGCGAGGATTGCCGCAGTAACTTCGGGAGGAGCAATCCCGGAAATGGCCGAGTTTCGCGTCGTAACTTCGGACGATCGTACCTATGTTGGTTCGGTCAACGAAGACTTTGCCATTGAGAGTACCGCTGGAGATATTTTCCTGCTGGGTAATACATCATGGAGGGTCAGGCATGTACGGCGCGGAGAAGTCGTAGTGGATGATGCGCATGGGGCGCCTGCTTCCATACCGTTCTGGTTTGGTGAGGCACCGGCTCGTTCCACGGCCTTGTCCCTGGAGTATATGGATCTTTGTGAGAAGATTGGGCAGTGGGTAGGGAAGATGCCGACAGATCTGTGTCATGCCAGTCAGGCCCGGCAGGAAAATCAGAATGCGGTTGGTGTAAATGAGGAGATGCCTGTAACCGAACTTTATACAGAGGATCGGGAAGGTGTCTTGCCAGACACAGGATCTCTGCAAATGTTGCGGGTTCACGAGAACTCGCTGGCGGAGTTTACACCGGTGTCACGTCAACGGAGTAACGTTCAGGAAAACAGGGATCCGGACGCTTGTGTGAAAACAATCGCCTGGTTACAGAAACACTGTCGGGTTGATCCTTGGGGCGCGACTCAGGCAATCAATTATGTTGCTTCGCAACAGGCTGCATTAGGCGTGTTACCGGGTGCCCAGCGGATTGTGTTTGAACGATTCTTTGACGAATCTGGTGGTATGCAACTGGTGGTGCATGCTCCGTTCGGTGCACGGATTACACGTGCCTGGGGATTGGCGCTTCGCAAGCGTTTTTGCCGTACGTTCAATTTCGAGCTGCAGGCAAGTGCAGATGACAATGGTCTGGTTTTGTCATTGAGCAATCAGCATAGTTTTCCTCTGGAAGAGATGTTTGGTCTGGTGAAGCACGACCAAGCGCGTGAGATTCTAATCCAGGCCGTGCTAGCGGTGCCGTTCTTCAATACCCGATGGCGCTGGAATTGTAATCGGGCTCTAGCGGTACTCCGATTCCGTGGCGGCAAGAGGATCCCTCCACAGTTACAGAGGATGCAGTCTGATGATCTGTTGGCAGCGGTGTTTCCCCATCAGGTTGCCTGCCTGGAAAATATTGTAGGCGACATTCAGGTTCCGGATCATCCTATGGTACAACAGACCCTCCATGATTGCTTGCACGAGGTAATGGATTTGGAAGGATGGCTCCGGCTGTTAAAACAATCGGAATCCGGAAATGTGCAACTGATTGCACGCGATTCACGTGAACCGTCTCCTTTCAGTTATGAATTATTGAATGCGAATCCATATGCTTTTCTGGACGATGCCCCGCTGGAAGAAAGGCGAACTCGTGCCGTTGCGACACGGCGATCGCTCAGTCCCGATTTAATGCGGGATCTCGGGAAACTGGATGTTGAGGCCATTGAGCTTGTGCGCCGGGAAGCATGGCCGGTAGTCCGCGATCCGGAGGAACTTCATGATGCGTTATTAACCATGGTAGTTCTTCCTGTGGAGGAAGTGGAATCGGATTGGTTTTCCTGGTTTGACATGTTAGTGCAGCAAGGTCGTGGAACAGTTGTTGAACAAACGGCATCTAGTGGTGAAGAAGAACGCGTGTGTGTTATCAGGAAACTGTGGATTGCATCGGAAAACTGGCCTCTTGTACAGGCGGCGCTTCCGGGGGTAGTTGCAGACCCGTATCCGAAATTGCCGCCAGCTTTGCAGACCGACCCAGATGCATCTCACGGCTGGGTAGAACTGGTACGTGGACGATTGCAAGTATCCGGACCGGTGACGAGTGATGACCTGGCGAAGGTTACGGGTCTTAAGCCTCGTCAGGTACAAGCATCCCTGGAGGCTTTAGAGGGGGAGGGTTTTGTACTTCGAGGGCATTGGGCGCCATTGGATAATCAGAGTGCTGATTTTACGAGTACAACCCAGTGGTGTCAGCGGAGATTACTGGCACGGATACATCGTCTCACCTTACAGGGTTTACGCAGACAGATTGAACCCGTTTCTCCCGCAGACTTTTTTCGATTTTTCAGTCGGCATACCGGCGCTTACAAGCCCGATCCAGTTGCCGAACCGGATCTACTTTGGCATCGGGTTTGTCAACTGGCGGGGTTTGAAACATCGGCCGGAGCTTGGGAGGAAGAGATCCTTCCGTTACGGGTAGACCCTTACCGTGATACAGATTTGGATCGATTGACCTATGAAGGACGTGTGGTATGGGGAAGACTACGTCCTCCAAAACGGATGCCTCATCAGCGCACAGACCGGGGGTCGATTGAGGGACAGTTGCCTTCGCCAGGATCGAAGTATGTCACGCATCGACCATTGACACGATCCGTTCCACTTTCCCTGTTTCCAAGAAGTATGATGAGTTGGATTTCGAAGCGCTATGTGAAACATGATTTACGTGACAATTTGGGTAGTAGCGCTGCTTGTGTCAGAGACGTACTCGACACTCAAGGTGCTCTGTTCTTTGATGACCTGGTTATGCAAACGGAGCTTTTGCCGGGACAGGTGGAGATCGGTTTAAGTGAACTGTGTGCAATTGGCATGGTGACGGCAGACAGTTTTCAGTCGGTCCGTCAGTTGATTGCGCCTGAGACAAAACGAGGGAGAGGCAAGAGGAGAAAACGAGGGCGTACTACCCGTCAGATATCTTTGACCGAATCTTCTGGAAGATTCGGTCCGAATCGGGCTACTCAAAATCAGGTTCCAGGAAGATGGAGTTTGTTGCGGCTTCCTAAATTACAGTCAGAGGATTCCGTTTTTCTTGATAACTGGGCATGGTTACTGCTGCAGCGATATGGCGTTGTTTTCCGCGATCTGCTTATCCACGAATCCCTTGCTCCAGCGTGGTCTGAATTAGTGAAAAGTTACCGTCGTCTCGAAGCTCAAGGTGAAGTTCGAGGTGGAAGGTTTGTTTCTGGCGTAGGAGGAGAACAGTATGCTCTTGACGATTCCGTGTCACGTCTGCGGCGTGTGCGAGATATGACAAGCGAAGCCGAGTGGTTGATATTTTCAGCTGCAGATCCCCTGAACTTAACGTCTTCGGTCATTAAAGGGCCTCGTATTCCCGCGTTACACACCAACCGTCTAGCGTGCCGTAACGGAAAACTGATTGCTGCCAGAGTGGGAGGGGAAATCAAGTTTTACGAGGAAGTGGATCTCCAGACCAGTAATTGGGTTCGACAGGTGCTGGAGCGTAACCTGCAGTTACGAAGGCAGGTGAAGCTTCTGGATGGGCTTTCGGAAGACGTTTCAGAAAAAACAGATCCTTAGAGAACTCGTCTCAGGTATTTCCATTACGGATACCGTACGATTACTGAGGGATAGAATTAGCGATCCCTGATCCATCGAATCACGGTATCAACTCCAGGTATGCAAAGTGCCACATCCCGCCAGTTTTCAGCTTTCCATGGGGCAATACGCCATTGTCTTGACCGTAGTCGCAAGGCTGCTGGAAAAGAAATGCCGGACCAAATTAAGGCATCATTGGCTGTTTTAAGGCGAGACGCGATCTGCTGGCGGGAATCTTGATCAAGGGTGGTGAGATGGTAAGGGGCACTGAGTCCCAACAACCATCTGATTGCATTGCTCACAATGCGTATACGACGACAAAGTACAGCTGCACCTCCGACGCGACCCCATCCCTCAATCAATTTTCCTAGTTGTTTGTGTGATGCCGTTGGCAGGGGACGTCGGGGATGCATGCCCCAATAGGTTCGGGTACACTGACGGAGTAACGGGAGTTGAATTCGAAGGATCGCTTCACTTTGGCTGTGTCGGGCAATCAAAGAATAACGCTGTTGATGGGATCGAAAGAAATATAGAGGCGCACCGTCTGGCCGGGAAGCCAGGGCAAACGCTTTACCTGCTTTTGCCAAGCGTATCCATAGATCATAATCTTCAGGTGCCTTCTGGTAACCTCCTACACTTTCAAAGTCACTACGTCTCATGAGAATGGAGCCGTGAATCAGTGTGTTACTAACCGCAAGTTCCAGGAGCATGTCATCACTCCAGTGAGGAGTCAGAATACCTGTTGTGTATCCGTTTTCATCGATGGTAGCTGCTGTGCAGCTCACAACACTGGTCTCCGGATTACTGTTTAGAATACGGATTTGGGTGAGAAGGCGATCTGGGTCGCAAATGTCATCGGCATCCATTCTTGCCAGATACGTGCCACAAGACACGTTACTGGCATATTGCAAACTCGGAATGAGTCCATAATGTTCTCGATGGAAGAGACGTATGCGCGGATCGCGGAGGGCATACGTGTCCATTAGGTCAGAAGAATGATCTTGTGAGCCATCGTCAATGATGATGAGTTCGAAGTTTTCCCACGTTTGGGTCAGGATACTGTCCAGCGCTTCCTGAAGGTAGGGCATGGCGTTGTAGACTGGCATGAGAACACTGACTAGTGGAACAGGTGAGGGCATGCTTGTTCTCAGAATAGTTTCAGGAGAGGTGTTCGTTATTTAAGAGATTTTGAAAAGCCTGTATTACCTGGGTTGCAGCATTTTCCCAGCTGAATAGCTGAGCGCGCTGGAGGCCTTGTTGTACCAATTGTTGCTGGAGTTCTGGTTTGGTGAAGATCCGATGAAGAGATTCTACGAAACCATCTTTGTCATGCGGTGGGATACTGATTACGGCTTCACCACCAATTTCCGGTAATGATCCACCGGTACTACATACGACGGGAAGTCCGGTGGTCATGGCTTCTAAAACAGGGAGTCCGAAACCTTCGATCAAGGATGGACAGAATAGACAATGGGAGCTGTGATAAAACCGATGTAAGACGTTATCTGTCATACCGGATATCACATGTACATGATCCTCAAGTTCAAGCTGTTCACGGGTTCTGTAAAAGCGATCAAATTTCCATCCGTCGTTTCCAATGATGACCCAGGGAGGTAGATCGGGCAGTAAACGCAACAGATCACGATATACAAACAGGCCGAGCTCATAATTTTTTCGAGGTTCAATCGTTCCGACCGAAAGGAGAGGTTTTTTCTCGAGAAGGTGCGATACGCTCGAGAATGGAAGGGGCAGCGGTTCGTCTTTTCGTTTTTCATGGCTGTTGGGAATGCCACCATGCTTACTTATGGAATGATGAAGTTCTGACGAAACGCCCAGATGAGTTACGAGTACTTTTTCGGGATCAATGCCGAGAATGTCGACAATCTGTTTCTTGGTGAACTGGCTATCGGTCAGGATTAGATCAACCTGTTCAGCGGTTTGTTGGAGGCGTGGTCCCACAGATGTTGAAAAATAGCTTTCGGAAAGTTCTGGGTGCGTAAGTAGGAAGAGATCGTGAATGGTCACTACTGTTCGAAAAGGACGACTTGTTTTTGGTAGTGCAGAGCAGTTTGTGCCCCATGAGATGTCACATCCGGCCTGCTGAACCCATGAAGGCATACACCATTTTTCAAGTATCTGATTATAAAGCACTGATCGGGAAAAGTCCGGCAAAGGGATGGCCCGTAATTCGACACCTGATTTTGCCAGGTCCGTCTTGCGTTTCAGAGGAACTCTTCGCCTTAATGAACAGTGAAAGCTACTGAAAGAAACCGATGGATATAGATCAGTAATGGCACTGACGAGCTCGGTAGCATAACGTGCAACTCCGTACCAGTGGGGTGGATGAATGTCGTTTGGCCGGAGAAGGTGGATGTGCATGGGATCACCGATGCATTTTGTTAGCGACAGAACGTTCCTGAAAGAAGGTAGATTACGTTAAGAGACACGCGTCTCTAAGTGGATTGAGTCAACCGCTAGAAAATAAGGGATCTCAAATAGGTGATAGCCTGAGTTACGCTGTCGACTCCATTTCCCGTATTTTGATCGATGCACCAGTATCGGTCATAGTGAATTTCCTCCAGTGCCGCCATCATGGCCTGCCAATCCACTTCTCCGGTTCCAATAGGGACTTCGTGTGACGCGATGGAGTTCGTTGCACGAATGGCATCCCGAACTTGTAGATGGATGATCGAGCGGGACAGTTCTTGTATTCCTTGTAGATAATCAAAACCGTGAACGAGAGTGGCTGCGGGATCATAACAGATTCCAAGCCCTCCCTGGGTATGTTGGTTCAGAATAGCTGTGATCGATTCATGAGAAGTGGATCCGGTATGAACAGCCAGCGTGGATCCCGTGTATTCTGCAAATTGACCGACATCATTGAGTATGTCTCGAAATGATGTGTACATGGTGTCGTCGGGCTCGGGGACCGGGCCGAGAGAACAACAGACCAGCGGGCATCGAAGCTGAAAACTGAGTTGCAGTGTTTTTTTAATCTGGTCGATTCGATAGTCCAGTTGCTGGGTATCGGTGAGGCTGCGAGGGTCTGGAAAAAGCAGTCCAGCGAGATTCAGATCCATATTTTGTATTTTTCGACTTAATTCACGGCGTCCTGTTTCCGAAAGAGTATCGGGTGATAGATCACCCGAAGCGGAAACGGTAAAACCCTGTGCTCCTAGTTGACCAACAAGTTCGATCGCTTTGCGCAAGGGTTTCCTTAAACTCTCAAGCCGGATGGCAAGTTTTATTGGAGACATCCTTCATTTGTCCATGGAAGTAAAAACAGTCTAGTATGTACCCATATCCCAAGGTACCGGTGATGAATAAGTGGCGTCAAGGCAGGCGGGTAGTAATCAGACCGATACGGTCGTTGTTATTTACGTAGAGAATGATGAGTCGGACATGTTTAAAGATGTGATGAGAAGAAATGTTGAGCAAACGGCGTTCGATCAGCATTCGGGTAACTCCGGCAGCCAGCCGATTGATAAGAATGCAGCTATTCTGGCTCTCAGTTGCAGTGCTCTTTGGGGAGGGACCGTTGTTGCTATCCGTTTCAGTGTGGACACGTTTCCTCCTGTAGGTTTGGCGGGGATCCGATTCAGTCTGGCCTTTCTGTTTATGCTG
>Ga0310344_10000978_pt1 | contig 22107 bp, 37 predicted proteins | sample HC15DNA20200_MG_FD_203801 | JGI IMG/M metagenome (GOLD analysis project Ga0310344, IMG submission 203801) | Marine microbial communities from station ALOHA, North Pacific Subtropical Gyre - HC15-DNA-20-200_MG | ecosystem: Environmental > Aquatic > Marine > Oceanic | place: Pacific Ocean: North... | reverse complement strand
ACTCATCATAATATTCGTTGGTTCACTTCTACTAGAAGCATATCTAGGAATAGAAATATTTGGGTTGTTTAACTAATGATTAATTCTGGAACTGGAACTCGTATTCTAGCAGAGTTAGACAATGGAGATAGAACTGTTCAACAATTATTGGATAACATTACTGCTCCTTCAGGAAAAAAAGAAACAAGACATCAATTCAAACATTGGTTAGACCACTTGGAAACTGAAGGAAGTATTTCAAAAGCAAGTGGAACAAAGTGGCACAACGCAACTTGGACTAAGGAGTAAATCTAATTGGCACATGGTAAAGTTTTGATATGCCTAGACTGTGGAGAATCACCGAAACAATGTGAATGTTTGACAACAAAACCTATATGGATCACATTGAAAGATAAGATAGTTGCCAAACAAAAACAAACTCAAAGGCACAAGATTTGAATACGAATGGATGTACTACTTAATTTATCATCACTTTGATAATGTAAGATCATACGCTAGTAAAGGAGTTGCAGATGTTAGATCAGTTCCTCCTAGATGGGCAAAAGAAAAGCTTGCACTAGCAAGTCAATGTAAGAATACAAAGAAAGGAGATTATATTGATCCAGCAGAACGAAGAAGATTGAAAGCATTCAATGAGAAATTTTCATACATAACAATAGAACCTTTCAAAGTAAACAGAACTTGTTTAGTGAAAATAGAACCTTGGTCATTAAAAGGTAAACATCTACCACCTGATGAATTTCTTAGAAAGTTCTATGGAATAAGTGCAGACAGTTGGTATGAGTATAGAAGAAATTGGAAACGTGGAATAAAAAGACAACCAATATCAAAGAGGTAGATATTTTAAGTAAGATATTACATTTAATGTATGGTTAAGATTCCTAAAGCTGAAATGTTAGATCCAAATTCATTAAAGCCGTATGAACAAAATATCAAAATCCATACAGACTCACAAGTAGAGGGAATAATGAATAGTATGAAGAAGTTTGGATTCTATGCTCCCATTGTAGTTGATGGAAAAAAGAATGTCATAATAGGGCATGGAAGATTAGAAGCTTCAAAGAGATTAGGATTAAAGGAAGTGCCTGTAATAAAAGAAAAGAATATTTCAGAAGCAGATGCAAAGGCATTAAGAATTATTGATAATAGAATATCCGAAGTTGATTGGGATATAGATAACTTGAAACTTGAAATGGATGAATTGAAGGAATATGAATTTGATGAGTTTAAGGTTGACTTGGAAGAATTATACGCACCAAAGCTTGGAGATATTGAAATTGATATTGATACTACTGATGAAAAGATGAAAGCATATCTTGAAGGAAGTGTCAAACAAATTACTCTTATATTCAGTAATGAGGAATTTGAAAGAACATTATCACGTATGGAAAAGGCAGGTCAAGAATTAAAAGCAGAATCTAATACGGAAGTTCTATTAAAGTTATTAGATTTCTATGAAACTCATTAGAATACTTAATAACATTATGATAAGATTAAGTGTATGAAACTTAAAGAAATTCAACTTGAAAGAAATGCAATTACTAACTGGAAGGAATATGTAAAACGACCAGCTAGAGATGATGATTATGATACACTTCTCACAGAATCTTGCAGACTTATGGAAGGAGAGAAATTAATTGGTGTCTATATTGTATTACCTAAAACTAAAGAAACTGAAACTCTTAGAGAAATTGTAAAGAGAATTGATTATACAAAAAATAGAAGGACTTCAGGTTTAACAACTACAAGTAAAGTATTCGGCTATCTTCCTAGAGAAATAATTAGAAAGGATTATTGTTCTTCAGCAGACTTGGCTACAAAGAATGCAAAATATCATGCGTTTATTTGTAAGTTTGGAGAAACTCTAACTGAAAATTATAAAGAAAGTTGTCCAGAGATGTTTGAGTATCACGAATCAATAACTAAAGATAAGATAAAACCTGAATGGACTATTAACAATACTCCATACACTTCAGGAATAATTAACAAGAATAATCAACTCAATTATCATTGGGATAGAGGAAACTATAAGAAAGTTTTTTCAAATATGGTGGCATTTAGAGATAAAGTTGAAGGTGGTCATTTAGCTATACCTGAATACAATATAGGTTTAGAGATAGCAGATTTATCATTAACATTTTTTGCTGGACAAGAAGTTCTACATGGCGTGACACCATTTCACACTAATCAAGGTGGATATAGATACACACTTGTATATTACACAATGAATCAAATGTGGAAGTGTGAAGATGTTTCAACAGAAGTTGCAAGGATAAGACAAAGAAAAACAACTAGAGAAAAGAATAGATTACTAAGACAACAAGGAAAATTATCAGAGGATGATGATCCTGTTGGTGGACTTAGAAAGAAAGTGAAAGATCCAAAAAAGTTTAAGAATTATAATCTGTTTGCCGAGTTAGGAATAGATAGAAAATATCTAGGAGTTCCATTCACAAAATTACCTAAGTATATACAAGAGAAATTAGTTCACTATGAACAGAAGGAGAGAAAAGAATAATGTTTACAGGTTTGGCAGACATTAATTCATTCTGGTCTATAATATCAATTTGTTTTTTTATTGGTGGTCTAACTATTGGTTGGGTTGCTAAGGATTGGAAGAAATCAGAAAAGCGTAGAGGTGACGGAAGATGGGATTAGGAAGAAAATTCTTTTCAAATGTTTGGGGAAAACCTGAATGGGATCTACCTTCAGAAGAAGAGGTAATGGAAAATATTCTTAAACTTAAAAAACAAATAGAAGATATGCCTAACTCACCTGAAAAAACAAAAGCAGTTTACACTTTAGCAAATCAAATGCAAATACTTAGATTAATTCTACATGATAAAAAGAAGAAATTATACAGACCTGATGCTAAAGGTAAATGGGTTTGGATAGATAAGGAAGATTACGATGGAAGAAAATACGAGTAAATGTCCACATCCTAACTTCTTCTTCAAGGAGTTCAAGTTCTATTGTAGAATTTGTGGAAAGGAAATGTCACAGCAAGAGTTTTAAGGATTTTAAGCATATAACAGTTCATGTCACAGAAAAAAGAAAAGTGTGAAAGATGTGATAATGAAATGGAAAACCTAAGTGCGTGTCATTTAAGATGTCCGAATTGTGGCGTTGAATATGATTGCTCTGATAAAGGGAGTACATGGTAGAATTGAGAGTAGGAGTTATTGGTAGTGGTGTTGTTGGAGAAGCAACTGGAAAATCATTTCATAATTTTGGGCATCATGTAGTTTTCAATGATATAGATGAAAAGAAATTATCTAGGTTAAAGAAGGAAGGACATTTCGTTTTACCAGATACTGTAATGGTAGTAAGACAATCAGATATTGTATTTGTTTGTGTCAACACGCCAACTAATGTTAATGGAGAACAAGATCTATCACAAATAGAAAATGTGATTGATAGTTTAGCTGATGGAATAAATCTTTCAGATAGTCACACAACTGTTGTTTTTAGAAGTACGATATTACCAAGAACGAATAGAATTATGCATGAGAAATTATCAGAGAGAATAGAGAAAGATGATTGGAGTTATTATTTCAATCCTGAATTTCTCACAGCAAAGAATGCGTTGGAAGATCTTCTTAATCCTGACAGAGTAGTTATTGGTGGATTAACAGATGATTTCAAAATACTGGAAGAACTATACAGTAGTTTTCCTATTAAAGAAGATAATATAATTAAAACAGGTTTGGAAGAAGCTGAAATGATAAAGTATGTTGCAAACAATTTCTTGGCGACTAAGATTTCATTCTTTAACGAAATGGGAAGTATATCAAGAAAAATGTCATTGGATTTTAGAGTAATAGAAAGAGCAGTAGCACTTGACAAAAGAATAGGAGAGTATGGAACTAGAAGTGGGGAAGCATTTGGTGGAATGTGTTTTCCGAAAGATACTCTAGCATTCAATACTAAGTTTCCAACAAAGATATTAGGAAAGACTATAACAGTAAATAAAGACGTAGAATTTTATGGTGATTCAAGAGATGATTGAAAATGTGGAATGAAGAACTAGGAGCTTTCGTAGTTATACTTTCTCATGGAAGACCTCAAAACGTAAAGCCCATGCAAGATATAGTTGGTAATGCTACTTGGGTTATAACCAAAGAAGAGTTTACTGATTACAAGAATGCTGGTGCTAAAAACTGTATTGATGGTGGCACTCCATTAGTCCATGCTAGGAATGTTGCGATGAATGAAGCTTTCAAAAATGATAATGACTGTATAATGTTAGATGATGATATGACAAATATATATCAAATAGAAATTATCAATGGAAAGAATACTAAGACACCCATAAAATTTCAAACTGCTGTAAAACACATGCAAAATTATCTCAAAGAAACAAAATTTAAACTCGCTGGAACTTCTCCATTAACTAATGTTTTTTGGTATAATATGAAAAACCCAATAAAGTTTGACGTTGATTTTGCCAACTTTTTTTACATAAAACCAAACAATGTCATGTTTGATGAAAACTTGGTTCAACGACATGACCATGATTTTGTTTTACATCATATAGTAGAACATGGTGGTGCCATATCTATTCAATATATTATAACTCAATTCAGGTGGCAACAATTTAATGATGGCTTAAATAAATTTAATAAACAAATAGGTGGAATGAATAAATCACTTGAAGGTCAGAAACGTTCTTACAATTACTTGAAAAAGAAATGGGGAAATAAATTAAGAGATCATAAGACAAAAAAATTCTATACAGTATTCAATAAAGGTAGAAAATGAACTGTTATAAAGCAATAGTTTCACATAAACGTTCTGATAATGTAGAAAAGATGCAAAACTTGATTGGAAATGATGTTGTTTGGTATGTAGGAAAAGATGAGAAGAAAGATTATCTCGATGCAGGAGCAAAAAAAGTTATAGAAAGTGGTGCTTTATGTCATTCTAGAAATATGGTTTTAAATGATGCCAAGAAATTTGATTATTCTGTTCAATTCAGTGATGATTTAAAAAGACTTGAAAAGGTTTCAGTTTTGGGATCAAAAAAAATAAAAAAGGAAATAACAGTTGATGAAGTATTAAAAGAAATGATTAATCAGATGGAGAAATATGATATGTATTTAGGAGCTGTTAGTCCAACCAATAATGAATTTTATTTTAGTGAAACTAGACCTATTGGTTTTCGCCATTTTTGTTTAGGAGATCTACATCTTATTAGAAAATGCGATTTAAAATTTGATGAGAGTTTAACATTAAAGGAAGATTACGACTATACACTTCAACATATAAAGAAATTTGGTGGTGTGTGTAGGCTTAATTACATTTTACCAACATTTACTCATAGAGTGAATAAGGGTGGTGCAGTAGCAGTTAGAACAGAAGCATTAGAACAAGAAAATATAAAACTACTAAAAAAGAAATGGGGTTCACTGATAAGAGATAATCCTAGAAGACCTAATGAAATATTATTGAATATCAAAATGCCTAAGAAGAAATAACGACTAATTAGGAGTCTCTCACCAACTCATATTATGGATTCTGCAGAAGTTTCAATATATGCTTCTTTCCTCTATCCTAAAAGCCGACATCATTTGCATCTGTAATAGAAAGAATACCGATTAACATTTGAATATTTAATTATCAACAACTTTATATTGAATGAACTCTATAATAAGACATAGAGATCCCTCCGTCAATATACTCTCATTCCGAAAGTAATGGGCGAACAAACCATTACAATATCATTCTAGATAAGAATAATATTTTTCCATGAAATGCTCAACGGAAGAATTTTTTATTTCTTCTATTGAAACTTTGTTTGGCATTAAACCATTTAGACCACCAAACCCATCTGTATTGTAAATCTGTCTTAACATTTCTCTATCTGCAATAGGTATCTCATCATAAATAACTGGAGCAAAAGGATTCATTATTGGGTACATTAAACTTGGTAAATCATTTCCAAATTCCTGATCTTCTACATAATGACCGATTCCTAATGCGTGAGCATATTCATGTCTAATTATTTTTTGAATTGCTTCAGTTGGCATTGGTTTTGCTGTAAGATCAATCTGATATTCTTCTTTCTTTTCGTCACTACATCCTATACAAAAAGTGAATGATTGACCAACTTCTATACTATCTAAATAAACCATAATGAAAGCCCATTGATGATTAGAATGAGAAAAGTCAATAGAAGTATAACCTAATGCCTTTTTATTTAGAATGTGTTGACCTGTATTTTCTTTAGAAAATTCTATGAATATATTACAATCAGGAAAATCTACTACATTCTTATCAAAATGGTTTTCATAATAGACTAACTTCATTGGAATATCCCAACCACTTTCTTTATAGAATCTAGTATCTTGAGAATAACTATCCATAGCATCACTCCATTCTTGAACTGTAAGAATAGTCATAGTCAAAATTCCATTATAGAATCTATCTTGAATTTCTGGAGCAGGTTCCATGATACAAGTCATAGGATTATCTTTATGATAAATTCCAGATCCCATAGTTTCTATAAAATCAGCATTGGCAATACCTAATGGTAAAGTAAGGATGGCAATAATTAGAATGATTGGAACTAATAATCTCACAAATGATCTACAAATAGGATGTTTTTATGTATAAAATGCTAATAAAGAAGAATAAACTAGACTGTGTATGGCAGATATTAAAATCGTAGAAGGTGGAGTTTGTGAGAAATGCAACAAACAATTCGATAATGATGCTCAAGGAAATCTAATCTGTGATTGCCCTGATGAAGAGTAATTCCTTAAACATTATATCCGTATTAAATTTAAAATAAATATGGAATTAGAACGTTGTTTTCTTCATTGTTTACAACAGTCTTGTCATTCAGATGGTTTTCTAGCCACTAATTCCATACACAGGATCTTTGTGCTTGATCCAGTGAAAGGAAGTTGGGTAGGATTGTTCTCCATCCGAGACACAATTTGGGGAACTGCTCAACTTCCATATTCTTATAAATCATAATGTTCTTATTCTAATATGTCAGAACAAGACGATGCAGAACTAGATACTATTCTAAAATTATTTGATGAAAAGAAAACAACAGCAGTTTTCAACGCAATAGATTTTGCACTTAGTAAAGTTGTATCTGATTTGAAACCAAGTCCTTATGAAGTAGAAATAGCAATGAAATTAATAGACTTGAAATTGAAAGATTTGGAAACTCGTTCTGCAATAGCTGGTATGCAAGAAACTTATATACCAAGTGAGGAAAGTCAAGATAACGAGAAGATGTATAAATGACTAATACGGATAAGAAGGATGAACATATTTTTGTTCCAAACCCAAATCCAGAATGGAATATTAAGATAGCAAATAAAGATGCTGTTGCAGAAAAGTATGGTAGTAAAGACGGAGATAAAGACTACGGAGATGTTGAAACTGGAGCAGTTGAATGTTGTCAAAAAAGTTGCACTAAAATGCCACAGACAGTTTGTAAAGAATGTTTTGAATATGTTTGTGAGGATCACCTTTATAGGCATCCAAACTGTAATCAAGGTAAATGAAAAGGAAGGAACTCTCTATGCAAAAAAAACTTAAAACATTAAGTTGCTGGAGAGAATATTATGCTTAGGGAAAGATGGGAATGGGACACAGTCTTAAGAAAGATGGTGAAAGTTATGGCTATTCAAAAAGAAGAAGATCCTATTACAATTTACGTTGAAATAGATGAGGATTCTGATGGATCATTAGATGGAATGATAGTTGAAGAATTAGATGAGAATTTAATGAGTAAAATTGATTATGAAGTTAAATGCCCACAATGTAATACTACGACAAAGATAATTGGAAGAGTTAATGTCAACACAATGAAACATCCTACATTCAAATGTCCTGACTGTCATATAGAAATACCGTTATTAATTAGAAAGGGAGCTTTGTAATATGTTGCATCCACATAAAAAAGAAAAGAAGAAAGAAGTAGATGTTAGAAGAGATAAAGTTAACAGACTTCTACTAAAGGGAGCAACTCAATTAGAAATATCAAAGCAATTACAAATATCAATTAGCACAGTTGAACGTGATGTTAAATCAATAAAAGAAATGGCTAGTCAATGGCTAGATGATTTAGCGAAGAAAGGAATTGTCCATGAATGGAAAATAGGTTTAGAAAAACTAAGAGATACTGAAAGAAATTTGAATACGATATTACAAGATCCAGCATTACCAAGAGATGATAGACTTAGAGTTTTAAAACAGAGAGATGAGAATATAGCATTACAAACACAATTCCTAATGGATGGTCCTGCTCTCCATGCTATTAAATCTCACATGAATGATGTAGGTGAAGCTAATGACAACTTATCGTAGTAAGATTCAAACTTTCGTTAGGACAAATACAACTTGGCTTGACGATGAAGAAGAACTTCCAGTTTTGCCAACTGATATTAAACAATGGATTAATGTAGCAAGACCTTATGTTGAAGGTCAACAGAACAGAAGAACATTTCTAACGATTCCATTTTGGGAAGAAATCTATGAAGATAAAACACAAGACATAATGGTTGTCGCTGGAAGACAGGTTTACAAATCAACATTCGCAACAGATGTTCTAGCAAATTATACTACCAGTAGAAATAACATTTCCGTTTGTTATGTGAGTTATGATGATGTCAATAGAAATGCTTTCAGTAATCAAAAACTAAGAGTTGGAACATTTCTCACGAATGAAATACTTAGTAGATTCCCACGTTCAGGAAAGAGTGCAGGTAATGTTGGAGAAGTTCCATTAAAAAATAACTCTACAATTTACATAACGACAGATCATTGGGGTTATAGACACGTAGAAGGAAAGTCACTTCAGGTTTGTATTTTAGATGAAGCACAATATCACGATATACAATTCCTTCCTAAATTACAGGAAGCTATGACTGCAACTAAAGGAAGATTATACATTCTAGGTATTGGTGGTGAATCTGGTTCTCCATACGAAAGATTATGGAATGAAACTGATCAAAGAGAATGGGTTTATGATGATGAAGATTGGAGAGATAAACTCAAGTTCGATAAACAAGGATTAGTGATTGGAGATTATATGAAAGATGTTTTGAAAGGTAAATGGGTATCGGAAAAACCTCATAACAAATTATTTCATGGTTATCATATTCCACAATACATAGTTCCGACAATACCATTAACGATAGATGATGCTGTAAAGAAATACAAACTACATCCAAAGTTTTCAATAGAGTGGAAGAAGAAACATAATCCGTTATCAATATTCAACTCTCACGTTCTTGGTGGATTCTTCCATGCTTTGAGAAGACCTGTCACAAGAGAAATGGTTGAAGCCTGCATGGAATCTGATAAAGTATTATTGACTCCTAAACAGATAGCTCATATAAAAGATAAATTCCAAAATAAAGTCAAGATTGCATTGGGCGTTGACTTTGGAAGTAGTCCTTCAAAAAGTGCAACTGTGATATGTATTCTCATTCATTGGAGAGAAACTGACAGATATCAAATGGCATTCATTGAAAAAAGACCAGCAGAAAATCAAATGGATCAGGCACAATATATAACAAAATTATTTGATCAATGTAAATGTGATATAGGATTCGGTGACTTGGGTTATGGAGCGATACAGGTTAAAACAATTCAAGATGGTGGAGCAGATAGACTTACAGGACAATTATTCAATGGTGTAAGTTCTGCAAGATTTGTAGGTTGTAGAACGGTTGGAGATGAAACCAAACCTATGATGAGATATGATAAGAAGATAGATGAGCATGGAGAAGTGACAGGTATGATTAAACTAGACAAGACAACAATAATTCAAGAGTTTGTTGATTTATTAGAAACACAAGTTCCTGATAAGAAGAAACCTGAAGATGATAAATTAGCTAAAATGAAACTGTATATACCTAGTAAAAATGATTGGGAAACAGATTGGTTGATTGATGAATTTTGTGAGATAACTCGTAGAGATTTAGATGAAATGGGTGATGTAGAAACAGGTGTTGATAAACGCATGAAAGTCAGGAAGATGTTCAATCATCCTCGAGATTCAACAATGTCTGTGATTTATGCGATGAAAGCTCTGGAATTTACTAGCGAATGGAACTGGGTTTCAGCATAAAAAAGAACCGATTTATATTATTCAGTTTACTAAATATTATTATGCCTAATAGCATAAAAACGGAAATATGTCCTAGATGCAACAAGCACGAATTAGACGAAAATGGTAGAAATGCTGTTTCTCGCAGAGATAACAAAACTCAAATTTGTTCTAGTTGTGGATCAAGAGAAGCGTTTTGTGATTTTTATAAGTACAACTCGCTTCCCATATCAGAAATAAATGTGGAAAGAAATTTTCACAAAAAAATACAGAAGCCATATTCTAAATATAGAAGTTGGCACAAAACAATAGACGAGGAAAGACAATGTCAAACATAACATCTTTACCTGAATACCAAGTTTATTCAGATAAAGGATATGGAGTGACAAGTGAAAGTATCGAATACTTGGAAACGTTGAAAGGAAAACTCGGTTCTATACGACAAATAAACATTGATCAGAATAGAGAAATGTCTATGGAAATTGTATGTGAAGGTGGGTTGGTTCTTCTTTCAGGTTGCAACTGTGGTTATGGTGGAACAGGACCTCATGGTTCTGTTAAAGTATTAGAATTGTTAGGATTCAATAATCCTAAAAGATACGAAGAACAAATCTTTGGAGAAGAATCCGTAAGAATTGAAGTCAGAGAAGCAGTCAGATACTAATCCACTTCCAAAGGATTATGAATGTAATGTGATTGGAACTCCAGACGGAGCAGACAAAGTAATTGCTCTAGATAAAGAAGGAAACCAACTCAACGACATTGAAGATGGAAGTATAGAAGGTTTCTGTTTCATAAAAAAACTTAGAGATGAATCTCCAGAATATGACAGAAAGTTATGGAATGAATTAATTCGTATTGGTAGAAACTTAGAACCAAGAATTGAAGGAGAAACTTTCGGTCAAAATAACCTAAGTAAACCTTTCATTGAAACCATATTGGCTACTCTGAAATATTATGGAGCAGAGGAAAATCAACTAAGGCAAACTTTACAAGACTTGGCAATCGCAAGATATAGATTATGGGATTGGCTTGGAATGTGTTATACTGGAGCTCTTTGGGCTAAAGGAAGAACATTCACTTGTATTGAAAATATGGTAAAGTTATACATCTGTCAAGAAGACGTAGGAGGTTTCGTATGGTGGTTAAGAGGTCACGACTTGGATGTTGAAGAACCTCATAGATGTGGAGATTGTATAAACTCTTACAGAAACTGGATGAAAGATGTGAAACAAAAAGGTTTAAACCCAAACGACTTTAGGTAAATATAGAAATGGGAACGGACATTTATCTTCATTGGGATAACCAAAATGATGAAGAAAAAGATAAACAGATAACAGGATATAGTATCGGTCATGGTTATACAGGTTATCTTCGTGCATCAATAGGAATGACACAAGAAAATCAATTACTTAGAATGATATTTCCTGATCAGTATTGGCAACATGAAATACCTGAAGCTGACAAATGTGAATATTGTCAAGGTGATGGTTGGAATGAAACCAGAAAAGAAGAATGTGGTGAATGTAATGGAAGTGGAAACAAAGATGGAGTTTCAGGTTTGAGATATCAATTCAATGCTTCAACTTGGATGTCATTAGCGTTAGGAACAAGATTATACTTAGCCCACGCAATAATGGGAAGTAAGATGCCTGAAGAAGATATTCCAAACTCAAAAATGTTAGAAGCAATACTACACGCAGTTTCTTCTGATGATACTGAAGTTGAAGTTTCAGATATGAACTCACCAGAAGATTTCTTTTCTAAGATAACTTGGTTGAAATCATTAGTTGATTTCTTTTATCTTGGTGCTGAAAAAGAAAAGAAAGGATTGAATCCAAAGGTGTATATCTCATGGTAGAACAAATACAAATCCAACAAAGAAAAGATAAACAATTATCATATCTTTGTTATCGTGGTAATCATATAAAGTGTAAGGGAAGAACTTGCACTTGTGATTGCCACAACCATTAATTTTTTTAAAGTATTTCACACGAATTAAAGAACCAATTTGTAAACCAAAACCAAAGATCATCAATACAGATCATTTTTCAATTTTGTGCCTATTAATTAATAAAGATATTTATAGAAAGAATACATAAATAGATTGAAGGAAATGTCCGACCAGATATTGACTACACATGAAGCAGAGGTATGTGAAGTATGCCAAGACCATTGTGAAATGAGCTCAATGGGTCAACTTCTAATCTGTAAAGAGTGTGGTTCAGTCAAAGATACTGAATGAGATAATTCATTCTCAATACTAATATGACATGAAGTCGTATAGTATTCTAGTGGCAACCATAAACTGTTTTTCTAATAAAAAAGAATTTGAAGAGTATTTGGATTACATACTTAAATATGAATCAATAGACGAATAGCGAACATTATATACAAGTGATTTATTTAGAAATTAAGTATGGTGAACGCCAAGCCACGCAAACACAAAAGACGTAGTAAACAACAGAAGTTTAAACAAGATTATATTAGACAATTTGATGATTTAGATTTAGAATTAATTCATACTCTAATAAGATCATATTCAAAAATACTCAAAATCAATAAACCTGTTTCCTTAGTTGATAAAGATCAGATGGCTTCTATGTTTTATTTTCACATGAATAAACTTGAGAAAGAAAAGAACATTAAAGAATTAGATTATATTTTTGGTTCAACATATCCAGATGATAGGGTAATCTATTTGAATCCAAGACTTTGTAAGAGAAATTATCAAACCTTAGTTGATACATTAATCCATGAATTAATACACATAAAATATCCTGAAAAAACTGAAGAACAAGTGTTGGAATTAGAAAGAGAATATTCTGGAAGATATGATTATACTATAAAGAAGAATGAAGTTTTAAAGAAAGAAGGTTTAACTCAAAACTGTAAGGTGATTAAATTTTGAAATCTGCTAAAGTAAAAAGAACAGTTTTCATAAACGATACTCACGTTGGAAGTAATGTAGGATTAATGACAGATAGTGCAGAACATGAAGGTGGAAGAAGTGTTGGTATGACATATCAACAAGGTTTAATGTTTGAACATTGGAAAGAAGTAGCAAAGAAATGGAGAGATCCTGATTGTATAGTTTTGAATGGAGATTTAATTGATGGTCCAGCGAAAGCAGATAGAGGAAGTTCTGTATGGACAGTTGATATGGATAATCAAGCTCAAGAGTTTAAGAAACTTTTCAAATATTGGGGGAAGCCTAAAAAAATCTATGCTGTAATAGGAACTCCTTATCATGTAAATATTGATGCAATTAAAATTGAAGAACAAATAGCAAGGGATATTGGTGCTGAAAGAGAAAACAGTAGATATGCAACTGAAGCTAAACTAATCAATCTTGCTCCTGATTCAACTTTCAAAACTGATAAAGAAAAGATTGTACACGTAGCTCATCACATGGGTTCAACTAAAGTTTGGATGTATAGAGGAACTGCTCCTAGTAGAGCAATGGCTATGATGATGTTAAACGAATCACATTTCTTAGAACGTTCAAGAAAGATATTTGGAATTATTAGAGCTCACGTTCATCATTATTGGCAAGAGAAATCTTCAAGTAGATTAATGCAAGTATTACCATGTTATCAATTACAAACTCCATTCATGTATAAAATAATGCCTGAAAGTCCTCCTGACTTAGGAAGTGTTCAATTTAATTTCCATGAAGACGGAACTTGGGAAGATGAGTATGCTCCATTAAAAACAAAGATTACAAGAATGAAGGTGAATCAAGCTTGATGAATACAGATGGTCCTTCATTTATAGATCCAGAAACAGGATTGTTTATTATAACATTACCAGATTGGGAAGCATTGATTACTAAAGTTAGAGAATTAGAAATCAAGGTTCAAACTTTGGAGAAAGGAATTGGTTCCAAATAGATGTATGTGTGAATGTGGTTGTATGTCACCTTTAGATGATTCAAGTAAATTATTATGTGAACATTGTAAAAAGAAGGAGTGTCCATTATGGGAATAGGAAGATGTAAAGGTATATGTGAATCACATAGTATTCCAAAGTCAAAATATCATACTCACGTATATTGTCGTTCTTGTGAATGGTGGATTAAACATGAAGATTGTGAAAACATTAGATGCCCATGTTGTGGTTCATTAGTAAGCACTAGACCAAGAAATTCAAAGGCAAAAATAAAATATAGGATGTTGGCTAAATGAAAGGTAAAACCGAATACATTTCAGGAAAGATATTAACATACGTTCCAAAAGAAGCTATAACAGCTCAATATACTGAAAATCAAATATTGGAAGCAATAGATTACTTTGAAAAGAAAGGCATTCTACCACTTAGACAAAATATACAAAAGAAAACAGGTTTCGGTAAATCATCTTGTAATGAACATCTAAGGAAATTATTAAAGTTAGATAAGATAACTGTCCAATATGCAAAAGTTCAATTAGAACATACCGTAGCAATAAGTGGAATATACCATTCAAAAGGTTTTAAACCAAAGAAATAACATTCTATTCATGTGGAATAGATTTTGGGATTGGTATAATAGACATACAACAGAATCATTATTCATAACAGCAATAATTCTGTTCATGCAAATACCTCACATGGTTTGGGCTGGAGATGCTATACTTCAGAGTGGAGTTGTATGGGGAGCAAATCCTATTCTAGATTTCTTTCTGTATGGAATTGATCTAGTTGAAATTATTCCAATGATAAATGTTGGAATGTTAATTTATAATAAAGTCAGAAAAAAGGCTTAAGTAAAAATAATTCTAAGACAAAATAATGATTGAATCTCTAATCGAAAACTCATTCATAATTATGATAGGAATTATAATAACTGCTGGATTCACAGGAATTACAGGTTATTTTAAGAAACGAACTAATTGTTTACAGAAAGTGGCAGATGAGGTAGAAGATTTACAAAAAAGAGCATATAGAATTGAAAAAGCTTTGATAGTTTTAACCAAGATGCAAGAAGATGTTATTGATAAAACTCATCCTGAATTGAAACCTGAATGGGAAGATATTGTAAAAGAATTATTAAATAGGAATGGTCGTCTTGAGTAGAGGTTATTGTTGTTTTCAATGTGGTTGTTGCACAGATGATCCAGAAAAAACCTGTTCATGTAAGTGTCATGGGCATTGAAGATATAAATAGATGTATTATGGAGTATCAATGAAATGGATCCATTAATTATGGTAGCAGGAGCATCAGTAATTGGTGCTGGACTGAATACATTGCGAGGGTATTTACACAGTAAAGAACCTTACAGTGCTAGAAAATTAGCTGGTTCTATAATCATAGCAACATTTGCTTCATTAGCTTTAAGCCAAAGCATTGTTGTTGATGGATTATCAGAAGCTGGAATCATTCTAGTCGGTCTAGTCACAGGTTTTACTGCTGATTATGCTATAACTAAAGCAAAGAAATAATCGTAGTTTTCTCTGATTTTTTGAAATTCAGTTAGTGAAAACTATAATCTATATTTTTTTATACTCAATATTAATTAAATATACATGGTAAATCCTGATTGTGTTTTAAATGATTTATACATTGAAGAAACATTAAACGAAAATCTTTCTTTCTCATCAGAGAATGAAATAGATGAATGGGATCATAAATGGGGAAGTGGAACTGTCACATACAAATTATTGAAAGGTAAAGAATCAAAATCATTTCCTAACTCTAGTTTTGAACATAGAGCATTAACGATAGCCTTGAGAACATGGGGATTACGAACTAAGAATATCAAATTTAAAAGAATATACAAAGAAAATGAAGTTGCAGATATAGAAGTAAAGTTTCAGAAAAGAGAAGAAAATCATTATTTTAAAGAAAAGAAAGGAGTATTAGCATACGCATACTTTCCTAATGGTAGAAAGATTGGTGGAGATATGGTATTCAATGATTCTGTATTTTGGTCAGAAGATGGAAAGCCACGTTCAGCACATGAATTAGATCCTGAAAATTATCCTGATCCAGAAACTAAAGTTAAACTGAAAACTTATAATTTAATTCATGTTATGATTCACGAAGGTGGTCATGCTCTAGGATTACGACATCAATCCGAATGTAAGGAGTGTGTTATGTACCCATACTATTCTGGAAAGGTCGTACTACATGATGAAGGTGACAGAAAATATCTCATTCATGGTCAAGAATTACCATTATCCGAAGAAGCAATAGAGGTTTATAAGAAGAATGGAGTATATCCAAAGGCAGTAGGATTGGCACATGATGTTGATAGAATACAGAAGTTTTATGGTAAAAGAAAGATAAATAATAGAATTATTGAATATTTTAGACGTAGAATGCTAAGAAAGTGGAATTGATATAATAACCCAACACAATAAACTAATTAACAACTTGATACTGAAATAGATATGCCAAAAAGAACAGAAGACACCTACGGAGAACATCATGGGAAGCATAAATATATTTCAAGAAATTATCAACGTAATTGGAATATGACAGATGATTCATTAGAAGTTAAAACAGATGTTGAAATAGACACAGGTGAGAAGGTTATTGTAGATACAGAAGTTAAAATACAAAAATCAGATTTACCAAAAGAAGTTAAAGAAAAACGAAGAAAGCTTATAAAGAAACATCATCCTGATAAGAATCCCAATGATCCAAAGAGTTCAGATAAGTTAAAAAAGATACTGAAAGACTTTGGCGATGATTAAGTAATTAATTTTCTATATAAATGAAAATATACTTATTAACATAATGATATTATACCATTGTATGCCTAACAGATTAAGAGGAAAATTCTTCCTTTCAGCAGAACAAACAGCAAACGGTAATTCTCAAACTATCCCACATGGTTTGAAAGCAACTCCACAACTGGTTAAAGTTATTGTCACCGAAGAAAGTGCTAGCAACTTTGATATAACAGAAGGAACTCACACAGCAACAGCAATTAACGTGACTGTCACATCTGGTGTCAAATACAAAGTGTTTGGGGAGATTTAGAAATGAAGATTACTTCTTTCGATACCGTAGATGAACGGACAGAGAAATTTCTTTCTTGGAAAGATAGACTACCATCATTTCATTCAAGAAATGTAGAATTAGATCCAAACAATAACGTGTGTGCTATTGTAAAGAATGTAGATACAGGTTATAAAGAATGGAATTATACTCATAACATTGTCACTAACGATGGCGATATTTATTATGCAAAGATGGGAGCAGATGAAACTCCAGCAACAAACGAATTATTCAAACAAGGAAGAGCAGAACTAAGAACAGGAACTGTCACTCCAGCTAAAACTGATACTTATCAACAAGTCACAACTCCAGTCACAGCTTCTAGAGATACTTTAGAATCTAATTACCCAAAAACAAATGATAGTGATACTGACAACTCTGGTCGTTCAGTAGATGCTGTATCATACAAATATTATTGGGCAACAGGAGATTTCAATGCAACAGGTATTCTTGGTGGATGTATTCACGATAATGCTTCACCTGTAAATGCAACCAAACTTTTAACGCATTGGACATTTAGTGCATCATTCAGTAAAACTGCAAATGATACCTTGACACTTTTCGTCAATCACACAATGAATGGCGTATAGCCATGACAAAGAAGCTCACAATGGGTGGGGTATTCAGACTTTTAGAAAGAATAAATATGTCATTCCCTAAAGGAAGAACAGGTTTGAACGATAAAGTAAGATATGAAGAGAAAGTGAACTTTGTATTAAAATCAGAAGATGGTAAGGAGAAGAAAGGTTAATGGCAAGAAAAGCTCTTTACAGAAATGCAACACAAGTAGATACTTCTAGTTATCCTGATGATGGTTCTAGTCCGATTGGAAGTAATGAATGGAATGCAGATCCAGATGCAAATGGAATGCTAGGATTCACTCCAGCAAATGCAACTATAACAATTTCAAGTGGAGTAGCAACTATTACAGATTCTATTTCAGTTATTGCTTCAGAATCAGGAACATCAGATGATTTAGATAAATTAGCAATTACAAATACAAATCAATATGATTTAGTATATCTATTTGCAGATGCAGGCGACACAATCACATTAAAGAATACATCAAGTCCTTCAGCAGACGGTCAAATTAAAACAGTAAGCAATTCAGATGAAACACTTTCAACTACAAGTCCAACAATTCTAATCAGAAAAGGAAATCATTGGTTTGGGTATGGAGGAGGTGTTGTAAATGCTGTTGGAGATATAGGTGATGTCACAATTTCTAGTGTAGGAGATAACGAAATTTTACAGTATAATAATAGCAGTTCCGTATGGGAAAATCAAACTTTAGCAGAAGCTGGATTACCAACTCTTGCTGGTGTTAATACATTTTCAGGTGGAACTTGTGCCTTTGCAAACTCAACTAGCACAAGCATAACATCTCCAAGTATCTACATAGGCGATGGAGGAAGTGATGCAATTTATCTTATAGGAACTTTAGGAAGTGGTTCATTACTTGTTAAAGATGAAGATAACATGGCTAGTGATAGTGCAACTCACTTAGTCACACAACAATCTGTAAAAGCATACGTTGATGCTCAAGTAGCTACAGAAAATACAATAGATGAAATGAATGATACAACAATCACATCTATTGGTGACAATGAAATTTTACAATGGAATAATTCATCTAGTGTATGGGAGAATCAAACCCTTGCAGAAGCTGGAATACAAACTACTATAACAACAGGTATTGCAGATGATAATATCGTTGAAATAGATCACGCAAGTGTAGCTGATAATGATTATGCAAAATTTACTGCTAATGGTTTAGAAGGAAGAAGTGCAACAGAAGTAAAAACAGATTTATCATTAAATAATGTAGAGAATACAGCAATCTCAACTTTTGCTGGTTCAACAAACATTACAACATTAGGAACTATTGCAACAGGTACATGGAGTGGAACAGCAGTAGCAGAAACCAAAGGTGGAACAAATCAAACAACTTATACTCAAGGAGATATTCTTTATGCAAGTGGTTCTAACACTTTATCTAAATTAGCAAAGGGAACAGCAGGTCAAGTTCTAACTATGAATGGTGGTGCAACTGCTCCGTCATGGGCAACCTCATCAGGTGGATTCGTAGCAACAGCAGATGATGATCTAAACTTTGCTGGACTTTATGACGTAGAAGATTTACAAAGAGCTTGCTTTGAAATTCAAGGTACAAGTTTCGATTCTGATTCAACAAATAATGCAGATAGAACAGGTGAATCCCAAATGTATGTAAGACAAGTAGATTCAAACAATGATGGACTATTCATACGAATAAAGAAAAACGGTTCGATTCAAAATCTGCAAGTAGCATAGGGGATAATTTTGGTTAATTATCTTGGTGGAAATATTATTGAAGGAAGTTCTACACTTACAACAACACCTCCAGCTACAAGTTGGAAAGAAATAGGAAGAACCACATTAAGTTCATCAGGTAGTAATATTGATGTTTCATCATTACCAGCTAAAGATAATTTAATGGTATTATATTATGGTATAGCAAGTGGTAATGGACCTGCATCAAGAATTAGATTTAATTCTGATAGCAACAATAACTATGCACAAAGAGGTTCAAGAAATGGTAGTAATGCTTCTGGTGCTAATAGATCAAATGTTTCTCATACATTGGCTTCTGGTTCAAATGAAAGTGATGAGTTTGCAATAACAAATGTCACTAATAACGCAAGTCAAGAAAAACTATGGATAACACATGAAATAGATAAACTTAATGGAACAAATCAAGATCCAAATCGAGGTGAAATAGTAGGCAAGTGGACTAATACATCAAATCAAATAAGTTCTGTAAATATATATGAATCTGAAAGTGGTAGCTTTGCAAGTGGTTCGGAAGTTGTTGTATTAGGTTGTGACGATGATGAAGCTGATTCAGGTACAGTTTTTTGGCAAGAATTAAATAAAACAACATTAACTTCAAGTGCAGATACTTTGACAACAGGAGCTACAAATGCAATATCTAAAAAATATCTATGGGTAAAAGCAGTATTAATAGCAACAGGTGGTAATATTAGAACAGATGTTAGATTAAATAATGATAATGGAAGTAATTATACAAGAAGAAGGTCAAACAATGGTGCTTCTGATAGTACGGCAACAGGTGAAAGTTCAATAGATGTTTATGGAGATGATAATCAAAACAAGGTTGTAGAGTTATTTATCATAAATCATGCAAGTGAAGAAAAAATGGTTATAGGAGATATTTATGGAAGTAATTCAGCAGGAGCTGGTAATGCTCCAAACAGATGTGAATTTGTAGCAAAATGGTGTAATGACCAAGATTTAATTTCTAGAATAACTATAAACAATACAGGTGCTAGTGGATCATACGCTTCAGGTTCTTACATACAAGTATGGGGTTCTGATTAAATTGGGTTGGCAAAGATTAGCACACGTTGAATTAACTTCTACTGCTAATGAGATAAATTCAGGAACATTCACAGCTAAAGAAAGTTTAGTGGTTCAATTACATGGTGTTGCAAGTGGTAGTATTAGTGGTGCTGATTTACAATTCAATGGTGACACAGGTTCTAATTATGCAAGAAGATATTCAGCAAATAGTGATAGTGACGGAACTGGAACTTCAGAAGCAACATTAGGTGGTATAGGCACTGCTAGTGGTGATTCCTTTGTCACTTGGCATATAACAAATATAGCAGATAAGGAAAAACTTGTAATTGGTGAAGGTATGGCAAACACAACTGGAAATAATGTACCAGATCGTAGAGAAATAGTAGGAAAGTGGGCTAATACCTCTGACCAAATTACATCAATTAAAGTAAAAGAAAATGGTTCAGGTGGTTGGGCTAGTGGTACTACATTAACAGTATGGGGTGATGCAAGTGAAATAGTCACAGATGAAAAACAAACATTGGCAGATGCAACAACATTAGCAGATGTGACAAAGACAGATGATTTATCAACTGATAAAGGTTGGACTTCCAACAGTAGTGACTTTACATATAATGCAACAAATGATAGTGTTGATTTAGCAACTTTAAGAAGAAGCACAACATCACAAGAAATTTACATTGACTTACAAGATTCAGATTATTTAGGAAGTGGTGTTAATTTATCTGATTCATCATTTACTGTAAGGTTTGGAAAGATAAGATGGAATACTGTTCCAGCAGGTGGTGGAGTGACAGCAAATATTATGCTTAGTAAGGGTTTACAAGATAGTGGAACAAATCAATATACGGTTAACTTGCAACAGATTCTCAACTCATCAGAAGCAATAACAAGAGCAAGAGCAAATTCAAACACAAATAATGAGGGAAACTCAACACACGTTCAATCTTTCAGTTCAACATATACTCCAAATACATCAAACATATACAGATGGGAAATAGTTAGAGATGGAAATGACTTTGCCTTCAAAGTATATGCAGAAAACGATTCATCATATAGCACTCCATTAGAAACAAAAACTGTCACAGCAACAGGTATAACAGATTTAAGATATATTCTAATAACAAATGATTCAGAACAAACCAATTCTACTACTGCTGATATGGAAATATTAGGTGATATTGAAGTTATTAATCAACAATCAGTATCATTAGCACCAAATTCTGGAACACAATATCGTGAAACAGATACAAGAAAAATATATCGATGGAAAGCTGAATCATCAGTAGATGCAACATATACTGAAGATATGAGTGATACAACAGGTTGGTCTTTTGCAGATACAGGTGCTGTAAACGTCACAAGTGGTTCATTAAGTTATAGTTTAAACCGAAATGGAAGTAATGATTGTGCAACTTATGATTTTGGTTCAACAATATCTGATACAAAATTCTTATTAAGATTTTCACATACTCCAACAGCACAATCACATTCTAGTGGTTCAAACTGTATAGGATTTTTCGGATTATCAGATAACACAAGTGGTCAAGGAACAAGTCAAGACTTTATAGGATTTAATTTTGCTTCAAATGATAGCGATGGTGCAACAACTAAAAATGATACTACATTGGTTGCTAATTCAGTCACAGGTCAAGCTTCAAATTCACATACAAGTGGAACAAAA
>Ga0310344_10000977_pt1 | contig 22111 bp, 18 predicted proteins | sample HC15DNA20200_MG_FD_203801 | JGI IMG/M metagenome (GOLD analysis project Ga0310344, IMG submission 203801) | Marine microbial communities from station ALOHA, North Pacific Subtropical Gyre - HC15-DNA-20-200_MG | ecosystem: Environmental > Aquatic > Marine > Oceanic | place: Pacific Ocean: North... | reverse complement strand
AGGATTTACGATAGCGATCGCCTTCGCACTAGCTCCGCAAGTTTGGCCATTGATCGATCTAGTCCAGTCATTTGCCTTAGCAGAAACACTGGGTTGGCAGGAAACTTTCGCTGACGGATTTGGTCGTGGCCAACAATATCGGCCGTTCCAAAGATTACTTGTCAAGCTCCTCTACGACGTCGCTGGGCTCAACCTGTGGTTCTATAAGAGCCTGGTTTTGATCCAATTCCTAATCATCCTCACTGTACTGATTCGCATCTTGAGGCCATCGGGGTGGCACCGCTCTACAGCAGCACTCATCGCTCTGTGCTGCATCGGAGGGCTGCCCAGTACGCAAATCTTACTCGACGTACTGTCCCCCAACCACTACTCAATGGTCACCCTTCTGTTGCTGGCCACAACCGCACTAGTAATGGAGCCTCGAATGAGGGGGCCTTTCGGTTGGCTGTTTTTACCGTCAACGCTCTTAGGTCTACTGTTCTTGGAACTTGGGGCCCTTGTCCCGGCTGTGCTAACCGCACTTTGGCTAGCTCGAGCCCCAGGAATAGACCGGCGCGGGGTCACCGCCTCGTGGCTAGCGCTGGCGATTTACGCCTGTTTTCGTCTGATGCTGGGTAACCAGACTGGGGCCCTCAACTACGTAGAGTCCAATTATGGCTTCTCCGAATTATCGCCCGCGCAATACAATGACCTGTTTGGACAGGCACCCTATCTTTTCGCCATCTATAACGTGGCAGCATCTGCTCTGACGGTCTTGTTCTCAGAACCACGTGCCGGACAATACAAGTTCATTGAATCATTTCTGTTAAGGGAAACTCCCGTCTGGCTGTGGTTTCACGTAGTTTCATCGACCATCACGACCATAGTCGTGGCCTCCTTGGTACCCCTTCGTCATAAGTGCTCACCTCGAGACTTCCAGTTGGTTGCATTAGGTCTTACGTTGGTGACCGGCGGTAGCGCTTTGGGATTCCTTTACACGCGCGACCGAATCTCAGTTTTGGTCGGCATCGGCTACGCCATCCTGCTCTACGTCTCTCTCTCCGTCCTATGGGAAACCTGGGGACGCCACCAATGGGGCAAGGTCTGCATGGTGACTGTGATGGTTATCCTAGCCAGCAGCTGGACCCTACGGAATTGTGAAATGTGGCTACAACTCCACGACGAAGCATGGGAGATCCATGCGGAGTGGACCGACCGCTACGAAAACCTCATTGCTCCACGCTTTGGGCCACTCAGAGGCAGAGCTCCTGGCAGCGCTGACCTTCAACTGTTTCTTCACCAAGTCCATTTACTTCAGTATTTGCGAGCGTTTGCCCTTGCCAATCCTCCAGAGAATCCACGCAATGACCCTCCATGGACGTTCGTTATCTTTGAAAGGGAATAGAAGCTACAACGCTGGAATTTCGGCCGAAGAAAGCCTATTCAGACACGGCAGAACCTAGTCAGACCGGTTCACACCAGGAGCCGACCGCGCTACAATCGCCGGGTTCAAAGCTCAGGAATCCCAACCCTACAGGAGGTAAATTTATGCGGCTTGTGCCCGTTATGATTGTCTTCGCCTCTCTCGCTTTTAGCAATATATCCGCACAAAACCCGTTCGGGGACCTGACGAATGCTCCCCGTCCCGATGAGTTCATCCACTGGGATGCAGAGTCCTTCACAGGGTGGAAGACCGAACTAGTAGGATCGACTCCGAGACGACCCAGGTATTCTCGGTACTCCATTCACCTTCCTCTACGCACTCCCTCAAGCCGACCAGCGGCGACATGACGTGCAGGTCGTCCACCGGGCCGGCTACACCCAGCCAGAAATTCACGAGACCAAGTGGGACCTCTACGTGATCCTGGAAGGATCTGGAACCGTTCTGATTGGAGGCGAACGAATAAATTGGGTAGAAGGTCTACCGGTCGAAGACCAACGGCCAGAGTTAAGTGGAGCTACGGAATTCCCGGTCGCCAAGGGGGACATAGTTCAGGTGCCAGCCCGCTCGTGGCACCAGGTAACGGTACCGGATGCAGCGTCAATCACCTATGCGCTGATCAACGTGTTCGAAGACTAGCTTTCCCGTTAAAACTTCGAACCGTCAAAGCCAAGGCAGACCTTGGACTCTAGTAGCAATGAGTGACCTTGCTACCATTGACCGTATCAGGCTAGAAAGCTTCAGAAACATCAAGTCCAGGTAGCCGGACCGTAATCTGCATGCATAACGGCCTAGGCGCTGCGGATCATGACACCCAATACGGAGAATCTGTTTCAACAACCTCGAAGCACCAAGATAATGCTCAGGCTCCATCTCCTGATTAAATAGTTATCAACTGGACCTAGATAAGTGCTCGAGTTAGATACTCTCTGAACGCTTCCGGTTCGTAGATCAGACGTTCCAGTTCCATGGAGGGCAATCGAAAGAGTGGAGTATCTTGCGTGATATAACGGGCAGCGTGCGGAGGGCCACCATCAGCTTCATCGGGGCCTGAGGCCTCAACAAAGTCCGCATAGCGCTCAACTGTTCCGTCCGTCTCACACTGGCTGCCGATGATCCACAATCGACCAAGCCTATAGCGCCTCTTCGCTTCAAGATCAGCAACAGTTGACCATGTGACGCCAGTGGCATTTCCTGTAAAGGCAAAATACTGTGGCCTCAGACCAAGGTGTTCTTCCAACCATGCATCGTTCGTATCCATCTCCGAGCGCAGTGCTTCGCCGTCTGGATCTGAGAGCGATAGCTCGGACAAATTCGGGTGTGTGTGTGTGTGTGCACCAATGGTCCAGCCAGACGCCATCAACTGGCGAATCTGGTCCCATGTGGCGCATCTAGGTTGCCTGGCATCAACTAAAGTATTTTCACAGGATTCGCGAAAATAGCCGGTGTTAACAAATAGATTGCCTGTGAAGCCGTAGCGCCTCATGAGCGGGAACATATCTGAAGCGACACTACCGACGGGATGGTCCACATCGAACATCAACGGGCGGTCTGGCAACCTGCCGTCCCCGGTCAGCCACAGGTAAAGCTGATCATAGTTAATAGTGGAAAACCCAAGGTCTCGCGCTATCCGGAGGTACTGCTCAAACCTTTCCAGTGTAAATCTTTCATTGATACCGTGACACATCGTGATTGGGATTCTTATGGCCTGCCGTGAAGTTTCCTGTAAGGCAGCACCAGCAAGGACAGACCGTAACGTGGCGGTCAAGCTGATTCCAACCAAGCTCGATGTAACAAATTGCCGACGGCTCCACATCGGTTTCTCTTGCATGATACCTTCCTCGATCTTGTGGCTACCGGCACCCATCCTACAGCTGGCTGGAAGAGCGTTCAACTGAGCTGACACCAGCAGCTCTCATCCTGCACAACTGGGGAGCCTACTGGTGGCATCAGTCAAGACCTGCGATTCGTCTACTACCAAGCCAGTCCATCACTATCCCACTACCCGCCCTATGGGACTCGCTTTCGCCGCTGACATCGACGTAGAATTAGCCTGCAGCAGGCGACAACACTGCATGGCACTCAACGCGGCTAGCCACCCCAGTAGCACCAGCATGGACGAGCGCTCGAAGAGGGCGCACGGCCACCCACAGCACTTGGGGCGTCGGCTAGCGAGGTAAGTCTAGAGGTGGCAGAACGAAATGGATAAAATCACCCGTCGACGGTTTTTCGATCGCGCAAACACTTACCTACTTGCTGGCGCAGCTACCGGCCTTCTTCCTGGCCTCACACCAAGACATGCCTCGGCTCAGCGCCCCACCGGCCCGCGCAGTAACTGGCTGGCACTAACACCAGAATCGGCTATTGAACCAGAGCTTCCCATCATCGACCCGCATCACCATCTCTGGGACCGCGCGGATAACCGCTACCTACTCGACGAACTGCTCGAAGACACGCAGGAGCACAACGTGCGCCAGACAGTCTTCGTCGAATGCTCCTCAATGTATCGGGCCAACGGTCCGGAAGAACTTAGAGTGGTAGGGGAAACCGAATTTGTACAGGGCATCGCAGCCAAGAGCGCCAGCGGCCAGTATGGTGACACTCGTGTGGCAACTGGCATCGTCGGTAGCGCCGACCTCAGACTGAGCGACCGTGTAGTCCCTGTACTCGAGGCACAGTTAGCAGCGAGCCCACAGCGCTTTCGAGGAATCCGTCACCGTGCGGCCTGGGCGGAACCCCCGGTAGTCGGCAGACGGACAGCGGGCCCAGAGCATCTGCTGCTGGACCAAGCCTTTCGACAAGGTTACTCACATCTCAGAACCTACGGACTGTCGTTCGAGGGTTGGGTTTATCACACCCACATCGCTGATCTGGCCGACCTCGCCGGGACGTTTCCGGACACGACTATCATCTTCAACCATCTAGGCGGACCAATAGGAGTAGGACCTTACGCCGGCCGTCAGGATGAGGTATTTGCAGCTTGGAAACCGACAGTGGCCGAGCTGGCGAAACACGAGAACGTGGTGGCCAAAGTGGGCGGTATCCAGATGGTGGTCAACGGCTATGGTTGGCACGAACGGGATCGTCCACCAACATCGGATCAACTGCTAGCGGCCAATCGTCAATGGTACGACTACATAATCGAGCAATTCGGACCTGACCGGTGTATGTTCGAGAGCAATTTCCCAGTCGACAAGCTCTCCTGCTCATACACTGTTCTCTGGAACCAGTTCAAGAAGCTCACCACGGGCTTTTCATCAGACGAACGGGCAGCGATGTTCCACGACACCGCCATGAGGGTCTACCGACTGCCAAGAATCTGAGTCAAACAAACATGGCTTCTCGTTTAACAAACATCCATTGCTCTCGTCATCGGCATCAATTGCGTGATTAAACCACCAGCTGCCGGTAGGATAGGCTTCTAATTCGTTGACTCAGGGCGTTAGAGACGACGCGTGATAGCCGGTACCCAGGAGAAACTACAAATGCTCAAGAAATATTCGGCGGCGTTGCTGACTCAGGCGACCGTGCTCATACTCGCCCACCAGCCGGTTCTTGCACAGACCGGCAATGGGATGCCGACGCAGACACCAGACGGCCATCCAAACATTTCGGGCACGTTTACCTTTCGCACCCTCACGCCCATGCAACGACCAGAACAATTTGCCGGCCAAGAGACGTTAAGCCAGGAGGAAGCTGCGGCATTCGAAGCCTCTGAGCGAACACGCCAAAACCGTGACCTGTTCGACCCAGAAACAGGAGCGCCAAACGCTGGCTACCAATCGCGCGCCGCCGGCGGTGTGCTGTCGTACAACGAATTCTGGTACGAGCGAGGAATCGAACTAACCTCCGACAAACGGACATCACTCATCATTGATCCACCAGATGGTCGTTATCCGCCTCAAACAGACACTGGCCAACGGGCTACTCGGGCACGAGCAGCATATCGCCGCGAACACATGTACGATTCGTATGAGAACCGGAGCATGGGTGACCGGTGCATCATGTTCGGCAAGTCTGGTCCACCGATTCGATCCGGAGCCTACAATAACAACTTGATGATCTTTCAGACGGCCGACCACGTGGCCATCCTTACCGAGCAGGCACGGCTAGCTAGAATCATCCCGTTGAGTGACACACAAAAGCCTGCGTTCAATCAACTGGGAGGAGTCTCACGAGGTCACTGGGAAGGCCAAACTCTGGTTATCGAGACCACCCAGATGCGCAATTGGGGTGACCTTCAACATCACCCTGAAATGCATTTAGTCGAGCGGTTAACGAGGCTCGATGCCGACACGATCGCCTACGAGTACACGATAACTGACCGAACTAGATACACGGCTCCCTACACAGTAAGGATGCCGTTTCGGAGAACCGATGGTCCCATTTTCGAGTACGCCTGCCACGAGGGAAACATCGGACTTCACGGTATTCTCGCAGGTGCCAGAAACCTTGAAAAACTCGGCCGAGAACTTCGCCCATAGGCCTGGTGTTGAGAACCGGACGGTCTATTTGCACTCTGTGATGCCGCTGACGTTAAGGAAACAGGAAGAATGAAAGAAACGTTGTCTACATTCAGAGACGGCTGGCCGGAAGAAGGATAAATGGGGTTAGCGAACGCCAACGAGATGACAACTGGGAGCCAAGAGACAACTCCTGGCTCCCAGAAGGCTACGCAACGATCTGCGGAATAAGTGTGCCGTGGACGTCAGTCAGACGCATGTCCCTCCCGTTGTAGCGATATGTCAGCTGAGTGTGGTCCATGCCGAGCAGGTGGAGCATCGTCGCGTGCAGGTCGTGTGGGGAGATTCGCTGTTCGACGGCCTTGTAACCAAAATCGTCGCTCGCCCCGATCTCCTGACCACCTTGAACGCCTGCCCCAGCCATCCAGCCGGTCATGGCTCCCGGATTGTGATCGCGTCCGACCCCCCGCTGGGAAATCGGCATCCGACCAAACTCGCCGTGCCAAGTTACCAACGTTGAATCGAGCATGCCCCTCGATTTAAGGTCGGTGAGTAAACCGGCGACCGGTAGATCCATTTCCGCCGCGCGCACCCGATGGTTCTCATCTAGGTTGCTGTGTGCATCCCAGTCCGCGCCCTGTCCGCCGCTGAAGAGCTGCACGAAACGGACCCCGCGCTCGACCAATCGGCGGGCCATGAGACACTGGCGCCCAAAAGGCTCGGTCAGGGGGTCGTCCAGACCGTAGAGTTTCTTCGTCGCTTCTGACTCGGCCGAGATATCAATGGCTTCAGGCGCACACCCCTGCATACGATAGGCGAGTTCGTAGGATGAGATCAGCGCGGCCAGCTCAGAGTTGCCCGGATTCTGCGCAATGTCCATCTCGTTGAGGCTGGCCAAAGCGTCTAAACGTCCTCGCTGCTGGACCTCCGTCATACCCACCGGCGGCTGCAGGTCCACAATCGGGTCCCCTGCGGATCGAAAGAGCGTCCCCTGATACATCGCGGGCATGAACCCGGCGCTCCAGATCGGGGGGCCGCCCTTCGGCGTCCCGCGTGGGTCAGCCATGACGACGTATGCGGGCAGGCTGGAGCTCTCGGAGCCGAGGCCATAGGTCACCCACGAGCCGACACTCGGGAATCCCATCCGAATCTGTCCGGTCTGCATCTCGTAGGTTGCCTGGACGTGATCGTTCGACCGGCCGTACAGCGACTTAATGAACGCGACCTCGTCGACCTTCTTCGCCATGTGCGGGAAGATCTCCGAGACATACATACCGCTCTCGCCGTGACGCTGGAACTCGAAGGGACTCGGCATGAGCGGGCCAGGGTGTCCCTGACGTACCACGACGGACTCGGCCAACGGCTGTCCCGCGTAATCCTGCAGCGCAGGCTTGTAGTCGAAGCTGTCGACGTGGCTGACCCCACCCGCCATGAAGAGGGAGATGACCGCCTTGGCCCGCGGCTCGAAGTGCGACGGCTGAGGTGCGAACGGATTGCCTGGAATCGGCGCCTCGCAGGTGTCTGACTGGGCCGCAGCCAAAAGACCCTGACGATTCAAGAGGTCAGCCAGCGCGATGCCTGCGATTCCCCCCCCGGACTGAAACAGAAAATCACGCCTGGACCAGAACGTCCTGGTCCGGCAATGGTGCTTATGGTCGTGCTTAGACATCGTCGTTACCTCATGTAGCGAAACTCGTTCAGGTTGAACAGAATGTGGGTCAGGGCCTCCAAGGACTGGTCGGTGACCAGTGCCCTGGCCACCTGGGCCTCCTCGGGCCGGGGCGACCGCGTAAGCGCGATCCGATAGGCCAAGTCGACCTGCCGGGCGAGATCGCCTGGCGCCAACGCGGCCAGACGTTCTGCGAAGAGCTCCGCCTGGCGCAGCACGGATTCGTTGTTTAGGAGCGTGAGCGCTTGCGTGGCCACACTCGAGACGTTCCGAGCTCCAGCCGTTTGGTTCTGGTCTGGCAAATCAAAGGTCTCGAAGAACGGATAGCTGAGCGCCCGACGACGGTAGACGTAGGCGCTCCGGCGCCACACTGCAGGTCCGTCGGGCTGGTTGTCCCAGACCCCGTTCTTCTGGGACGCGAGGATCCGTTCAGGAATAAACGGAAAGACCGGAGGTCCACTCAGCGTCAAGTCCAGGGCTTCGCTCGACGCCATGATCGAGTCGCGGAGCACCTCCGCCTCCAGACGCTGAGGACGATAGCGCCACAGCAGCTGGTTCTCCGGGTCGACGGCGCTGCTCGCGTCGTCATCGTAAGATGCGGTCATCCGGTAGGCCTCGGACGTCATCAGTAGCCGGTGCATCTCCTTGATACTCCAGCCGCGGTCCATGAACTCCACCGCCAACCAGTCCAACAACTCGGGATGCGTCGGTGCGTCGCCCATAGTCCCGAGGTTGTCCAGTGTGCGAACGATGCCACGTCCCAAGTGGTGATGCCAGATACGATTAACGATCACCCGCGCCGTGAGCGGATTGTCACGCGACGTAATCCACTCGGCCAGCGCTAAGCGTCGACCCGAGGTACGTCCATCCGGACGCGGAATAACTGTTGGTGGATCACCGTTGGTGGCTACGGTCAGGAAGCCAGGTGACATCTGCGACCCTGGGCTCTGTGGATCTCCGCTAATGAGAAGATAGTTGGGCGGTGTCTCGTAGGCCGGCCAACCTTCTTCGTGGAGAAATGTGCCTGGTTCCTCTGGCAGAATGCGGCATTCTGGACATCCGATCACGTTGTCACCAGGGCCATCAGGCGCAAAGCGGTAATCGCCATCAGTCACAATCTCGGCCATCGCCGGCTCGGGGGGGCGTTCAGCCTCAAGCGCTGCGATCTGCGCGTTCAGCGCCTCCACCATGTCGCGGTCGTCTGAGGTCAATGCCGCCCGTAGGGCATCCCTAGGCGGGTTGACTGACAACACCTGGGTGACGAGGAGTCGGTCCCCCGCCGTACGCTCCTCCTCGGGCTTCATCACCGCACGTAGGACGTTCTCGGGGAACCGCTCCCGGATCATCTCAAGTTGGAGCCGTTCGCGATACGGACCCTCAATCGCGGCAACCTTCTCCTCCAACGGTTGCTGGAGGCTATCGACCTTTGCGTTCGCAGCCCGATATTCCGCCAACTCGACTCGGTCGAGCAACGGCCAGTCGATCTCGACGTAACCGAAGATCGATGCCTGCAGACTGTAGTAATCCTTCTGCAAGATCGGATCGAACTTGTGATCGTGACAACGAGCGCAGTGCACCGTCATTCCCAACACCCCGCGGCCGAGCGTCGCCAGCACATCGTCGAGGTAGTCATAACGCCGGTCCGGAGTGTCCTTCTCGCGGTAGTTGACTCGCGGCCCAGCACGGAGAAATCCGGTAGCAATGCGCGTTTCGTCGGTCGTGTGGTCGAGCTCGTCGCCAGCGATCTGCTCACGGAGGAACTGGTTGTAGGGCTTGTCCTGGTTAAAAGCGTTAATTACATAGTCGCGATACCTCCAGGCGTTGGCACGCCGGTAGTCCATTTCGAAGCCGGTCGAGTCAGCATACCGCGCGACATCCAGCCAGTGCCGACCCCACCGCACGCCATATTGTGGTGAATCCAAGAGACGGTCGATCAGCCGCTCCCACGCCCCTCGCTCCGTGTCGGCCAGAAACTCGTCGGTCTGGGCCAGCGTCGGCGGCAACCCTGTCAGGTCGAGATACGCCCGCCGAAGGAGCGTGAGGCGATCGGCTCTAGGCGCTTCGGAAATACCCGCGTCACGGCGAGCACTGTCAAGGAAACGGTCCACCGGGTGCTCGTATGTCTCGGACGTTGGAACTGGGCCTTGCTCAGGCAACCGGAACGCCCAGTAATCTCGAGCACCCGGTGGCAACTCACTGCTTTCGAGTGCAGAGAGTGCATCAGCTGCTGTCGTCACACCGGCCGCATCCCAATGCGCACCATCGTTTATCCAAGCTCGAACGGAAGCGATTTCAGTCTCGGTGAGCGGGTTACCGCCCATCGGCATCAGCGGATCATCGAGACCTGCAACTGCCCGATAAAACCGGCTATCCTCTGCTTGCCCTGGAACGATCGCAGGTCCCCTAGTGCCCCCTTCCATAGCGGATTCCCGAGTGCGAAGATCCAAGTTGGATAGCTGGGCCGCCTCGCCGTGGCAATTCCAGCAGCTTCGCTCCATAATCGGACGGATATGGTCGGTGAACGTGACTGTCTGAGCCCCCGCCCCAACTGGTAGAGCAAAGCAAGCCACATGAACCCCTGCTATGACGAGCGCATTCCTGACGATGACAAAGGCCATCCTTTTCTCCTGTCCTCTAGCTTCCAGGTTCTAATTCCCGGTCCCATCCTACGTCCGCTGTGGGTTTGCGACAATACCTTATTTGAACTCCACTGAAGCGAAGCCCTCGCAAGCGACCCGCAACACCTTCGTCCTTTGACCGAGTAGGCTACCGACTTGGCTTTGGTGGGATTCCGGGTGGGACCAAGGGAGGAAGACTTGGCGTTCGTGTGGATTCGAGAGCGGTTTCCAGAAGAACAACGCTGGCCAGGTCGCAATCACAGGTGGTTGCACGACCCAAAACGGTTAGCCACAGCACCTGTCTAAGACCAGGCTGTGACGCACTAACGCCCCTACATGATGCCTTACCTAGTCAAACAGGTCGCTACCACCGGACAGAGAACCTCTAGTGAGAGAAGGTGGGTCCCCAAGCAACGGCTTGCCACGGCATCATTGGAAAGCGAGCTCCAGATGCGCCAGATGTCAGCAGCATGCCTATGTGCGCCAATCTCCCAGATCACCCCGCCACTGCACCGGCGCAGTAACCGCGTAATGCACCGTCTCTATCGGCTGACCCGCATCATGACGTAGCACACATGAGGCTTGAGTGTAATTGGCTGCCACGGCACCTTCACTTTGATTGCCGCCATCCTTTTCACCCTCAACGGACAGCTGACCGTATGCCCCGCTCTCGAAATCATCAGTCGGACACATCCGATTAACCAACGAGCAAGCCTGCCCAGGATTAAGCTTCGTAGCCCCCATGGGTCTCCTCCCCTCAGAAAACCGTTTCGACGGGTTTAGCGTAGCCTTTCGGCCGGGTGTAGCGCATCGGCCTTGGACAACCTATATGTTTTCTCGGACCAAACGGTCCATGACCTTAGGGCAGAGTCCTCCGAGTTCATCGATATCTGAGTATTCCGCGGGTGTTGAGGAAACCGGGCTATTAAGCGACCCCGAGACAGAAGATCGCAAAAAACAGACTCCAGGTCGCGTTGCGATGACTAGGTCTATTGAGTTGAACCGGCTTGAAGGTTTGTGACCAACCCTGAATGGCCCCATGCACCAGTCTGACAGTGGTGCAACAACGGTCAACCTATCCTTTGAAAAAGACTTCCCCACACCGGCTTGGGTCACGGGTTCCAGCATCTAGGGCTATGACGACTGGCTACTGGTCAGTAAACACAGCCTTCGCCATCATCGCATGAATCCCTTTAGTTCCGTCCACGACCTGCGTCACGACCATATCCATGGCCACACTGCACAAAAGGATAGCTGTTTCACGGTCAATACCCTTCGTTTCCACCAAGAAGGCAATCATTTCATCAGCGGCGATTTGCGCCGCCTCGTCCAGGTCAGGATCGAGACCCATGGTTATGTAATGGGTGCTGGTTTCGGCTCGAGGCCATTCCAGTTCCTGATCCTTGTGCAGAAACACTTGGATCTCACCCTTAAGCGAAGTTTCGACGGCCGAACCAGATATCTCACCATACCCCTGAGCAGCATGACCATCGCCGATAGAAAGCAACGCGCCGGGGTTGTGAACTGGTAGGTACAAAGTGCTGCCAGGTCCGAGGTCACGATTGTCCATATTGCCGCCAAAGAAGCTCGGGGCACCACTTCTCACTCGACCCATCTCCAGCGGCGGCGCAACTCCGATTACCCCCCAAAATGGCTTGATCGGGACCACCACGCCAGGCGCAAACTCGACCGTTCGATTCCTCAGGTCAATCCAGTGGACCCGTGACACGTCAGCATCGATCTCCCCGGGAAACAGTCGACTACCTATACCCTGGCCCGCAATCGGCAGCCGAACATCAACCGAAAGAATACGGACCTCCAATACGTCCCCACGCTCAGCTCCGCTCACGAAGATAGGACCATTCAAAGTGTGGTCACCTCGACTCATAGAGTCATACCCTTCATAGACCGAGTACAGCTCGAGCGGGACCTGGTCGCGCGGGACACCTGCATTCTCAAACCAGCGAGGGTTTCCAGTGGCTGTTTCTAACTGCACCACATCGCCAGATTCAATTCGAAGAACCGGCGCAAGCGAAGCATCGAAGAAAAAAATATGGGTGGTCGATGGCGAAGCCTTAAGCTCATGAATCCTACCTGGTTGTCTGGCAGACACAAGCGGTGCCGCACACGAAACGGTCAAATAGGCGATGATCATTGCTCTTGTCATGACTGCCTCCCAAGACAGATGGTTCATTCTGAGTCCCCCGCGCTGCAATGTGATGCTCAGCGAGCCTCGACCTCTTCGATGAAGGCCAGGGTTTCAGCGACTACCTCATCAGTGATCCGCATGTGTCCGCGGTCAGTGTAGTGGACGAAACGATGTTGGATATTCTCAGTCGCTAATGCCGCTGCCATCAGCTGAGCCTGCTGCACAGGGACGGATCGGTCGTCATCGGAATGAATAATTAATATCGGTTTTGTCGATGCATTGATTTGGTGAATGGGCGAGGCAATCCGACGCTGACCCTCAACATCTCCGACTATTGGCGTCCAAAGATTCCCCCAAGAGAGCGTGTTCAGTTCATAAGGACCTGCGGCGCTGATAGCAGCTCGAATATCGCTTCTGGCTTCATCCCAACCACCGCTTCGCTCGTAAGGCCCATCGCCCAAAGTCGCGGCCAATGCAGCCAAGTGTCCGCCCGATGAATCACCGATTACGTAGACTCGATCTGGATCGATCCCATAGTCCTCGGCATGGGCGTGAACCCAGCGGATAGCACAGAGTAAGTCCTGATAAGCCGCAGGTGCTGGTGTCTGACCAACAAGGCGGTAGTCGATAGTCATGGCAAAGAAACCAAAGTCGGCCCACTTGTCAACCTGGAGCGATTGCCGATAATTTCGATCACCGCCTCGCCATCTCCCGCCATGCGCATAGATGATCGCCGGCAAGCCCTCGCCGTTCTCTGGGTACCCGATGTCAGCAAGGAGGGCCGACCCATGTGGTCGACCATAGATAATCTCTTTCTCGACGACAACGCTCTGCCCGGCAGTCAACGCCGGCAGCATCCACGCTAGCAGCACGATGCCCATGGTGTTCTTCATATCGGTTTCCTATCCCCTTTGCCTCGATTACCGCCACCACACGAACACATCACCGTCGCTCGGCTAATCAATGCATGACATGTAACACAGCTGAAAGCACAGAGCATAGTCTGGGCGGTTCATCGCTCCCCCGCTCACGTCATTGTGGGTGTGGACACTGATCCTACCGCTGGCTAGCGGGTGATTCAATCTTGGAGCTTCTGTCTAGGCAGGGAGCCCAGTATCCCACTATATGGCTGCCCACGTGGCTGCGCCAAGCTGATCTTCGGTCAGGTAAACCTTGTGTACAGCCTAGGACTGGGTATTCTCTTACCATGGCTATGGCTGCATTGCGCCCGTCGGTAGTTAGCTTGGCAGCGCTCATCGCTGTTTCGGTTCTACTTGCTGGGATGTCCGTGGCCATGCAGCACCCAGTGCCTAATGGGACCGACCCAACCGACCCAGTCACGCTATCGATTGTCGGCACCACCGACTTGCATGGGCGCGTGTTCCCCAGCGAGTGGCGTGGAGGCATAGCCCAGCTGGGGGGGTATCTACGAAACCTACGCGCAGCCAGACAGATGGACGGTGGTGCAGTGCTGCTCCTCGACGCGGGTGACACCTTCCAGGGAGGGATCGAGTCGAACCTATCAGAAGGCGCGCTCGTCGTCGACGCTTACAACGCCTTGGGCTACGACGCACTTGCCATAGGCAACCATGAATTCGATTACGGAGAGATCGACAGCCTGTCAGAGGACCGCGCACAACCTGACATGAGAGGCGCCCTCAAGGCGGCTGCCGCGCGCGCACATTTTCCATTTCTCGCGGCGAACCTTATTGATGGTGCCACCGGGCGTCCGGTGGCCTGGCCAAACGTGAAACCGTCTACGCTTGTCGACACTGGAACCCTACGAGTAGGCATCGTGGGTGTGATGACCTACAACGGACTCACCATGACACTCGCCGCCAATGTCCAAGGACTCAGCACGGCGCCACTCGCGCCAGCCACCGAGGCAGAAGCTAGGCGACTACGCCAGAATGGTGCCGATGTGGTGGTGGTGCTAGCTCACGCCGGCGGTTGGTGCGCAGAGTTCAGCGACCCTGAAGACGTGTCTTCCTGCGACAACGATTCTGAGATCTTCAAACTAGCAAGGCAACTGCCACTAGGTCTCGTGGATGCGATCGTAGCCGGTCACAGCCACGAGGCAGTGTCCCACAAGGTAGCGGGCATCCCAATTGTGCAAGCCTATTCCAGAGGGGCGGCGTTCGCTCGCCTAGATCTGACATTCAAACGCGGGACCGGGATCATCTCGGCACGCACCTTCCCACCCCAAGCAATATGCAGCGCCGTAGACCAGAACGGATCCTGCGTGACCAAGGGTACTCAACCGCCACACTACGAAGCAGCCCTAGTCAAACCCGATGCTTCCGTGACAGCCGCGATGCAACCCGAACTCAAGCGGGTAGGTCGCTGGCGCGAGACATCTCTCGGCATTGTCCTCGAGACCCTCCTAACACGGCAGCGAAACGGCCTCGAATCACCACTTGGCAACCTCTTTGCCGATGCACTCTTCGGTGCTACAAACGGCGCAGACGTGGCGATCGGCATGGGTTCGAGAAGAGGTGGACTGCGCGCCGATTTACCGGCTGGCATGCTAACGCGCGGACAGCTCTACGATGTGTTTCCATTCGACAATCGAATCGTTACTCTGTCATTGACTGGTAGACAACTACAGGAGTTGCTTGCTGGAGAGATTGCCCGTAGGCGTCGCGGTATTCCGAGCGTGTCTGGAATCCATGTCCGTGTGACGTGCGAGGAGAATGAACCTTCCGTAGAGATTATGAGGTCGTCTGGGATAAAGATAGACCCCGCCGAAACGCTCACCGTTGCAACCACGGACTTCTTCGCTAGACGGACACGCTTCGGCTCCAGCGCCACGCCGGAAACGGCACTGGCGTCGGCTCCCCTAGTCCGTGACGCTGCCGTCGACTGGCTAACGACACGGGGCGGACAGCTACGTGCCGGGGACCTTATAGACCCACCACGTTGGGAGGCAGTCGGCGGCGATGCTTGCCTCAATATCGGCTGACATCGCATACCAAGCAGCTCCCCTGAGGGGAGACTTGTTAGAGTTAGCGCAGAGATATCACCGAGAATGGGTGGCATTCCACTCGCTGGCGAGATGCCGGGCTTCGGCGATCTGCTCGGGGGTCATGAGCCTTCCGATCAGATCGCGGTTGTTGGCTGCATTCACTCGACTGTTGCCGTTCATCCGTGAGTACGCCAGATTGAACCACATGTGAGCCCGTACGGCATCCAACGGAACCCCTTTACCTTCGTAGTAGGACACGCCAAGGTTGAACTGTGCCTGAGCGTCACCCTGCTCCGCCGCAAGGCGATACCAACGCAGGGCTGCCACATCGTCCTGTGGCACACCTTGGCCGGTGGCATACCGGACCCCGAGTGTGTACTGCGATCTAGCAAATCCCTTCCTCGCCGCCAGTCGGTACCAACTCAGCGCCGCCACACGATCCTGTGGCACGCCTCGGCCGGTATCGTACCTGACACCGAGGTTGAACTGCGCCTCAGCATCTCCCTGGTCAGCCGCTTGCCGATACCAGCGCAGCGCCTCGGCATCGTCTTGGTCCACCCCTCGGCCAGTGGCATACCAGAACCCAAGGGTGTATTGCGCCTCAGCCTCTCCCTGGTCAGCCGCTTGCCGATACCAGCGCAGCGCCTCGGCATCGTCCTGGTCCACCCCTCGGCCAGTGGCATACCGGAACCCAAGGGTGTATTGCGCCTCGGCATCCCCCTGCTGGGCCAGCGCACGCAGCGTATCAGCATCCTCTGGTAGCACCCGCACACGCTCGTCACAACCAAGGAGGCCAAATAGGAGAAGAACGATGCCGAGCTGTTTCATAACGTCCTCTCTGCGCTACCGGGGATGTGCAGCGTCCCACTCGCTGGCGAGGCGCTGCGCTTCAGCGACCTGCGCGGGGCTTAGGCGCTGGGCCACTGAGTCGCGACCGGTAACAGCCGCTTCACGTTCTCCAGTTGCCATAGGGAACCGCAATACCGCAAGGTCCCACCACATATATGCCTGGATATCATCTTGCAGCACGCCTCGGCCAAGGCTGTACATTAGTCCGATGTCCGTCATCGCCATCGTTAGCCCTTGCTCGGCAGCTAGCCGCCACCACCAGAGGGCCTCCTCATAATCCTGAGGCACACCTCGGCCGTCGGCGAAAATCTGGCCCAGGTCGTACTGCGCCCAAGCGTCCCCCTGCACGGCCCGTGGCCGAAGCGCGTCGATCTCGAGCGTCTGTGCCTGACCCCACAAACCTGACACGAGCACAATCAGCACAGTTGCAACAACTCCAGCAATGACGCGACACATCGTGGCCAGCATCTAAGTCTCAAGGGAGGGCCAACGCCACCAGTTCAGGGGCCCCTCCGCGTGCGCCACATAGGGAATCAAACCTGTGCCTCCATCCTCACCTTCCTAATTCCTATGATGGATTGCTAACGAGTCGGGTTGACGATGCCTTGAGGGTCCTCACCTCGGAAGTCGGCCTCAAGCAACCGCGCTCCCTTCATAATCCCCTGAAGCGCGTAGTTTGCCTCGTGACAGGCATATTCGAATACCTTATTCGGACTCCGTGGCCAAGCATACTCACCAGTAAACGGAGCAGTCCAAACCGTCGGATCGTCGACTGTGAAGGAGTAGATTAGAGTGTCGGCATTCTCCATAGAGAAACGTTCAGTCACAGTCATGCTGCCCGATCCCTGCCGGAACGCTGGGGGGTCTATGAAATTGGTGGTTTCGACGACCAAGGTATCACCTTCCCACCACCCTATCGAGTCGCCGAGCCATTTCTTGATCTCGGGTGGGTCGTGTTCGGCGTTCATTCGGATAATGCGTGCATCGTGCACCATTTCGATGAGGATGATCACGGTGTACTCGGTTTGCACGATCCGTTTGTGATTGTTGTACAACGCCGGCAGCATCGGGGGGCCTGAGGTTGAGCCAAAACTCAAGATACAACGCTCAGCGTAGGGTCGCTGCTCCATGTTGTCATACGGTCCAGGCGAATCAAGCCCAGCCTCGAGCCAGAAGGCCGTGCCCGGGTTAGGTGTCCGCACGCGTCTGGCTGGGGCCCCTGGGACTCTCGGCGGGTAGCGACCATTGGGTGGGTCCACCAAAATGGATGTACGCCATTGTCCGGCAATCTGAAAAGCAGCGTCACCGTTGTCAATATAGAAATTGTTGTAGCCACCCACACTCCCGCCCTCTGGAGGCGCGCCGCGATTCGGGTCGCTAGGCGCGTTCCGCTCAGCTCGCCGCTGACGCTGACGCTCTGCAATTGCTGCCGCTTCTTCCTCGCTCAGTACCGATTTTTCTCCCAGTTCCTCCGGTCGTTCCATTGGGGTTAGAGTCGAAACATCGTAGCTCCCTGACAGGTCTGGGCGTCCGGTCGGTGTGCGAGGGATGTCGCCCCTCTGCGCGGTGGCGGCAGGGGCAAGAGTCAGACCGACAACAACCAGAGCGGCAACACAGGTCGCAATTTGACTTCGCATCTCAACCTCCTTCGAGTATCCGAGAGGGTGGCAACTGCCTTTGCTGGCTGAACTGTAGCCCATTTTTGGTTCCACGAGATACCTGTTACCTAGTTCATGCCCCTGAGGCCGCACCTCACGACCAGTCGGTGTTAACATCCAGGATTAGTCAGTAGCGCCCCCACAAAGCCTCGTGCTTACGCTCGGTCAAGTGATAACTTTGAGAGATTCGATTTCCATGCACACATGCACTCGATTCTTGCCACTTCTAGGCGCACTTGCCCTGAACACCTGCGGAGGTGGGAGCAACTCACATTCTCCTGTTTCGCCAACGGCGATGGACTTGGTGACATCCAGTAGCCAAAGCGGTGAAGGACCTCTTGGGGTTTGTGATGTTACCTTTAGCAACGCCACTCTAACCCCAACGCTAGATGTGATCACTATACCTAGCGGTGACCCATTTTTTGTGGCGGCTACAAAATGCATTCGCGTCTTCGGTCTGATGTTCTTTGCCAGTAATGTTGGACCAGAGATTGCGGATTCTAAACTGACGCACGCTGCGTCAATTGCTGCTCAATATCTCGACAACAACGAAGATGGCACTGTCGATGACTTAAGCGTCAATAATTTTCTTGAGCGGCAAAATGCGAGCATCGTCGTGGTGAACACTCTTGGGACTGATGAAGATATTTTCTTGCAGCGCGTCGGTGATCTCATTGAATATAACGCCTCGCAGCTTGGCGTGAAAGAAATGCCCCCTGACGCCGGGAAGGGACTAGGAGGAGCTCAGTTCGATGCGTCACTCGAAGAGATCTTGCACCTGATTCAAGACAACGGTTACATGTACGCCCATCCCGACCTAAGTCAAGAAGGCACCACAAAACTAACGACCGCAATGGATGTTGCACGCGGTGGACATTTCACGTCGGTCCCGGCCCAGTATCCCGATGGCGCATGGTTTACCTATTACGACACCCACTGCGATTACCTGTGTCAAGCAACCGAATATTTTTATTGGCTTCTTACGAGCGTGCTTGATGGACAGTCTCACCGTTGTAGCATCCTAGAACCCGAATGGCGACTCTGCACGCGAACACAGGTCCAAACCGGAGACACACTGGGCTACGACTTGGTCACAAATCCAGCCTATAATCTGCCGACTGTTCTTCCAGATGGTCAATACCGTTGAGGAGCCTGACACGCAAGGGCCAGTTAGGGAAGGGTCAACGCTATCAGACCAGTCTCGGCGCCACTACCGTAGGCAACTACGACGTATTGTTTGCCGCCGGCCATGTAGGTCATTGGCGTGCCGGTCAGGCCGGCAGGAACTTGAACCGACCCCACGATCTCACCGGTTGCCTTGTCAAAGGCGTTCAGGACAGGGTCCTTACCACCCCTTCGGTCGTTGACTCCCATCAGGAGCAGGGTCTTGGTTACCAGCGGACCCGTGAACCTAGCGCCCCCGAGCGGGCCTGGATCGGCTACACCCATCTCGATCAACCTCTGCCGCGGCCCATCGCCGAGCGGCACCTGCCACGCGAGGTCCCCTGTCTTCAGGTCGATTGCGGTTAATCGCGAATAGGGCGGCTTGACCAGCGGAAGCCCTTCCGGACCACGCAGGCCGCTCCGCCCCCTTAGATAGTGAAAATCCGATTGATCCGGGTCCGCCGGCACTAGGACGACCGAAATCGGATTGGTGCTTGAAGGGACAAACAGATAGTCGGTGTCCGGGTCGAACCCCGCACCATACCAGTTGGCCCCGCCGCCCCACCCTGGCATCTGGATGGTTCCCTTCAGCGACGGTGGATGAAAGAGGTCGCCGTACTCATGCTGCGACAAAACTTCTTCCGCCGCAGCTCGAAGCTCTGGAGTGAAATTGATCAGTTCGTCCACCGTGATGCCCTGCCGCTCAAATGCGGGCGGCTTAGTGGGAAAAGGTTGGGTCGGTGAGGCGCGCTCACCGGGCACCGTCGATGCGACTACCGGCCGTTCCTCAATTGGCCAGACCGGCTCGCCAGTGACTCGATCGAAGACATACGTGAAGCCCTGCTTGCTGACTTGGGCCACCGCCTTGATGTCGTGACCGTCCACCGTGATGTCGACCAACGTCGGGGCTGCCGGGAGGTCGTAATCCCAGAGGCCATGGTGCACCATCTGGAAATGCCAGATCCGCTCTCCAGTTGCCGCATCCAGGCAAACCAGACTCTCTGCAAAGAGGTTGTCGCCGAGCCGATGCCCGCCATACCAGTCGTTCGTCGGCGTACCGATCGGCAGGTAAACATAGCCCAGCTCCTGGTCGGCGCTCATGATACTCCAGGCATTGGTGTTGCCCGTATACGTCCAAGAATCGTCTTCCCAGGTGTGGTTCCCGAACTCGCCTTCCTGAGGCACAGTGTGGAAGACCCACCGCATCTCGCCGGTCCGCACGTCGAACCCACGGATGTCCCCCGGTGGCGCGGTCTTGTATCGCGGACCGTCAGAGATGGATGAATCAACAATCACCACGTCACCCACCACCATTGGAGGCGAAATGACCTGATAGGTCCTGCGGTCTACCGGGCGGCGGAGTCCCAGGGTCAGATCGATCTTGCCATCGGTGCCGAAGCGGCCAATCGGTCGGCCTGTCTCAGCGTCGAAAGACCACAGATGCGCATCACTGGTGGCCACAAAGATCCTGGCCTCGCTGCCATCGGTCCAATGCGCAACGCCTCGCGAATTGAACCCCAGGTTAGTTGGACGACCCGATTCGTAGCTTCCAACATCCTGCACCCAGAGCTGCTTACCGGTCTCGGCGTCAATCGCCGCCACGACACTGAGTGACGAACGGATGTAGAGCACGCCGTCAATCATTAGGGGTGTCGCCTTGAAGGCGGACGGTGTCAGGCGCCGGTTGTTACCCGCGATCGCACCATCCGGCGACTCCCACTGCCAAGCCACCACGAGCTGGTCGACGTTTCCCCTGTCGATCTGGTCGAGTCCCGCATACTTGGTGCTACCGTCGTCACCACCGTAGCTGCGCCACTCGCCATTGAAGGCGCCAGTCTGCGCCAGCGCATGCGGAACTGCTAGAACGGCAAGCAGAAAAGCTAATCCCCGGGCCATAGCCCTATTCGTAGTCCTCATCAGCGGAGATCTCCCAATGGCGGCGCAGACTCTCGAACGGCCCTTAGTGCCCTGGTCGGCTACTGCACCAGCACCTGATTCACCCGTTCGAACATGCTGTCAATCCAGAAATATATTATTGCCTGAGGAACCACCGTCGCCAATTGTCCCCAGGGTGGGCTTCCAGCGGGAAGCTTGGACTGTAGTCATTCGCCTCCCGGCCCGCCAGGGCCGGCATCAACGTGTCAACGTGGCACTGTGCACGGTGCCGTCCACATTTAAGCGGAATCCGGTCGATGCGCCCGGAGAAAAGACCGTATCTGGCGAACCGCCAAGGGAATCCGTTCCCCAGGCTCCTTCCACGGGAACATACTCACCTCGGATTGCGGGGCCAGCATAGCGGTCTCCATTGCAACGTCGTAGGGATGCGCCGGGACATCGTCCGGTAGAATCAGGACCGGTGTCTGGCATTGACGTACGAAGTCGCGTGTGACAGTGAAGACGAAATCCTGGTTATCGAGGTACATTTTGGCCAGGAACGCATCAATTAGGTCCATCGTGATCTCAGGCCGACGCTGGGCCAAGTCTGGCCCCCATCCCTGCATGTTATTGTCGTAGAACAACGTCGGCGTCTCTGGACTCCACCCACTCGGCTGCGCCAGCACCGCTGCGGCAACCCGATCGGGCGCCCGCCGCAGGAGGTTCCAGATGAAGGGACCGCCTATACAAAAACCCAAGACCATGAACCTCTCGATACCCAAGTGGTCCATCACACCGAGATGGTCGTCAGTATGAGCATCCCACGGCCGGTCTACCTCAAGCGGACCAGATGATTGGCCACGGTTGCCGTTGCGTAGGTCAGTCGCGATACACCGGTACTCGCCGCTGAACTCTTCCATCGGGTTGAAGGGATGGCTACCCAAGCCAGAGATCGTCGAATTCAAGCCGCCCCCCGGGATCACCAACAACGGAAGGCCGGTGCCTACCTCCTCATAGCGGAGCCGAGCTGACCCCTTCTCGTAGAAGGAGGCGGCCTCTCCACCTTGGCTAGTCTGCGCAAATACTCTCGGTGTGGCCGCCACCACCGTCGCAGCGGCGCCCGTCTTGAGTATCTTGCGTCTCATGCGATCCATCCCCCCCCCCCCTCACGCGGGACACTAGTCCTCACTGAATTAAACCTTCAGTGGACATTAGGCCACAGTGGACGGACAGGGTCCAGCCTCCTACTCGCAGACGACACGCGGTCCCCGATCAGCCCTC
>Ga0310344_10000976_pt1 | contig 22119 bp, 24 predicted proteins | sample HC15DNA20200_MG_FD_203801 | JGI IMG/M metagenome (GOLD analysis project Ga0310344, IMG submission 203801) | Marine microbial communities from station ALOHA, North Pacific Subtropical Gyre - HC15-DNA-20-200_MG | ecosystem: Environmental > Aquatic > Marine > Oceanic | place: Pacific Ocean: North... | reverse complement strand
ACCAATGCTTATTGAATTTTTTATTGATTTGTACACAAATTTTTTAGCAATTCTGACAGATTTACTAACTGTTAATCCTTTTGCAAGTGACTGAACTATTGAAGCTGAATAGTCACATCCACTACCATGATTAATAATTGGAATTTTTTTTCCTGAAATTTTGTATTGATTATTTGGTTCTAGTATGAAGTCAGATATTTTATTATTCGATTCACTAAACCCAGTGATAATTACATTTTTTGCACCCATGGTTTGTATTTTTTTTGCAGATTTTCTTGCATCTGTAAAACCTGTTAATACTTTTGATTCATATCTATTAGGAGTAATAACATCAGCTAATGGAATAATCATTTTTCTGTAATCAGGTAATGCATTTTTCTCAAGTAGTAATCTACCTGTTGTTGATTTTATAATTGGGTCTACAACAATAGGAAATTTAGAATTTTTTAATTTTGAATATATTGTTTTAATATTTTGAGAGTTGAAAACCATTCCAATTTTTACTGCGTCTATATGAAAATCTGATAAAACTGATTCTAATTGTAATTCCAAACTTTGCCTAGAAACAGGCTCAATTGAGGTGATTTTTTTTGTATTTTGACTGGTTATTGCAGTTATTACTGTTAATGGGTAGAAACCATTGTTTGAAAACAGCTTGATGTCACTTTGTATTCCAGCTCCAGAAGATGTGTCAGAGCCACCAATTGATAGTATATTCATACTGATCGTAGAAATTATGATTGTTTAAATTTACCATTAGTGTAATGCTGGTATGACTACACAAATGAGCTATGCACGTAGGGGCGTAGCAACAGATGAGATGAAACAGGTTGCAAAAGACGAGGATGTAACATTAGATTGGCTACTTCCAAAGATTGCTACTGGTTCAATTATTATTCCAAGTAACAATGTTAGACCGCAGAAAATTCATAATGTTGGAATTGGCAAAGGAATGAAAACAAAGGTTAATGTCAATATTGGCAGTTCTACCCTAAATGTCAATATCGAAGAAGAAGTAGAGAAAGCCAAGGTTGCTTTGAAATATCATGCTGATACAATTATGGATCTTAGTGATGGTGGTGATGTAGGTCAAATTAGAAGAACATTGTTAGATGCAGCGCCAATTACATTTGGAACTGTTCCCATTTATGAGGCATATAATTTTGGTGTTGAAAAGCACAAAAATCCACTTGACATTACAGAGGATGATTACATTAACGCTTTTGAAAATAATGTTAAAGATGGTGTAGATTATACAACAATACATTCTGGAATAACTAAAGAAATTGCAAAACGTATTCTAAAAGTAGAACGATATGGTGGTATAGTAAGTAAGGGTGGCACAATTACTGCTGCATGGATGTTAAAATATGATAAGGAGAATCCTTACATTACTCATTATGATTACATGATGGAATTAGCACAAAAATATGATGTGACATTTAGCTTAGGCGATGCATTACGTCCAGGTTCAATCTTAGATTCACATGACGAATTACAAGTACAGGAAATGATCAATATTTCAAGACTAGCAAAACGTGCAAATGAAAAAGATGTACAAGTAATGATAGAAGGACCTGGACATGTTCCACTTAATGAGGTTACAGCAAATGTGCGCTTGGCAAAGTCATTGATAGGTGAAGTACCATATTATGTATTAGGTCCATTGGTAACAGATGTAGCATCTGGTCATGATCACATTGCAAGTGCAATAGGTGCAGCTGTATCTGCAAGTGAAGGCGTTGATCTATTATGTTATTTGACACCATCTGAGCATTTAGCACTACCAAATGCTGAAGATGTTAAGGCAGGATTAATTGCATATAGAATTGCAGCTCATGCAGGAGATCTAGTAAAAATTCGTGAAAAGGCAATAAAATGGGATATGAAAATGACTGAAGCTAGAAGAACTTTAGATTGGGAAAAACAATTAGCGTTATCAATTGATCCAGAGGCGGCTGCAAAAATTCATAGTCGAACAGGGCAACATCCAGGCAATAGTGTTCCTTGTACAATGTGTGGTGGCGCATGTGTATACCTTATGCTTCCACAACAACGCAAATATGAAAAAGAGAATGAAGAGTTAAATCAAACTAACTAAAACTCTTTCAAGATCGGGTACAACAGAAAATTTTTTCAGTTCATTTGGATTTATCCATTTAAAATCTGAATTTTCCCAATTAAGTTTTATTTCCAAGTTTTCTGTTTCAAATAGAAATGGAAAAACATGCCACTTATGATTTTTATATTGTTTAGAAATTATGTCCATTTCGTTACCAGTTTTTAGAAGTCTAATCTCATTTTCATTGATACCTATTTCCTCAAATATTTCAATTTTTGCTCTTACTAATGGTTCTTCATTGTTTTCAATAACTCCACTTATTCCTGACCACATATTTTTCATAGTTTTTACAGTTTGACTTCTTTTTAAGATTAGAATTTTTTTTTGATTGAGTATGAATGAAGTTACAATATCTGTAGAATGCAATTTTTATTTTTCTATTGTGTTTACCATTCTTGTCAATTTTTTATATGATTTATCTAAATCAACATTTTCTGATATCTTTTCCTTACAACCATTAATGTAGGCAACAATTTCTTCACTTTTTCCTTCTTGCGCATCTGTTAATAATCTGCCAATATCTTTCCAAAACTCTTCAGCAACTCTTCTAATTTCAGGATTTGAAATTATTGTTTCAATCAATTCTGATGATTCGGTTAGAATACTTTCAGAAATTAATTTTTGTGCTTTGAATGTAGTACCAGCCATTTTTTCAGTTAATGAAATTTTTTCATCTTTAGCAAGAATATTTGCAAACGCTATATTGAGTAAGTGTGTTAGTCCTAAAATTAATGCAATTTTCTTATCATGTTCATTTGAATCAATGGTAACAAAATTTGCTCCAACAAATAGTGATTTTGCAATGGTTAATTCTTTTTTGCCATCTTTAATTGGGATTGAAATAACATTTTGATTTTTCATACTTTTTGCACCTGGTCCAAACATAGGATGAACACATATTGGAGATATTTTAGCTGGCATTTTTGCTAGTGAACTTGAAGTCTTTGATTTTTGTGATGAGATATCAATTAAGCAAGCACCACGTTTCATTTCTTTTGAGATTAATCTAATTATTTCTGGAGTTTTTTTGGTGGGAGTTGAAAGTAAAACATAATCTGCCTGTAAGATTGAACCAATTAGTGAGTCTGAATTGTTTATTGATTTTAGTACTGGTCTTTCCACATCATGACCTGTAACCTGAAATCCATTATTCAAAAAATAATTAGAGAACCATTTTCCCATTTTGCCACCAGCACCTATGATAGTAATTGTTTTTGTCATCTACTTACTTGTCTCCAAAGATAATATATTCAATCCCTCAATTATACTATCTTTTTTGATACATGCAGAAACTCTAAAAAATTCTGAATAGTCACCAAACGCCTCTCCTGGGGCAATAGCTAATCCATTTTCAAGTAATTTATGAGCCAAATCAGTAGTGTTACTTTTACCATCCTTTATTTTTGCAAAAACATACATTGCACCATCAGGAGTGTAAAACTCTAAATTCATTTTTTTACAGCCATCAACCAAGGCACCTAATCGTTCACGGATTACTTCCGAGTTTGAACTTACATCCTCATTGATAGAATTCATGGCAACAAATTGCATTGGCTCAGAGACATTTGTTAGGCATAGTGCTTGTAACTTTGTTAGTTTATTGACTATCTCTTCGCTAGAAATAAGGTATCCTATTCTATATCCTGTCATAGAGTGTGACTTAGAAAATGATTGGGTGATTATAGATTTTTCATATTTATATGATAAAACACTTTTCCACGCATTATTTGAATAATTGCTGTATATTTCATCGCTTAAAATAAATAAATCATGCTTTTTTGCAATATCTATAATTCCATCTTGTAATTCTTCCGGTAAAATTTTTCCAGTTGGATTATTTGGATAATTCAGAATTATCATTTTTGTATTATTATTAATTATTGAATTAATCTGCTCTATTGTTGGCTCCCAGTTAGTTTCTAATGTTGTTTTAATTGTTCTAACTTTAACTCCCGCATTTATTGCACATTGTCTATATGCAGGCCATGCTGGTTCAATTATAATCAATTCATCGCCAGGATTAAGTAGACTTGAAATGGAAAGAAACACCCCAAATCTTGCGCCAGGGACAACTAAAACATTCTCTGAATTGATTTCTCCATTAAAGTGTTCATTACAAAACTCTGAAATTGATTTCCTAAACTCACCTAAACCTTTTGCAGGACCATATTTCCCAAATCCTTTTTCGTATACTTCTGATAGTGATTTCTTAACTGATTGTGGAGGATTAAAATCTGGTTCACCAACTTCAAGATGAATCATTTTTTTACCTTCTAACTCCATTTCTTTCGCTTTTGAAAAAATTGTTAGATGAGTTTGAGTATTTTTAGATTGAACTTTAACTGATTCATTAAGCAAAAAATTTAGGAATTTTGTAGCAATTTTTTCATCTAGATTTAGAATTTTACATTCTGCAATTATTTTTTCTCTTAGCTCAACTTCCCTAGTTTCATCAGTTACACTAATGCCTAAATTATTTTTTATATTACCAATTTCCTCGGCAATATCTGTACGTGATTTTAAGAGTGTTATCATCTTTAATGTGATTACCTCCATCTTTTTTCGGAGCTCGTCAATTTCAGACATTTCTATAAAACTGTCTTTATTTTTCCTGATAGTAATGCATAATCAGCTAATGTTAATGAAACCCATGAATCTATTACTGGTGGTGCTCTAGGAACAACACATGGATCATGCCTTCCACCTACTTGCATTTTGATTTTTGATTTTTTCTTGATGTCAACACTATTTTGAATTTTGGCAATTGATGATGCAGGTTTGAATGCAACCCTAAAAATTAATGGCATTCCATTTGAAATTCCACCCAATATTCCACCGGAATTATTTGATGATGTTATAACCTTTCCATTTTTGTATGTGTATGAATCATTATTTTGTGAACCAAATCTTTCAGATCCAGCAAAACCTGAACCAAATTCTACTCCTTTTACAGCAGGAATTGAAAACATTGCCTTACTGAGTTCTGATTCTAAAGAACCAAAAATTGGTTCACCTAATCCTATTGGAACATTTGTAGTAACTGATTCTATAATACCTCCTAATGAATCACCTTTTTTTCTTGCTGCAAGAATGTCTTTTTTCATTTTTTCTGCGGTGTCTTTTTCAGGGCATCTTACATCATTTGAATAAGTTGCTTTGAAACTGTTTGGCGTTACCTGTTTTTTCATTTTTACTTTTCCAATTTGGCATGTATACGAATGTGTCTCTACATTTAGTGTTAATTTTAATAATTTTTTTGCTATTGCACCACCCATTACATGTGTGGCAGTTAATCTTCCTGAAAATCTACCACCACCTCTAAAATCATTAAATTTTTTATATTTTACATATGCAGTATAATCTGAATGCCCTGGACGCATCTCAGTTCTTAATTTTTCATATGATTTAGAATTATGATCTTTGTTCCAAATGATCATTGTAATCGGTGCACCAGTTGTAAATCCTCTAAACGTTCCTGATAGAATTTCTACTTTATCATCTTCTTTCCTTTGAGTAGAAACTAATGATTGTCCAGGTTTTCTTAGATCTAGCATTTTTTGGATATCCTTTTCCTCTAATTCTAAACCTGCTGGGCATCCATCTAATACTGCGCCAACACAAGTACCATGACTTTCCCCAAAACTAGTAAGAACCAAACGATTGCCAATTGAATTACTAGTCAACAATAAAAGATCACGTAAGATGTTAATAATTGTTCTATAAGGGAATTATTTGAGCGCCAACATTTTGCATGTCAGAAATGAAATTTGGATATGAAATTTGCACAGAATCTGGGTCTGTAACGGTACAATCTCCTATATACATAGCAGCAATAGAAAATGCCATGAATAACCTGTGATCATTTTCAGAATTTAATTCTCCTGAATTAAGATTTTCATTTGGTGTAAGCACCATTCCATCATCCTTTTCTTCTACATTAACTCCAATTTTTTTTAGTTCTCTTGAAATAATTGCAATTCTATCTGTTTCTTTGTATCTAGCATGTTTCACATTAAAAATTTCTATAGGTTCAGATGATTTTAGAGAAAGAATTGCTAATGCTGGTAAAAGGTCTGGTGTATCACTTAAATCAAATTTTCCACCAGTTAGCATTTTTGGGGATTTTGTTCTAATTATATTTCCATCTAGTATGACAGTTACACCTAATTCTTCTAAAATGTCTATTATAACTTCATCACCTTGTGGTAGATTACCTAAACTGATCTCAATTTCCATTCCATCGCCAAGTAGTACATTTGCAGATAATAATAGAGCGAGATTAGAAAAATCTGAAGGAACTGTAAATGTTGTGGGTTTGTAAATTTGATGCTGTATAACATATTTCTTATATGGTATTTCAGAATTAACCACAACACCAAATTCTTTCATAATTGCAATTGTCAAATCTATGTAGGGTTTTGAAACTAAGTCACCTTGTACATTTATTGTCAATCCATTTTCTAATCTGGGTGCAACAATTAGTAAAGCTGAAATAAATTGGCTTGAAATGTTTCCATCAATATTTACTTCATCTCCCTTAATTTTCCCTTTTATTGTGATTGGGGGTAAACCATTATCTGATTCTGAGGAAACCCCTAAACTTTCTAGTGAATTTAAGATAGGCCTCATCGGACGTTTTTTCAGACTTTCATCTCCAGTAAGCATTGTGTTTCCTCCAGATAATGCTGCAATAGCTATCGCAATTCTAATTGTGGTTCCAGAATTTTGAGCATCAATAATTGAACCTTGCACAGTTGAACCAATTGTATTATTAATTGTAATAATATCATCTTCTTCATGCACCTCCACACCAAATCCGTTACATGCATTTATTGTAGCATTTATGTCACCAGATCTAAGAACATTCTTGACAATACTTTTACCATCAGATAGTGCTGCTAGAAAAATGGCTCTATGTGTATAACTTTTGTTAGGAGGACAAGTAATTTTTCCATATATTTTTGAAGTTTTAATTTCACATTTCATGAACTTGTGCCTTTTTGTTATTTATGTTAGCAATAATTGTACTGCCATTTAGTGATGAAAACTCTTTTTTCACATTTGAAATATACTTCTTTTTAACTATCGTTGCAATAGATGGTCCATTACCTGAGATTGTAGCACCAAGTGCACCAGATTTTATCAAATTTGCAATTATCTGTGGGTTTGAATTTAAAATTGATGATGTTGCAATACCGTTTAAAACCATTGCATTCCAATAATCAGATTCAGATGCTAATTTCCACGCTTTTTCAAATGTTGTTTTTATATCCTTTAATTTTTTAAGATTACCTCTCTTTCTTGAACTTGGAATAAATATCACAGCTTGTAGATCAAGAGGTGCATTATGTCGTAAAATTAATTTTCTTTTTAGATTATCAGTTACGTTAAATCCCCCAAAATAACATGCACATGCATCGTCATACGCTCCTGTAATGCTTACTTTAGTTTCAATAGATGCATCAACACCTACTTTCAGAATTTGACTATCACTCATATTTGGTTTAAAGATTTTTGAACACACCATTGCAACTGCTGTAGATATAGCACTAGAGCTTTTTAATCCGTATCCAGTTGGAATGTTAGATCTAAAATCAAGGTTTAATTTTGTTTTTTTTAATTCTGTTTTAGGAACTATTTTCTCAATTACTCTGTTTATCAACCGTGAGCTGATTGTTTTATTATCAGCGGAAATATGAATTCCTGTTCCATCTAATGTTTGTAATTTAGTTGTCACAAATGTGTCAATTCCTATAGTTGCACCTCTTCCAGTAGCAATTGCATTAACAAGTGATATTGCCCCGTGTACTGTTGCTTCCACTGTTGTCATGAAAATCCTCCTAAAATCGCCTTTTTCATTGCATCATATGGTGCCTTTTGATTTAGCCAAATTTCAAAAGACCGAATTGCTTGACCCAATAGCATTTCATAACCATAGATTATCGCTGCATTTCTTTTTTTTGACTCTTTAACCAATTCAGTGTTTAGTGGTTTATAGACAATATCATAAACAACTGTTTCCTCATTGATAATTTTTGTTGGTACGATATTAGTTTCATTTTTTAATCCTAATGAAGTTGAATTTATAATAAAATTATAATCTGATTGAAATTCACTCATTTCTTCAATTGTTTTTACTTCAGCATCTAACCCAAGACTTTCTGAGAATTTTTTTAGTTCCAGGGAATGATCAGTTGTACGATTGACTATGGTAACGCGTTTTGCTTTTTCTTTTGCCATTCCTGCAATTATTGCTCTTGCAGCACCTCCGGCACCAAGTAATAATATATTAGAACTTTTTATGACAATATTTCTATGTTTAATTGGTTCTAGGAATCCATCCATATCGGTATTATAGCCTTTAAGATGGCCATTTTCATTAATTACTGTATTAGTTGCACCAATAATTCTACAATTTTCATCCATTTCATCTAAAAATTTCAGCATGTTAATCTTGTGGGGAATTGTTACATTGAATCCTGAAATTTTTATTTTTTTTAAGGAATCAATTTCAGCACCTAGATCATCTTTAGGTATTTTGTATGCAATGTACGTGCATTCTAGTTCTAATTGTCTAAATGCAGCATTGTGAATAGTAGGTGAAAGTGAATGATCTATTGGATCTCCAATAACTGCAAATGTTTTGAGCATATAGTTTTACTATAAACTATTGATATTAAATTTTGGTAAACTACTGAAATGATTTTATTTCATCTAAGCTAAATTGCCCAGGCGCAATTGCCTTTCCCAGTGAGACATATGTGTATGGACTACCTAAATGTAGGCAAAGTATTCTAGAAAATCTTGCTTGTTCACCCATTGCAAACGCAACAAGTTTAATTTTTGATGATTTATTGTAAAGTGATAGAATTCTAGAAGTATCAGATATAGATTTTGAAACAGTCACAATTTTTATGAAATTTGAAAATTTTTTCATTTCTGTTAGGCGTGAATTCAACCTGTCCATATTTGGTGTTTTTTTAAAGTCATGCCATGAAACTAATATGTCTGTGTTTGATTTTTTTAGATACTGTCGTAGTTTTTGGTCTTTTTTTAGAGTGTTAAATTCAATATCAAGTAAAAATGGGTTATATTCTGATATCAATTTTAGAATGGAAATTCTTTCATTTTCTCTACCAGAGAATTGCCCACCTTCATTTTTTGGTCTTAACGTACAAACACATCTAGAAATTTTTTTACCAACATCTTCTAGTATATTCGGAACTTCTGATGGCCTGACAAAATCCAGTCTAATTTCGGCATATTCTGATTTTAGTAGTGCCTTTTTTAAAAGAGGTATTATTTTTTTTGAATTTTTCTCTCCAATTGAAACACAAGTTTTGTATTTCATTTTCTATTTTTCTAAAATATATTCGTCAGATACTTCCATTCCAAAATGTCTTCCTGTGGCTGATTTTGAAAATACTAGTACTGAATCACCTTTTTTCAGATGTGTGACTGACACCAAATGACCATTTGATTTTACAAAACGAATAGTTTCCGCATCTTGTGCAATTATTCCACCAATTTCATCTCCAATCTTTGCTTTAATTAGCAACATTGGTCTTCTTTCAATTTTACATCTACCTATAGCAGCTCGCCTAGCTTTACCTTTTGAATCAAGAACTAGAACATCACTTCCAGTCTCTAATTCTGATAGATATTTTGTTGTACCATCAGGTGATAGGGTATAACAATGAACTGCTCCTGCATTAACTCTAAATGGTCTTGGTGATGTAAATGAAGAACCAACTGATTCATTATGCACCAAAAACATAAAATTTGCTCTACTGCCAATGAGCATTCCTTCTCCCTTATGTAGCATTGAGGCAGTATCTACACACACACGTTCTCCATCACCAATTTCTTTAATATCAATAATTTTGGCAGGTTTTAGGTCAAATTGTTTTGAACCCAAATTAACTAATGTTTCTTTTACTTCGTTTATAGAATTTGTTTGAAAGATTACTCCATCAACTCCAATATCTAATATTGAAAACATTTTACGGACTTCTACAGAGTTTTTTGCAACTGTAAAAATCTGTGTGTGTATTTTGTGTAGTTTGGCAATAATATTCTCAAGTGGAATTATTTTCCAATCTTTAACTTCTATAATTACAAAATCAAGTCCTTTTTTTGCAGAGTCATAGATATTTTCTATATCTTTGTTTGATAAAACCTTGAATTTCTTACCTATTTTTTTACCCTTAATTTTTGAAGACGATTTATTATCTAAAATTACATATTTTGCATTTACTGACGGATAAATTGTTTGAAGTTTAGATTTCTTGTTTGTAATATTTTTTGGGTCAGCATAAATTATGTTTATACCTTCACTTTCTAGTTGATTTAGATATTTCATAAATTGGTTTTTTCCAACTTTTGGTTGAATTATTAGTAGTTTTTTTCGTGTCATAATTTTTCAGCTGCTTCTTTTGATGTCTGGTTTTTAAAAATTATTCCTGCCAATGCCTCAACAATCTTTTCTGGATTTTTATGAGCAAAAATGTTTCGTCCATATGTGACACCTTTTGCTCCAGCACTCATCGCATCTTCAGTCATTTTAAGCAAATCCATATCTGTTTCCGATTTTGGACCACCAGCAATTACAACAGGAACGGGAATACTTTCAACTACTTTAGTAAATGAATCAACATCGCCGGTGTATAATGTTTTGACAATGTCTGCCCCACATTCAGCACCAATTCTTGCTGCATGTGCAACTATTTCAGGATCATGTGGATCCTTGATGTTTTCACCTCTTGGGTACATCATTGCAAGTAATGGTACATTCCATTTGTGACATTGTTCTGAAATATTTCCTAGATCTTGTAACATTTCTGGTTCTTCTTTTCCACCAATATTGATATGTAATGAAACTCCATCTGCGCCAAGCCGTAATGCTTCCTCCACTGAACCTGTAAGCATCTTCCTATTTGGAGCGGTTGATAATGAAGTACTTGCTGAATAGTGAACTAGAATTCCAACTTTAGGTGGTCTTGGAAATGTTTTGATAATACCTTTGTTAATAATTACGCTAGTAACACCATGAGTCTCACATTTGTAAATCATTGAATGTGGTTTTTCTAACCCCTCAATTGGACCATTAGAAATACCATGATCCATTGGAATGCAAAGCATTTTCCCTTTTCGCAAAATTCTATTTAGTCTTATTTCAGTGCCTGTTGTCATAGATGATTTTCATCGCATACCTTACTTAAAATTATTTACAATTGGTCTTTTCAGGAATGAAATCTTTCTAAGGATTAAATATTGAGTGTAATCACGTAGAATAATTGAGTCAATTAACCGAACAAATTCATTCTAGTGAGATTGGTGACATTCTAGAAAACTCTCTAAATGGGCATTTGCCAAATCAAGATGACTGTCTTAGACTAATAAATTCTGATGATATTTTTCTAATGGGTATGACTGCAGGTTACTTAACTAGAAAAAAATTTGGAACAAAGGCATCATTTGTAAATAATATAATTTTGAATTATACTAATGTTTGTATAACAGACTGTAAATTTTGTGCATTTTATCGTCCACCAGAACATAATGAATCATACACATTAACACTGGATCAAATTGAATCTAGAGTTAAAACTGGTTGGGACATGTTCAAAATAAGACAGGTTCTAATTCAAGGTGGGCACAATCCCGATCTTGGAATTGAATATTATGAAGACTCGTTTAGAATGATTCGTAAAAAGTTTCCTCAAGTTGGTGTGCATGGGTTATCTACATCAGAAATTGACATGATTGCTAAAGTAGAAAGATCTAGTACCAAGGAAATTCTATCTAGATTAAAAGATGCTGGTTTACAATCTGTTCCTGGAGCTGGCGCAGAAATTCTTACTGATTCTGTAAAGGAAATAATTAGTCCTAAGAAAATTAAAACCGATGAATGGCTAAGAATAATGGAAGAATCTTTTTCCTTAGGATTATCAGCATCTGCCACAATGATGTATGGTCATGTTGAATCTAACAAAGATATTGCAGAACATTTTTCTAAAATCATCGAATTGCAAAGGAGAACAAATGGTTTCATGGCATTTATTCCATGGAGTTTTGAACCTAATAATACACTAATGCAACATAACGGTACTGTTACACATGGTGCAGGTGGAATACAACTTTTGAAAATGATTGCAATATCACGAATTGTTTTTGATGGGCTTATTAATCATATACAATCATCATGGTTAACAAATGGTGTTGGTATGGCACAACTTGCATTACAATATGGCGCAGACGATTTTGGTGGAACTTTGATTGGAGAGGAAGTTGTTTCTTGTACAGGTTCTCGCTCAACCGAGCTCACAGATAAACGAATTATTGATTCCATAAAGCAGATTGGCTATTCAGTTGAAGAACGAGATAATTTCTATAATCCTGTTTGTATTCATTAAATTTCATAACTTGACCATTTAGAGTCTACAAGATTCTTAGTTTCTTCGTCAACTTTTACCTGTTCTTGAATTTCTCTTTTGAATCCCTCCTCCAAAGTTTTTTGTGTTGCATCAATCCCAAGTTTAGAGCCTAAATTAACAAGTGGAGATGCTGGATCCAATGTGTCTGTAGGTGTTTTATCTATAATTGTGATATCTCTAGCTGCATCTACTCTAGTTGTAACAGCCCAAATTACATCATTCATGTCATGAACGTTTACATTTTCATCCACAACAATGAACATCTTTGTTAGAGATAACTGTCCCATTCCCCATAATCCCATCATGACTTTTTTTGCTTGTCCTGGATATCTTTTTTTGATTGAAATAATTGCCATTCCTTGGAACCATCCTGCTGCCGGCATGTCAAAATCTACAACTTCAGGATGGAATATTCTAATCATTGGTAAGAATGCACTTTCAATAACTTTACCAATATATGCATCCTCTAAAATTGGTTTACCAACAATTGTTGTTAGGTAAATTGGATTTTTTCGTTGCATAACACCTGTCAGTGTAAAAGTTGGGAATGGTTCTTTAGGTGTATAGTAACCTGTATGATCACCAAATGGTCCTTCATCTCTAGTGTCAGATGAATCTACATAACCTTCTAAAACAATTTCTGCATTTGCTGGGACTTCAAGATCAATTGTTTTGCATTTTACTGTCTTAATTCCTTTCTTCCTTGTAATTCCTGCAAAAAGATATTTGTCTAGTCCTTCAGGAACTGGTGCTACTGCAGAAAATACTGTCGCAGGATCACCACCTATTATTATTGCAGCTTCAGTTTTACTCTTTTTCTCGTTTGAAATTTCATGATGTTCTGCACCGCGCTTATGTTTTTGCCAGTGCATTAATGCATGAGTACTATCTACAATTTGAATTCTGTAGACACCAAGATTTCGAACTCCTGTTTCAGGATGTTTTGTTGCAGTTAAACCAAAAGTAATGAATTTTCCTGCATCTTTTGGCCATGATTTTAGAATTGGAATTTTGTTAAATGACGGATTATCATCAATTACTTCAGTAACAGGACCATTCTTTTCTAATTTCGGGAAAGATTCACTCATTTTAGAAAGTTCTGGAAGTTTTTTAATTTTATTAAAAATACCTGATGGTATTTCCATCTTTGTCATGTCAGCTATTCGTTGACCAATTTCTGTAAAATCATTTGTTTCGAGTGCAATCTGTAAACGTTTGATGGAACCAAATGCATTACCAAGAATTGGAGTATCATAATCTTTTATGTTTTCAAACAATATTGCTGGACCATTATCATACATTGTACGCCTTAGAATTTCTGCAACTTCAAGATTAGTGTCAACTTGAGTTTTAACTTTTTTTAGTTCATCCTCTTTTTCCAGTGTTTCAATTAACTCATGAATATCCTCTATAGCCACGAAACCATTCGACAAGATGAATGTATAAGGTTAACGGGATTGTAAACTATTTTTCATATGATAAGAGTTTTAATCGGTTGTCTACATATGATTACGATGGCAAATGATGAAAACTGCCTTGTTTGTAAGGGAAATGGAACTATAGAATTACTTGATTCTCAATGTCCTTTCTGTAACGGTACAGGCGAATTTACCAAATCGGCTGAAAGTTATTTACAATCTCATATATGTCAATGTATTTTTCTTGATAGAAAGGTGTGTCCAATTTGTGAGAAAAAATGTCATCATGATACTCCAAACAGACCTAAAGTTTTGATAAATCCAATGTGATTATGGCATTGGTGGAAGTTCACTCTTCTTTCCATGTCCACCAGAACCAAACTTGCAGTAGAAACATAGATCTGATTGCATATGTGTCAGATGTTCAATTTGTATTGCACCTAGCTTTAGTGCAATCTTTGTTAAAATTTTGTATTTTAATGGCATTGCAGGAATTACCTCATCCATGTAAACTTTGTAATGTTCAGGACAGAATTTCAGAGTAACTTTAGCTGCGTCTGAACCAGTTTCATTAACTGTTTTTGCAAATTTGATCTGCTCTCTAATATACTCATGTTTTGGGCAAGGGCAATCTTTTCCTCCTGGGTGCTTGTAGGCTGGAGTATTTTTCCAATCAAATCCAGGATATTCCTTTTCAAAATCGTCCATAGCCCACTTAAGTAAATATTCTTTATAAAACAGATCATAATGCGGCTAGAGCCCAAGCACAATGTAAATAAACCTCGAATTTATAGTCGTTCCAATGGCGACGACAAAGAAACGTACAACTAGAAAGGCAACTAGAAAGCCAGCTAGAAAAACAACTAGAAAAGCAACTAGAAAAGCAACTAGAAAAACAACTAGAAAAGCAACTAGAAAGCCAGCTAGAAAATCAAGTTCTTCAGCATCAAAAGCAAAAGAGTTAGAGAAAAAAATTGCAGATTTAGAAGCAAGATTATCTAAACTTTCATCAGGTTCTAGTGATACAGCAGCAGAAAAAGCAGCAGCCGCAGCAAAAGCAGCAGCAGCTGAAAAAGCACAAGCAGCAGCAGCAGCAGCAAAGGTAGCAGCTGAAAAAGCAGCAGCTGAAAAAGCAGCAGCTGAAAAAGCAGCAGCTGAACAAGCAGCAGCTGAAAAACCAACACCTGAACCAGCAAAGGAGACAGCTCCACCACCTGCAGCAGCACCACCACTTCACGAAAGATTCCGTGAAATTCCAACAGGAAACTGGAATGATCAGAAACCAAAAACTCCAGGATTCACAGCTCCAGGAAATAGGTATTTTGGAAGTAGAGGATTAGCAGCACAAGTTGAGGTTGTTTCAGGAAATTGGAATGATCAGAAACCAAAAGTTCCAGGATTTACAGCTCCTTCTAACAAATATTTTGCTACAAGACAGAGACTTGCATATCATCCAGAAGCAACAAAGTTTGGTACATGGATTGTTGATGCACCTGCAAGTACTCAAACACCACCACCACCACCACCACCACCATCAGCTCCTGAACCAGAAGCTCAACAAACATCATCAGGTGGAGAAAAATCAAAATCACAATCTCTAGAAGATTATGAAAAAGACTATCTAGAACGACTAGAACAGAAAAAAGTTGACGATGCAAAAGCAGCAGCAGAAGCAGCAGAAGCAGAAGCAGCCGCATCAACGCAATCTAGCAAAGGTTCAATGCCAAAAGGCTGGAAACCATCCTAGCCACATTACTTTTCTTTTTTATATATTTTTAAAAATTTCCAAGACTTCATTAGAATGTCCTGCAGGTTTAACTTTTGGAAATACTTTGAAAATTTTTCCTTTCTCATTTACTAGGAATGTGCTTCTATTAATTCCCATAAATTCTCTACCCATAAATTTTTTCAAACCCCATACACCAAATTTTTTGCAGACATCAGTCTCAATATCAGATAATAGAATGTAAGGAATGTTCATTTTATCACAGAATTTCCTATGAGATGTAACATCATCTTTACTGATTCCAATTATTTCAATTCCTGCTTTTTTGAATTTCGAATAATTCTTTGAAAATTCATCAGCCTCAGTTGTACATCCGGGTGTAAAATCTCTTGGATAAAAGTAGATTACATGTTTTTTACCCTTAAAATCTGAAGATTTTATTAATTTTCCATTTGCATCTTCTAATTGAAATTTAGGTACAAGGCTTCCTTCCTCTATCATATCAAATCAACTTTTTTACTCTAATTTAATATTCTTTGTAATTAATTCAACTAGAATGTTTTATATGGATATTAACTGGGCAAAAATTTAATGGTTAATCCAAGAGCGTGGCTTGCAGAAGCAATTGCAACATTCGGTCTTGTGTTTTTTGGCCCCTTATCTGTAATCTTGGCAGTAGTTGCTTTTGGTGAGGGATTATCTATAGAAGCAATTATTATGATTTCATTAGGTCATGGAGCAGTTATTGCATTAATGGTCTATGCATTTGGGCATGTTTCAGGCGCACATATCAACCCCGCTGTAACAATTCCAATGATTATTACAAAAAAAATAGGGGTTGCTGATGGTGCTGGCTATATTGCATCCCAAGTAATAGGTGGAATAATTGCAACATTATCACTAATGGCACTATTTCCTGAAATTGGAAAGACGGTTCTTTGGGGAGGGCATGGTGGACCAAGTGAATTATTGAATTTCAGTATGGGTTCTGCATTTGTAGTTGAAATAATTTTAACATTTTTCTTAGTTGTAGTAATTTTTATGACTGCGGTTCACAAAAAGGCACCAAAAAGTGTCTATGGCGCAGCAATAGGAGGAATGGTCTTCTTGCTTCACTTAGTTGGTGTTCCATTAACTGGTGCATCCATGAATCCAGCTAGATCTCTTGCACCAGCAGTAGCAACAGGTGATGCTGGTCTATTGGAACTTCAATGGTTATATTGGGCAGCACCAATCATTGGTGGTATAATTGCTGGCGTTATAATGAATTATGTCTATGTGAACAGAGCAGAAAAAGAAGCATAGTAATTCCCCAAACGTTTTTAACAATTTTTCCAAGTAAATTATTGGGCTCGTGGCTCAGCATGGATAGAGCGATTGGTTGCGGACCAATAGGTCGAGGGTTCGAATCCCTTCGGGCCCGTTTTTTATTTTTCTTTTTCTTTTTCAGATTTTGTTTTATCCCACATATGCATATTGCCCCGCAGCAAGAATGAACCAACTATTACTGTAACTATACCAACTGCAACAAACATAATTCCTCTTCGAATAGAACCAAATTTTGACAATACTGGTATTTATGAGGTATTTATTAAGAACTTTTAGTGATGTAACATGCCTAGTCCAAAAAATATTGCTATATGGATGGCCATAATTGGTGGTGGAATTGGATTCTTTTTCTTTTATGGAATCGCTGCTGAATTAATGAGATAGTCTTTTAACTCAATTTTCCTGGAAAATTATCATGGAACTGATTTCTAATGAAATTAGAAGTTTTGTAAATTATCAGAAATTGGGATATGTTGCAACGGTTTCTGCTGACAACACACCTAATTTATCACCAAAGGGGACAATTATTGCAATTGATGGGTCACATTTAGCATTTGCAGATATACGGTCACCACAAACAATAGAAAATCTAAAGATGAATTCGTCAGTTGAAATTAACATAGTAGATCCAATTCATCGAAAAGGATTTCGATTTAAAGGCAACGGGAATATAACTGACAACGGGAAACAGTTTGAAGAAATTTTAGAGCAATACAAAAAAAATGGTGTTAAAAGTAAAATTAATGCCATTGTTATTGTAACTGTAGACACACTTGATGAAGTTACATCACCATCATATGATCTTGGAATAACAGAAGATGAACTTGTTTTAAAATGGAAAAAATACTATCAATAATCTTATTTTTGCGATTTTAATTTCTTCTTAGTTTCATTATGGGATTTTTTTTCTTTTTCCAGAATTTGTTTCATCATTTCTAATTCTTTTAGTGTTTTTTCAAGTTTTTTGTTTGTCGCTGCAATTACTTGACTAGCTGATTCTACAATATGCTTCGAACTACTGTCATCTTTTTTGACTTTTGACTTTGAATTAGATAATTGTTTTTTGATTAATTCTAATTCCTTTTTTCGCTGTTCAAGTTCCTCATTGACTTTATGTAATTCTACTTTTTGTGGATTCATATCTTCAAGTTCTTTTTTAATTTTTGATAATTCATTATTGGATTGCTTAATCTCCACCAGAATCTTTTGATGTTCCTCTTGTTTTGGGGCTAAATCAAATTCTGAATATGCAGATTTAATTTGTTTTTTTATATCTAAAAGTTGTTTTTTTGAAGACATTATTTGGCTGATAACATCTTGATATTCCTTTTTTGTTAATTCTAGCTTTTCTGTAATTGAATCAAAATGTGCTGTTTTTTCATTAATTTGAGTTTGTAAACTATGAGATTCAGTTTCCTGTTGCTCATTAATTATTTCGTCTGTAGTCTTAATTCTAATTTTCTCACTATTTTCTAATTCTGATTGCTTCTTTTTTCTATTTAGAAATCCCATTCTATCACTTTCTTCTAACCTTTCTAACAAATCTGAGATAAAAACCAATTCCTCCAATAATTATTCCAAAAATTAGTGAAGTAACACCCAGATCTGGTGTATCCCCATGAATTGTAGGTGCTATGAATAACAGTAATGCACCAAGTATTATTAGTGCAAACGCACCGCTTGACTGCTTTGGTCTATTATGTTCGCTATGAGCCATTTTCCCACTAAAGACATGCCTGTAAAGTTTTAGCAACTTTTGTCTTACCTATGTCTAAAATAAATGGTCCAATTTTTGGTCCCTGGTTTGATGAGAGAATAATTTGATACAAAACTCTGAAAAAGTTTTTTGGTGGAATTTCATTACTCTTTGCAATTTGATAAATAGAGTTTTGAAGATCTTCGACCGTTTCATCACTTTCTAATATCTGAACAAGTTCGTTCATTGCTTTTCTCATTTGATCATCTAACTCAATTTCAAATTTTTCAGAAATGTCAAATTCATTTGCAAAATTTCCTGCAAGTCTAATCAAATTATCAATTTTTGGATCTGTTTCCTTAATTGCATGATATTCAATGAGTTTTTTATTAACTCTATTTTCTTGATCATCCTTGAAAATTTTACAAAGTTCTAAAAGTAATCTATAATTTACACTTGGTTGAATCACGTCTGGAGGATTTAACAAGTTTACATATTCGTATAATCCTTTTAACTTGATCAATTTTGCTTCATTATCAATTTTTGTTTTTCCAAAGTATATTTTTTCTAATTCAGTATATTCATCCATTAATGATGGAATATCTTCAAAGCCTAATTCTCTTGCACCGGTGATTCTTTTGTACAACAGAAGTAGTATTGATTGTGGTGTTCCAAACTGTAGCCATTTTTGTGATGTTACAACATTTCCTAATGACTTTGAAATTTTCTTACCACCTTTATCAAGAAACATTTCATATTTGATGTGGTGTGGGTGTGGAAAGTTAAGAATTTCATCTGATACCCAATCATTCACTTTGACTGAATCCATGATGTCTTTTCCATAAGCCTCAAATCTAATATCAAATGCATTCCATCTTGCTGCAAACTCAACTTTCCAAGCTAGCTTACCCAAACCCTTTGTAATATCTAATTCGCCTTCATGTTCACATCCTGTAATTTTGTGTGTTCCAATCTCAGAATCTTTACATCTGTACCTAACTTTCTTCTCGTCTTCAATGTAGTCATATGATTCAGTTGTGTATAGTTTATCACAATTTTCACATATCGGGAAATATGGTAGAACTGTTTGAAATTTTTGCTGACCTGTTAACTCTTCAACTTTATCTCCAATCTTTTTTCTATTGGCAAGTATTTTGTGAATTTGTTCGTTTAATAGACCATTTTTGTAGGTTTCATGTGCAGTTCTATGATCATATTTGATTTCAAGTTCATCTAATCCCTCTAGTAATAAACTACTCATATGTTGACCATATGATTCATGGCATCCCTTTGGATCTGGAATTGCAGACACTCTTCTTCCTATTTGATCATCATCAACATTTAATCCGTCTGGGATTTTTCTTAGTCCATCAAGATCATCAGAATATGCAATTAATTCTGAATTATATCCCAGATTCTCTAATGCAAGTTTTACACCATATGCTCTAACTGCATCACCTAAGCTCCCAATATGTGGAATACCTGATGCACCTAATCCACTTTCAACTCTAATAAGGTCTGTGTTTCTACCATGAGAGTTTTCTCTTTCTAAAAGTTCAGATGCTAACTTATCAATCCATGTTCCTTTACCAATAGTTTGATGTTCAGTCATTTTTATCATATTAACTCCTTTGAAACATATGGACCATAAATCTTGTAACCTAATTTTTGATAGTATTCCCTTGTTCCAACCGCACTAATCACTAAAAGTTTCTTTGATGAAAATTCATCTTTGGCAATTCGTTCAGCTTCAGCCATTAATTTTTTACCTAATCCTACATGTTGAAAACTATCCTTTCCCTGATTACCAATTTTTAATGATTTCCCAAAAACATGTAACTCTCTTACAATACTAACATCTTTATTAATTTCAGTTCTATGTGAATTTTTACTTGGATGTCTTAATCTTAAGAATCCATAGATGAAATCATTGGTATCTTTATACGACAGAAAAACCTCTTTTCCATCTGAGGAGTCATAGTTGATTCTTTCTAGTTCTATATCCAGATCAATGTTTTTCTTTTGTGCTAGACCTGCTTCTCTACATCGTATACATTTACATGAATAACCTTGTTTTTTCAAATTTTGATGTACCAATTGTCTTAAGTTTCCTATTTTTGGGCCATCAACAATTTCTATTGGAGATATTTCCCTTTGAATTCTCATTATTCTAACCCATCTAGGAACAATTTTCTTTACTTCTGTCAAGACGTTTAACATTTCTTCATCTGAATATGGTGTATGTTTACCAGATTCATAATCATCATAAAGTGGTGTATTTTTCAAAATCAATGATGGGTATATTTTTAGCATATCTGGTTTGAATCGTTCATCTTCAAATAACTGCTTAAAATCAGTAATGTCATCTTCAGGTTTCATTGTAGGGAGCCCAGGCATCATATGTGCAACTATTTTGTATCCTGCATCTTTTGCAATTCGAAAAGAATCGATTACATCATTTAGGTTATGACCTCTGTTAACGATTTCATATACACGTTCATGGAGACTTTGTACACCAATCTCAACACGTGTCACACCATAATTTAACATCATATCAACATGTTTTTGCTTACAATAGTCTGGTTTTGTTTCTATTGTAAATCCAACGTTTCTTATATTGGAATTTTCATTAGCTTTTTTTGCTTTTTCCAAATTTTCTGATTCAAAACCGTTTATTGCATCATAACACGATTTAATAAAATTACTTTGGTAATCTTCTGGCATAAAGAGAAATGTTCCACCAACAATAACTAATTCAAGTTTTGTTGGGTCGTGACCAAAAGAAATTAACTGTTCTAACTTGTTTGTGATTTGAATTTTTGGATCATATTGATTTTCAATCGCACTAATTGTAACCGGCTCTTTTCCTGTATAGCTATTTGGAGTGTTAAATTCTACACCACCTGGACAGTATGTACATCTGCCATGTGGACATGCAAAAGGTTTTGGCATTAGCGCAATAACTGCAACTCCTGATGCAGTCTTTACTGGCTTTTTCAAAAGAAGATTTTGTAATTTTCTAAAATTAGACGTGCTTGCCATTGAAAGAATTTCATAGTTTCTAGGTAGTCGATCTAACGAATATTTTAAACAGATTTTTTTAATTTCTGATTTTACTAGGCTATTTGTGGGTTCATCAATAGTAACAAGCTTTCTTGAAATCTCTTCACAGGCGTGTCTAAATGAGGTTTCTACTTTTTGCATTATCCTAACTAATTTACAACAACATAAAATGCTTTGATTTTTCTTTGTTATGCCTGCTGGTTCTAGTACAATGCTCTCTTTGCGTTTCTATAATCCATCCTCAACCAAATTGGTGTGATTATAGTTGTGACTGCTACCATGATAACAATTGTCGTGTATACATCTCCTGTTAGTACTCCTGATGATAA
>Ga0310344_10000975_pt1 | contig 22121 bp, 15 predicted proteins | sample HC15DNA20200_MG_FD_203801 | JGI IMG/M metagenome (GOLD analysis project Ga0310344, IMG submission 203801) | Marine microbial communities from station ALOHA, North Pacific Subtropical Gyre - HC15-DNA-20-200_MG | ecosystem: Environmental > Aquatic > Marine > Oceanic | place: Pacific Ocean: North... | reverse complement strand
CGCCTGAACAACGAACGTTTCCCCATCCTCACTCAACAGAAAGATTCTATCGTTGTATCCCCACGGTGACGCAGTAAAACCGTTGCCTATCTCAATTCTCTGTCGGCGGTAGACCTCGTCACCAGTTCTTGCATCGTGAGCCACCAGAAAACCTCTGTCGAGTAGGGTGTAGTAATAATCACCATAGACCAACGCTGAGGTGTTATAGGTGCCTAGCAACGGGTAGGCCCAGGCCACATCCTCTGATGTAACCTTCTCACCAGGAAAACCCGACGACAGTCCTGTCCGCATATCATCTGCCGACCAGATAGAAATATCGCCGGAAGCTCCTGGCCTAACCACATAAACAGGGCGAAGCCCGCCACCAGGATAGCCTGAACTGATGTAAAGCAGACCATGCTTAGCAAACGGGGTCGGAATCGTAAGACCTGACATCCCATGGATTTCCCATAGAATCTGACCATCTAGATCGTAGGAACGGACACCCTGAGTCCCAGCAGTAACAATTTCGGTTCGCAAGTCGTGTTCCCACACGAATGGCGTTGCCCAATTCTGACCGCGCTCAGGTCGGTCCACCCGCCACACTTCCTGTCCTGTGTTCTTGTCGAGTGCCACCATGAACGACTGTGTCACATTATCGTTCACAACATACAAGCGGTCGCCGTAGAGGACCGGGGAAGCCGCCGATCCGAACCCACCCGTGGTCTCGTAGGCACCCAAATCTGTGATCCAGACAGTTTCGCCACTCATGTTGATGGCTCCAACCACACCAGCAGTCCCAAAATAGGCGTACACACGTCGCCCATCTGTCACCGGAGTTTCTGAAGCAAAGCTGTTCTTGATGTGTCGAGCTATACCAGGCTTCTCGGTCTGCAACTCACGTTCCCAGCGTATAGCCCCACTGTGAAAATCAATGTTGTAGACCACCCAGCGATGGATCTCCGACGATCGGGTGGCACCATTGTCATCTCCAGGATCATAGAGCCCAGGAATAGGTGCCGGTTCTGCACCCGCGCTAATGGCAGAAGTAAGAAATATCGTGTCCTCCCACACTACTGGCGAACTCCAACTCAGTCCCGGCACATCAATCTTCCACACGACGTTCTCTGTTTCACTCCAAGTTTCTGGCAATCCAGGGTCATCCCCAACATCGCCGGCGTTGGAACCACGAAATTGCGTCCATTGTGCTCCGGCTGAAATCGGGCTCATCGCAGCCAGTGCCAGACTAATCAAAAAACCGAGATAGGGATGTCTATGCATGCTGTTTCCTTACTATTTCCGAGGCATCTACTACCGTCTAGACAGCAACTGTAATGCCGATAAGGTCGCCACGAAGATTACTTGACAGCTAGTTAGCGGTAATCAGAATCGAGGCGCCCCCCCCATGTCAAGGAGCTTAGCCTGCGCGCGGACTATAGAACGGGCCTTCCGTCTCTATCACACAAGATTTGACAGCGCTCCCAGAGACCACCACAATAGCCATATACGGGCCCGCTGCTGCCAGAGGTTGTGGGGGCCCAGACTCTATCTACGTAAGGAATGACGGTCCATGCCAAGAATCCCGGTATTGGTGGGGGCGATATGTGTGGCGCTCGTCAGCTCACACGCCATGCCAGCTGTCGTGTCTGCCCAAGCGACAGTCGGCTCAGCCAACGAACAGCAGGCGCTGCTCGACCGCTACTGCCTCAGCTGCCATAACGACCGTCTCGGCACTGGAGGCCTTTCGCTCGAAGGGCTTGACTCCAGCTCAGTAGCCGACCACCCAGAGGTCTGGGAAAAGGTGGTCAAGAAGCTATTAGCCGGAGCCATGCCACCCCAACCGAGGCCGCGTCCCGATCAGATCGCCTATGATGGGCTACGATTTTGGCTTGAAGCGGAACTCGATAAAGCCTCAGAGAACTCGCCTAACCCTGGCCGCACCGAGGCCCTGCACAGACTCAACCGGACCGAATATCGAAACGTCGTTAGGGATCTCTTAGGACTCACGGTTGATGTCAGTGACCTTTTACCCGCTGACGACACTAGCTACGGCTTCGACAATGTCGCTGGCGTCTTAGGTATCTCCCCCACCTTGATGGAACGTTACTTGGCAGCTGCAAGGAAAATTAGCAGACTGGCCGTGGGCGCACCTGTACCATCAGCCACAGCAGAAACTTTCAGGATAGCGTCTGACTTGGGCCAGGATTTCCATATCGCAGGCCTTCCGTTTGGCACCCGAGGTGGAACACTAATCGACTACAACTTCCCTGAGGATGCCGAATACACTATCTCGGTAGTTCCAGATGGCCCCCTCTACATAGAGCCTCACCAGCTGGAAGTAACCCTAGACGGTCACCGAATCGAACTGTTTACCGTTGGCCGCACCCTAGAGGCCGGCGAGCGCCGCGGACAATATTCTGAAGCAGACTCCCGAGACATACGACTCCGAGTCAGCGCAGGACCTCATCAGGTAGGAGTCGCGTTTCTTCAGAAAACCTCCGCCGAACCAGAGCGGACTCGCAAACTCTACCAGCGCCCGTTTACCGGCGAGGGTTCAGGTGGGGATTCACGTTATCAGCCGTATATCGAGAGCGTTACTATTGCTGGCCCCTTTGAATCAAGTGGCTCAAGGCCTGCAGTGGACACACCAAGCCGGAGATATATCTTCACCTGCAAACCCCAACCGTCAGACACGGCGGCTACTACCGCCTGCGCGACAAAAATATTGTCTGAGCTAGCTCACCGTGCGTTCAGACGACCAGTGACTGAAGAGGATGTTCAAAGGCTTCTAGTCTTCTACGAGCAAGGGTCGCAAACAGGCAGTTTCGATGCTGGTATTGAACTAGCACTCCGACGCCTGTTGGTCAGTCCCGAATTCCTGTTCAGGATCGTAGAGGATCCTGCAGGCCTTGGACCAGGCACTGCATATGCACTGAGCAACCTAGAGTTAGCCTCTCGCCTATCGTTCTTCCTGTGGAGCAGTATTCCCGATGAGGAGCTACTTGCCACAGCGACACGCGGTGAATTACAAAACCCGAAGATACTCGAGGAACAAACCCGCCGATTACTAGCCGACCCTCGAGCTTCTGCGCTCGTCACAAACTTTGCTGGCCAGTGGCTGACACTCAGAAATGCTGCTGCAGTTCAGCCAGATGAAGACCAATTCCCTGATTTTGGAGAACACTTACGACAGGGATTTCGCCAGGAAACCGAGCTACTCTTCGAGCATGTGTTGAGAGACAACCGTAGTGTGATCGAGTTACTAGAAGCTGACTACACCTTTGTCAATGAGCGCCTGGCTCAGCACTACGGCATCCCAAACGTACGCGGCAGCCATTTCCGCCGAGTAGCAATCGATGACCCTGCTCGTGGCGGATTGCTAGGTCACGGTAGTATCTTAACAGTCACGTCATACGCCAATCGGACTTCACCAGTAGTTCGTGGAAAATGGATACTAGAAAACATTCTCGGCAATCCTCCCCCCCCACCGCCGCCTGATGTACCAGCTCTCGAGGACACCACTACAGGTCAACGATTGACAATGCGCGAGGCCATGGAACAACACCGCGCTAACCCGGTCTGCGCCAGCTGCCACCAAATCATGGACCCCTTGGGACTGGCCCTCGAACCCTTTGACGCCATCGGTCGCTGGCGCACCGCAAGCCAGACCAAAGCCCCTATGAACTTGTCCGGGATACTTCCAGACGGTACAAGTTTCGAAGGTCCTGCTGGGTTAAAAAAGGCCCTACTGGCCCACCCGGAGCGTTTTGTAACCACAGTTACGGAAAAGCTCTTAACCTACGCAATCGGTCGGGGCGTTGAGTACTATGACGCCCCAGCCGTCCGAGCCATCACCCGCTCAGCCGCTGACGATAACTACCGTTTGTCAACACTCATTCTCAATATCGTTAAAAGCCGACCGTTTCGGATGAGGAGTACGCAGTCATGATCATCACTAAAATGTCATTGCCCCGCCGTACTTTCCTGCGCGGCATAGGAACCGCACTCGCCCTGCCGCTACTTGATGCGATGGTGCCAGCTGCATCAGCCCTCTCCACAACTGCGGCTAGTCCAACAAAACGATTGGGCTTCATCTACATCCCTAACGGAGCCAACATGTCCCAGTGGACCCCAGCTTCAGATGGCTCACTTGAACTGTCTCCCATCCTCAGCCCGCTAGCTCCTGTCAAGGACCACATAGTTATTCCAACCGGACTAGCCCATCGACAGGCCGAGGCTTGGGGAGACGGTAACGGAGAACATTCTCGTGCAAGTGGAGTCTGGCTCAACGGAGTGCACCCCAAACGTACTGAAGGCGCAGACGTACGAGCCGGCACGACCGCCGACCAAATCGCGGCAGCCAAGCTAGGCCAAGACACGCCATTACCCTCATTAGAAATTTCCCTCGAGAATAGCTTTGTCGTCGGCAATTGCGATAATGGTTACAGTTGCGTCTACACCAACACCATAGCCTGGCGGAGCCCAACCACGCCATTACCCATGGAGCATAACCCTCGCGTGGTCTTCGAACGGCTATTCGGTGAGGGGGGAACCACGGCCCAACGACTTGTAAGACTTCAAGAGGACCGAAGCATTCTGGATGCGGTTCGAGAAGACATGTCCAGGCTCGAACGAAAGCTCGGGGCCAGTGACCGCGCAAGAGTCAACCAATATCTCGACGCCGTACGGGAAATCGAGAGACGAATCCAGCGAGTAGAGGCTCAAGCCAACGACGCAGAACTACCTGACACCCTCGCCAGGCCGGTTGGCATCCCGAGTTCGTTCACCGACCATGCTGAGCTCATGTTCGAGCTACAAGCACTAGCATTCCAAGCCGATATCACAAGGGTATTCACCTACTTGATTGGCCGAGAACAATCTGCCCAAAGTTATCCCGAAGTTGGGGTGCCTGACGCACACCACTCGGTCTCACACCACCAACTAGATTCTGCCAAACTTGAACAATACGCAAAAATCAACACTTATCATGTCGACCTATTGGCAGGGTTCCTAAAACGACTGCAAGCTACCCCTGATGGAGACGGCTCCCTGCTAGATCACTCTCTGGTCCTATACGGTGGTGGCATCAGTGATGGTGACCAGCACTCGCACATTGATTTGCCACTCATTCTTGCCGGCGGCGGAGCTGGCAAAGTGCAGGGAGGACGTCATGTTCGCTATCCAAGCGACACCCCGATGGCAAACCTACTTCTAACCATGCTTGATATTGCCGGAATCGAGACACCGGACAAATTCGGTGACAGTACCGGGCAGATCAGCCTCGAACCCCTGACTGTGTAAAACCAGGAGTTTGTCAGAGTAAGAGGTAGCGGCTGGAGTAAGACAATGGCTGCTACTAACCTCTAAAGGTCGTTTCGTCACACTTGGGTTGAATCAGGTGGTAACCATATGCAACGTGTAGCTATCGCCCCCGCGCTTCTCTTACTTCTGATGGCTACAGCTGCGACTGCCCAGCCTACGTCCACTCCACTCATCGAAGCGATCAAAGACGCTGACCTCGCTCAACTTCAAGCACTCATCAACCAAGGCGTGGATGTGAATGAATCGACAGTCGACGGCACCTCGGCGCTACACTGGGCGGCCCATAGCGGCAACAACGCTGCAACGGTCCGTTTAGTCGAAGCAGGGGCCGCAGTCAATGCAACCACGCGCTACGGGGTCGCGCCACTCACGCTCGCAGCCATCACTGGGAACACGGCAGTAATGCGCACGCTTCTGAAAGCAGGCGCAGATTCCAACAAGACCAGTGGTGATGGTGAAACACCGCTGATGACGGCTACCCGGAGCGGCGTGGTTGAAGCGATCCGCGCACTGATGGACCACGGCGCACAGGTTGATGCTGTGGAGGGCTGGCGTGGTCAGACAGCACTCATGTGGGCTGCAGCCCAAGACCAAGCCCAAGCTGCCGCCACCTTAATCGCTGGAGGCAGTAGCTTACATGCTACATCGACCAGTGGTTTCACACCTTTGCTCTTTGCCGCTCGCGAAGGCAGCCTCACAGCTCTCCAAGCCTTGTTGAAAGCAGGGGCCAATCCAGACGACACGCTCCCAGATGGCACGAGTGCGCTGGTCTTAGCAACCTACAATGCACAGTATGAAGCTGCCACGCTGCTTCTTGAAGCGGGGGCCGATCCCGACGCACGAGAGCAGGGCTGGACAGCTCTGCACCAGGTGGTCTGGACGCGCAGACCGAACCTCGGAAGAAACCCGCCTTTTCCCGTGCCGCTCGGCCGGTGGGATGGACTCGATATGGCACGCATCCTGCTCGCCCACGGAGCCAACCCCAACCTGCCGCAAGAACAGGAACCTCGTGACGGCAATCGCAACATGCTCGACCGGACCGGAGCAACACCTTTCCTACTTGCAGCAAAGGCCGCAGACGTTCCCATGATGAGCCTATTAGCCAACCTTGGAGCCGACCCAAGTATACGTACCGCAAATGGGGCAACTCCAATGATGGCAGCAGCAGGGGTCGGCATCTGGAAAATCGGCGAGAACCCGGGTAATAACGAAGAAGCCTTAGCTGCCGTTGAGCTAGCCTGGAGCCTTGGCAACGAGGTTAATGCGGCTGATGGCAACGGCGACACCGCACTGCACGGTGCCGTGCATCGGGGCGCGGATGAAATCATAAGGTTCCTCCACAAGAAGGGAGCCAACCTGGACGCCGTGAACCAAACAGGATGGACAGCCTTGTCAGTCGCACAGGGGGTGTTCTACCCCAACACCTTCAATAGACATCCGCAAGTTGTCAACCTGCTCGAATCGCTGGGCGCAAACTCCCAAGCCGGCTCAAGACGACCAATTGACTTAGCACCCTGGGAGCGGCAAGCATTGGCTAGCAGTAATCCTCAACCCTAACAACCACTGCAACTTCGGTCCAACATCAACCTAGAGCTAACCAGAAGCTCAACACAGGTAAATTATCGACAATGAGTACAGAGCAACATACTTTCACAGCAGAAGTTCAAGAGCTATTGAACCTGATGGTTCATTCGCTCTATTCACAGAAAGATATTTTCCTCCGCGAACTAATATCGAATAGTTCTGATGCCCTTGACCGACTTCGGGTCGAAGCCCATACCGATTCAAGTTTGCTTCCTGATAGCGACCTTGAGATCAGACTCGAACCGGACTCTGATGGCCGCACGCTCTCAATTTCTGACAATGGTATCGGGATGAGCCGCGAGGAGCTCGTCAGAGACATTGGCACTATCGCTCGTTCGGGAAGCCGTGAATTCTTGACAGCACTCAAGAAAAAGCGCTCGTCACAGGAACAAGAGTCAGCTGGGGCCACCGCTGACCTAATTGGGCAGTTTGGGGTCGGGTTTTACTCCACCTTCATGGTGGCTGACCGGGTATCCCTAACAACTCGCCGGGCCGGGTCAAACTCCGCAACCTGCTGGGAGTCAACCGGTGATGGCACTTACACATTGGCCGATACGGACCGTAAGCACTCCGGAACAACCGTCACATTGCATCTTAAAGCCACCGATGAGGAAGATGGCCGACGAGACTACACGGATACCTTTGTGCTGAAGGACATAGTCAAGCAGCATTCGGACTTTGTTGGTCATCCGATCCGAATGAAAGTCGAACGTCAAGAACCAGTGCTCGACAACACCGGCCAACCGGTTAAAGGCGTTCTACCCAAAACCGTCGTAGAAGACGAAGTCCTCAACTCGATGAAGGCAATTTGGACCAGAACTCGAAGTGAGGTGACTGACAAGGAATACAACGAATTCTACCAACATCTCTGCCACGATTGGCAGGACCCGCTAGCTACGATACCGGCAGCTATGGAAGGCACATTCAATGCCAGAATTCTCCTGTTCATTCCGACCAAGGCACCATTTGATCTCTACCACCGTGAGCGCGTAACCAAAGGCGTCCAGTTGTATGTGAAACGTGTTCACATAATGGATGACTGGAAAGCGCTATTGCCGGAATGGTTACGATTCTTGAAAGGGGTGATCGACTGTGAAGACCTATCCCTTAATGTATCTCGTGAGATCCTGCAGCATGACCGTCAAGTTAAGGCAATTCGTAATTTCGCTATTAAGAAGACCCTCGACGAGATCGAGCGTCTCCGAAAAGATAAACCAGATGTCATGCTCAATGTCTGGCGTGAATTCGGCGCCGTAATGAAGGAAGGCCTAGCCTCTACAAACGAATTCCGTGACCGGTTGCTTGGCCTCCTCTTCTGTGCCTCTACCCATGACACAGAACCAACGTCTCTGGATGACTACCTAAGCCGGATGGACGATTCCCAAGAACATATCTATTACCTAGGGGGCACGTCGCTAGAGGCAGCCCGCCAGTCGCCACACCTGGAATCCTTTACTCGACGAGGCATTGAGGTGCTCTTCTTTGCTGACCCGGTAGATGAATTTTGGCTTGAAACTGATCTGAGCTATCAAGGCAAGAATTTCGTGTCGATTAGCAAGGGAGAGCTCGATCTTGAGAAGAGCCAAGACTCTAACTCGAACAAACCTCAAGATGACACAGACAAAGCACAATTCGACGGACTGCTGGGTACTCTGCGAACCCATCTGCAGGACGACATCAAGGAAGTGCGCCTGTCTGGACGGCTTACCGACAGCCCAGCCTGCCTAGTAGGGGACACAAACGACACTAGTCCCCAACTTGAGCAGATGATGCGACAGCTCGGCCAAGACCCGCCTAAAACAAAGAGAATCTTAGAAATCAATCCAGAACACCCGTTTATAACCCAGTTCAGCTCCCTCCACGCGAGAGACTCCGAAGATCCGTTACTGAAGACATACGCCGAACTGTTACACGGCCAAGCGATTTTGGCAGAGGGAGGAACCCTCCCAAACCCCAGCGCCTATGGTCGCGTTGTTATGGAAGTCGCCAAGCAAGCCATTAGCCGCAACGTGGAGACGGGCCCTGGCGCAAGTTCGACAGATAATTCTCAATCCGAGAGCACCTGAGGAACTAACCCATGCGAATCAAGACGCGCATTCACCTTCAAACGACACTGCCCCTCCTTCTCTTGGCCGCCTGTGGCGGCGGTTCAATGGCCCCGGACACCTCGAGTGAGGACGTGGTTCCGGCACAAGCTACGCCGCCACCATACAAAGCCTACGTGACCAATGAGGGCTCTGGAGACCTGACCGTGATCGCCGGCGGAACCTACGACGTCTTAGCCACGATTCCACTCGGAAAACGTCCTCGAGGTATAAAGGTAGACCCTTCCGGAGAACGCTTGTTCGTCGCTCTGAGTGGCTCACCGCCGGCACCTCCCGGTGTAGACGAAGACACATTGCCACCGCCAGATCGATCCGCTGATGGTATTGGCATCGTAGACCTGGCTGAGGAGCGGGTGGTCAACGTAATCAATGCTGGAACTGATCCCGAACAAGTCGCAGTTAGCGCAGATGGAACTCGTGTCTTCGTAGCCAACGAAGATGCCGCACTGGCCAGCATCGTGGACATCGACACGGCGACGGTCCTCGCCGAACTACCAGTCGGAGGAGAGCCTGAAGGTGTGACGCGAAGCCCAGATGGTCGTTGGGTTTACATAACCTCAGAGAACGATAGCCAGGTATCGGTCATCGACACCGAATCGCTCGAAATTGCAGCTGTGTTTGATGTTGGCGCCAGGCCACGGTCTTCAACCTTCTCCCCAGATAGTACGCGGGCATACGTAACCGCAGAAAACGGAGGCAACGTCTCAGTGGTCGACACCAACGACCACACGGTCATTGAAACCATCCAGTTGACTGGCGAAAACGTCAGACCAATGGACGCCAAGGTCTCCCCAGACGGTAGCCGTCTCTACGTGTCGACAGGTCGCGGTAGGACTGTCGTAGTTCTTGACACAACAAGCTATGAGATAGTCTCGTCAATCGAAGTCGGGACTAGACCTTGGGGAATAGACCTAACAGCAGACGGGCGCTATCTTTACGCCGCCAATGGACCCTCCAACGACGTCTCGGTCATCGACACCGACACTCTCACCGTCGTAGCAACCGTAGCCGCCGGCGAACGTCCATGGGGAGTTGCCATCGTTGAAGGACCATAACTTAGGAAGTAAGTTCATCACATACTTGAGCAGATTTTCGAGGTGTCTCATGCATAAATGGTGCCGGCTTAGCTTACTAGCAGCCCTGGTAGGAATCGGTTCGGTTTTTACGCTAGCCGGGGGTCAACAGCGCCCAACTTTCACCCCGGAGCAAGAAGCCAGGCTTCAGATTCGTGAGGTGGCTGACGGCCTTTATGTCATCCCTGGGTTCGACGGCGGACAGTCTGGTGGCAACGTAGCTGTCAGGGTAACCAGTGACGGAGTTATCATCGTCGACAACAAGTTTCCTTATAGCTTCAGTTTTATAACCGAGCAGGTCCGGAGCGTCACCGACCAGCCAATCAAATACGTGCTCAACACCCATCACCATGGAGACCACGCCGGCAGCAATGCCGACTTCATGCCATCAGCCGAAGTCATCGGTCATAAGAACGCACGCACCAACATCATTCGCAACAATCAGACTGGTCCCCCTCGTGTCACCTTTACCAATGAAACCGCCATCTTTCTTGGTGAAGCCGAAGCACAAGCGCATCACTTCGGACGTGGCCATACCAATGGAGACGCCGTCATATATTTTCCCGACCTACGCACTGTCCATACCGGGGATCTTTTTATCTATGGCGAACGATTAGACGGTAGCACTCTGGCACCATTCTGGGACTTCGGCAACGGTGGGAGCGCCATTGAATGGCCGCAGACACTGACCTCACTAATGACACTCGACTTTGATACCGTCATACCAGGACACGGTCCGCTAATGACCAAAGCCGACATCAGAAACTTTCGAAGCAAGCTCGAAACAGTAATTGATCGGGTCAACAACGCAATTGCCGCTGGTGCTACCCGAGACGATGTCGCCTCCAGAGTTGACACGACAGACCTGGACTGGCCACTCGCGCCAGTTCGCATTCAAAACGTGTTTGACGAACTGACCGCACCCTAACCCAGATGCTACATGCATCCTCATCGGTAAACACGACCTCGGCCACTTCTGCCTGAAAGAGAACTCGGAACCAGGAGTCCTCCTGTGAGCACACTTTCTAGAGGACTCGCTGTTGACCGAACCAGAGGTCCAGAAACTTGTATGGCGAGTAGTCTGATCTGAAACAACGTCTCTAGTAACAGATCCGATCGGGCAATCAACTAATCACCGAACCAAGATAAAATAGGCCTGTCCCTCCAAGTAAAACAATTCCTGTCCAAGACACAACAAGCATCGCTCGGCCTGGACGGTGTTGAGGCGGCATCTCATCTGACGTAACTGCTCGCAAATTAAGATATCCCAGGAGTGGACCGGTCAAGAATGCCAGTGTTGTAGCAAAGTCAACCATGGTAGTGAGATCTCCAATGAAGACCGCCATCACGATTAGAGTCAAGCTCACTAGAGCCGCAAGGCTCCACCAGTAAACGGGCCCGCAGGACACTGGTGGTCGGACAGGGTTTGGAGTCCTGAGCACAAAGATGGTTCGCTCGATCGCACGTGGCCCGCCATCGAGTACTGTCAAAGTCGTTGATAACATCGTGGTCACCACAGCTACCAGCACCACCGGCCTAGTCCACCCACCAAGGGTCGAACTATAGAGCTCAACCAATTGGGTCGAAAACAAAGTCCCTTCCTGGGCAAACATCTGTTCAGACCCAAACATCACACTAGCGCCTAATGTCACAAAGGCAAAGGCGAGCACCGCGGTACCGACATATCCAACGAGAAAATCCTGCCTTGCAGTCTCTACCGAGCACACCCGACCTGAAGTATCGTTCTTCGCAAGGGTCCACAGAGAACTCCACACCGAGATATCAATCGCCGATGGCATCCATCCCACAAGGGCTAAAAGAAACGCAAAAGGTACTATCGAGCCGACGAGATTTTCAGGCCATATGGCCAAGGTTGAAAATTGAGCACGAGGCACACTGACTGTTACTGCCAACAAAGTAGACAGCCCGAGAAGCAGCACAATGACCTTGATGGCAAAATCGAGCCCCCGAAAACGCCCCCACCAGAGTAACGCTGCACCAGGTATCATCACTCCGGCCGCCAAGACAGGGAGGTGCCATTCCACTCCTATGGCAAAGCCGAGGAGATATGCCGTAAACATCACCACTGCTGACTGAATCACTCCCGTCGTCAAAACCGTAATGACCAAATAGAGCCAAAGAGCCCATCGACCGACCTTAGCGTAGCCTTCGACAAGGCTATTCCCCGTCGCAGCGGCATATCGGGGGCCATACTCAAAAAAGGGATACTTCAGGATCAAGGCCAGCAGGATTACACCACACAATCCAAAACCAGCTGACGCCCCAGCACGGGTGGACTGCACCAAATGAGACACACCAATCGCTGTGGCTGCCCAGAGTAGACCTGGGCCAAAGGCAACCCACAGGCGGCTTGGGACTGTGGCACCTCCGCCTTGCCCTGATGCCTCTGTCATCTCCGCTCCATCTCACTCTTGTCCAAAACTCAACTGGGACTCCCCTGGTAAACACCGCACAATACCGCAAAGGAGGCTTTAGACCAGGACCGAACTCTACTGCAACTATTCAACTACGCTCTCCTGGTTTCGCATAGCAATCAACAGTTGCCGAGATTCGTTTCGGGGAGGGGGCGACGTTCTCTCGCAGGGTTGAGCGAAACAACACAATTACAGTGCCATACAGGAGCGCCTAGCGCCTGCCTCTCATGTCGTCCAGAAAAGTTTAGATAGCCTTTTCGATGATCTTCTAGAAACTGGCGCTAGATCCCCAAACAGGGACTCAGGTTATGTCGAGCAAACAAACATATTTCACGGAGCAACCCGGTTTTCCGCCTCCTCAATACGCGCATTACGGAGAATATTCTCAAGGCCATAATTACCTTCGTGGCAGGCATACTCAAACATTGGTTGGTCGGTCTTTTTCATTGGAAACATCACCGTCCACGGGGCTGTCCAAGTAGCCGGGTCCTGAACCGTCAATTCGTAATCGATGGTGGCAGGCCCCACACGCGAAAACCGCTCAACAATCCTCACTCCTTCGGTGGAACCGCGAAAAGCTCCAAGACTCGGGTAGTTCCTTGACGTAACAACAAGGGTATCGCCTTCCCAGTACCCTCGCGCCTCCCCATGCCACTGGTCAATATCAGAGTACGGACGACCATCAAGCGGAACAACCCTGGCATCGTGCACCATCTCAGATACGATGACCACCTGGTCTGGGGTCTGCAGAATTTGGTAGTTATTGTTGTAAGCCCCTGGTAAGCGAGGAGTGCCGAAACTCAGGCAGCGTTCACTCAATGCTCGATAGTCGGCTCCGTCAGCACCATTAGTACGCCGGCGGTCCGATCGCGCTGCTCCACGAAGCCTAGCCTCCTCGGTTAAAGGGGGCACCCGACCGTCCACAGGATCCACAATAAGAGAGGTACGGTGGTCATCGGTCAACTCTTTGCCATAATCGAGCCACCACTTGGCATGAACGCTTGGGGCTAAATCGTAGTCAGCCTGTTCCACCAACTTGCGAGCTGTATATGCAGCGGCCTCCTCCTCGCTCATCACAGCCTTCCCTGCAAACTCTCGAGGGCGCTCAAGTGGAGTCATAGTCCGGTAGTCCCAAATTCCCTGGAGATCGGGTGCCCCCCAAGTAGTCCGTGGTGTAGACCACCCGTCGGTTTCATGCCCGTCGACTTGAGCTCGAACAACCCCAGTCCCCATCAAGAACAACCCAGCAAATATCGACACGATCTGAATCGAAACACCCGCATCTCGGTGAAACATATCAACCCCTCTCCGTATTGACTCACAACATAACACCGGTGGGCCATGGTGTCACGCCTATCCGACCCATTCGCCCCCTTGAACGATAGTCGCCGCAGTGCCACAATCCCGCAAGCCCCAAACCCGAACAAAGGAGATCGCGATGCGAGGAGTCGTTCCGTTTCTATTTACAGTGTTCTTGGCATCAGTAGTATCAGCTCAGGACAGCCCAACCGCCACAGCTATCACATCCGCCGACATACAAACCTTCATCAACGAATTACCCAGGGACGCAGTGAGCGACCGACCCATCAGAGTAGTAGACGTGACGGGTGACTATCGCGTGGGGGTCTACGGAGTATTCCGGCCAAAAGACAATCTTGGCGGTGCCAATCTCCACGAGGTAAATACCACCGAGATCTACTATATGGTCGAAGGGGTCGCCACCCTTGTCACCGGTGGCGAATTGACGAACCCAAGTCGGACTGAAAATAGCACCAGTGTTCGTGGAACCGGTATTACGGGAGGAGTATCCAGGCTAGTCACGAAAGGAGACGTGGTCATCATACCGGGCCACACGCCTCACTGGTGGAGCGTATTGCAAACCGATATCGAATACTTAATCTTTCGGCCAGACCCAGACAGAAGACTCCCAATACGCTAAACCAAACCGCGTGGCATAATGGGCACAGCCACAGTTCATCTAGCCAAACATATGCTTACCTCGGACAGCCACTGGCCTGCTTTTCCGGCAGCAGGCTTTCTTATGCCAACCAGCCGCGATCATTCTAGCCAATGCCTAAACACACACAGTTCGCCAGGATCACGCACACTGGGCCTGTTATCTCAATTCTGCTCACCGGTGGCATCGCTCTATTGATACTCATTGGAAACCCTTCACGAGCAGTTGGTCAGGACCACGTCGGTCAATACGAACAGGCCGACATAGAGTTCGGAGTCAGGCTTTATGGTGCTAACTGCCTACGCTGTCACGCGGAGACCGGCGACGCAGTTGCAGGGGTCGACCTGCGAAGTGGAGCATACAATCGAGCTAGCTCGGACAGAGAACTCATGGAATTACTCCGAACTGGAATTCCAGGCACAGCTATGCCCCCTAATAATTTCTCTGACTCTGAGCTGACCGGGCTTGTGTCCTACTTGCGAACCATGCGGGATATTGATCTAAGTGCTGTTGCCCTTGGTGACAACACTCGCGGCAGTGTTCTATTTACAGGGAAGGGCGCCTGCTCGACGTGCCATCGGGTCAACGGACTCGGACCGCGGACGGCACCAGACCTGAGTGATATAGGGTCTATTCGCACTGCAGCTACCCTCCAACGGTCTTTACTCGATCCCACTGGTTCAATGTTACCTATCAATCGACCCGTCAGAGCGACACTGAGTGATGGCACTGTAATAAATGGCCGGAGACTCAACGAAGACACCTACACCATCCAGGTACTCGACCAAGACGAACGCCTCAGATCACTCGATAAATCTGAATTACGAGAACTGAGTGCCCTCACAGAATCTCCAATGCCACCGGCGACCGAGCTGCTCGACACCGAGGAAATCGCCGATCTCCTTGCATACCTACTAACCCTCAAGGGACTTGAATGACCGCACTCTCTACAGAGCATCCCGATCAACCCTCAACTTTAGGTTCAACACACTTTAATCACCGCGAGCGTATTGTCATGACCAGACAGACCCTAATTACCATGCTCTTAGCGGGGCTCCTATCCACACCAGCAGCTGGCCAAGTCACCTTCGAGAGACTATTAAACGCCGACCAGGAACCACAGAATTGGTTAACCTATTCAGGTGGGTACTCGAGCAACAGACACACGACACTCGACCAAATCCATCCTGGCAACCTTGACCAACTTGAACTGGCTTGGATCTTCCAAGCTAACTCTCTCGAAGCCTTCCAGGCGACACCGCTTGTTGTCGACGGCATTATGTATTTGACGGAACCAGTTAACAATGTAGTAGCCCTAGATGCCAAGCGCGGAAACGTCTTCTGGAAATACGAGCACACCCCATCTGCAGAGGCTCGTCCCTGTTGTGGTGCCGTCAACCGTGGACTTGCTATTCTCGACCAAACACTATTCCTAGCCACGATAGACGGCCATCTGATAGCTATCGATGCCGTGGCTGGTAAGCCTCTATGGAAAACTACCGTGGCAGATCCTGCCGCCGGATACGCCCTGACCTTGGCACCCTTAGTAATCAAGGACAAAGTGATTGTGGGTGTCGCCGGCGGCGAGTATGGCATTCGTGGATACATAGATGCTTACGACGCAAACACTGGCGAGCAGGCATGGCGGTTCTACACTATTCCGGGTCCTGGAGACCCAGGTCACGAGACCTGGGAAAACGATGCCTGGATGACCGGCGGTGCTTCAGCCTGGCTTACCGGGTCCTATGATCCAGATCTAGATCTGACTTACTGGGGCATCGGTAATCCTGGGCCTGACTTGAACCCAGCTCAGAGACCAGGAGACAACCTCTATTCAGACTCAGTCGTGGCGCTTGACCCAGATACGGGTGAGCTCGAATGGCATTTCCAGTTCACACCAAACGACCCCTATGACTACGACTCCGTTCAGATCCCCGTACTGATGGATGTGCCTGACAACAGGGGGGGCACTCTGCGGCTCATGCTCTGGGCCAATCGTAATGGATTTTTTTACGTGCTTGATCGAGAAACCGGCCGATTCCTTAATGGAGACAACTTCGTCCCGGTCAACTGGGCTAGCGGCCTTGATGACAATGGGAGGCCAGTACAAACTCCCCAGCCCCCAGGTGCTACAACCTTTCCAGGAATACAAGGAGGCACAAACTGGTATTCGCCCTCCTATAGCCCGCAGACCGGACTGTTCTATGTCTCAGCTTGGGAAGCTTACGGTTCTGTGTTCGAGCCCCAAGATCAAGAATATCAGGTCGGCCGAACCTTCATGGGCGGAAGACCTGCCAACCCATTCGGAGCTGGCGCCAACGTACCGGGCTTGCGACGTGGCCACGTCAACACATGGACCGAGGCTGCTGGTGGCGGTGCAGTTATTGCGATCGATCCGCGAACCAGTCAACAAAGGTGGCGCCTACCCATGAGTGACGTAACGAGTAGCGGCATCCTCAACAGCGCTTCCAACCTTCTATTCACTGGAAACCGAGAAGGCTATTTTCACATCCTAGATGCCGAAACAGGTGACATCCTTTGGCGAAAAGCCCTGGGCGGCATGATAGCCAACGGCCCCATGAGCTACATGGTCGATGACAAACAATATATCGCGGTAGCAGCTGGGCACTCTATGTTTGTCTTTGCCCTGCCACATTGACAGTCTTTCAATCAGCGCCAGCCGGCACCAAACAGAAAAACTGAGTTCTTGCAATCAGTCGCCTTGTAGTCTGTCTGGCTTTCAGCGACCATCACCTAACCCGGTATCGGTCGAGCAAGTCCATATTGAGTTCGAACCCGATCCCGGATCGGTCAGGAACCGTCACATAGCCATCTGGGTCTGGGACCAGTCTCGGCAAAAACATCTCCGCTCTCAGTGGATCGACCGCGACCGGGTAATATTCAAGAAACTCCCCATGTGGAATGGCTGCGGTAAACGGCAACTGCAGTTCCTGACACCCATGAGGCGCAATAGAAATATCCCGTCCGAGTGCCAAATCAGCTATGTTCTTAGCCACGTCATAGCCTGGACAAATGGTGACATCTACGTTGAGGATATCCGCCCCGTCGTGGTCGAGCAGAGTTTCAAAGTGAGCAAAGTGGTAACCATTTTCTCCAGTTGCAATCTTCACATTCGAAGCTCGCTTGAGAGTTCCGTGGTCCCGGTAGCGGTGAATCGGGAGTGGCTCTTCAAACCAGTACACCCCATATTTTTCCAGCTCTTGTACAAAAGTTAACGAAGTTTGCAAATCAAGAGCACAGTTCGCATCAACCATTAACACAACGTCGTCACCGATGGCATCTCTAACAGCCTCGACCCTTCGCATGTCGCCGATTACACCCTCGTTGGGATCGCCAATCTTGATCTTCACAGCCCCAGCATGCATCTCTTCAACATTAAAACGAACCTCGTCCTGCAACTCCTGCAACCCCTTCCCTTCAGCGTAATACCCTCCAGCAATATAAGTACGGACTCGCTGTTGGGCGCCACCGAGAAGCTTATGCACGGAGGTCTCCAATGCCTTACCTTTAATATCCCAGCAGGCTATGTTGATCGCAGCAAGCACTTGAGTGTTCACTCCTGCCGGCCCAAGAATTTTGATATGTTTCTCACCCAGGTCCTCAGAGATCCCACTTGTGTCCATCGGGTCACGGCCAATCAGCAATTCTCGGAAATATGAGACAAACGGAGGAAATACAGTCAGGGGACGTTCAGCGGCCGTACCTCCGTTCCATCCATACCCAACAATGCCCTCGTCGGTTTCCACTGTGACTTTATGAAGCCTACCAGGTCCATAGAAATGTCCTCCATTCCAGATCCCTGGTCGCTCCCACTCGAATACTTCGCTCCGAACATCAGTAATCTGCATATCTTGGTGAACACCTCCGACAGCTAAGTCCACGCGGAATCACTCATAAAACTCCGGCGCAGTCCTTAGTGTCTCGAATAGCGCAAGATCATGCTCGATCCACATCGTCGCATTCCTCTCGGCAACCAATGTTTCCACTCGATCCATTGACGCCAACGAAAGCATCGGATCAACATTAAACACTGGGACACGACGATCTTCCCTACTCAGACGAAAGTGATACAGATCCCCAGACAAAACAAGCGGGCCAGTTTCATCAAGATCTAAAAACAATACTTGGTGACCTGGAGTGTGTCCAGGAGCTGAAATGAGCTGAACGCGCCCATCTCCGAAAACATCATGGTCGCCGTCCAAGATTAAATAATCGCCATCCCGCAAATTCGCAAGAAGCTCTGGTTGAAGTGCCGGAACCGTAGCGGGTTCAGCAAATGCTGCGTCAAAATCACCTCGCTGAACCAACCATCTTGCTCCACTCACTTCATTGGCTACGCCGACATGGTCATAGTGGATATGGGAAAACGCCATGTAGTCAAATGAGTTCAGATCAAAGCCGAGCTCCAACTCACTAAGCTGTTCAGCCAGCGTTCGGTCAAGCTGAGCGGTCCTGCCAATGCGCTCGTTGTCGTGCCACCCTTCCGTGTCCGCAACATAAGATGGCAAACCACCGTCCCAGATCATACGACCAGCCGGATGATCAATGATGTAACAAGGAACAACCAAATCACGCACGTCAGTTTCATCGTTGTCGATACTGAAATTTTCGACAGTATCGAACCGCAATCGACCGCATTCAAAAACATACAGCTTAAGTGTTGTGTCCACCGTTTGGGTGGAGTCTTGGATTGATGCCTCACCAGTCCCAGAGGCCGAGTCGCTACCATCGCACGCGACTGAAACAAATAGTAGCAATAACACTAGTCCCCTCGTAATGAGCTGAGATGCTTTCATCACAACCTCCCTGCCAACCCGCTCCTTAATAGAGCAAGGGCACGTTACCGATTCATTGCAAGATTCAGTCCAAGCTGAACAATATAGCGGCAACCTTGTCATTGACACCACTCTCATCGAGGACAGCCCTATCACCTACCAAGCGCCAGACTCGTGTAAGATCCCAACCGACGCGAACGATGTGCCAGGCCGGCATCGCCGGTTTTAGCCCAGGCATCGGCTAGTTGAATGAACAACACTGAAACCGAACAAATTCGGGCTCTCCTAGAACGAAACCATGAGTTTCCTACGAATTACCGACTTCGTATAATCCTACGGAATTTACCTACAGCTACCACTCGCGTAGTAGCCGAATTGGAAGCCGCAGGAATATCACTGTCGGCACCGATGACTACCCCAAGGCCGAGCCAAAAAGGAAACTATCTTTCCTTAGGCCTGATTTTCAGCGCTCGTGATGCAGACCACGTCCTAGAGGTCTACCAGCTTCTCCGCGGTGTCGACGAGGTCGTTATGTGTCTGTAAAAGACACCTGTGGAAATTTTCAGATACGACACAACCTTCCCAGACCAACTAATTTGATAGAGCCTTATCCACCTTCTCGCGCAGTCCTCTGGATAAGCCTTCAGTCGCCGCCATTCTCTCCAACTCAATCCGCATACGTTTTCCTCGGTCTCGTTCTAAACGCCGCCACTTCAGCATCGGGTCGAATAGACGTGAAGCCACCTGAGGGTTGAGTAGGTCGATCTCCAGCAAATGGTCGGTGAGGAACCGGTAGCCGGCCCCGTCCTGGCGGTGGAAGTGCACATGGTTCAAGGAACCAAATGCACCGAACAACGATCGAGCACGGTTAGGATTCTTCAAGACAAAATCCTCATGTTTTGATAGCTCCATAAGCCGTTCAACCGTGTCTGGAAGGTCGCTAGCAGCCTGCAAGCTGAACCACTTATCAATCACAAGGGGCTCACCACACCAACGTTCATGGAAGGCAGCCAGTGCAGCTTCCCGCTCGACTCCATCATGATCGCAGAGACAACCGAGAGCGGCAATAGAATCGGTCATATTGTCAGATTGACGTAGATGGTCGACGCAAGTAGCAATGTCACCCTGGGCGGAAAGATATCGGAGACAAGTATTCGCGACTCTCCGCCGTCCTATACTCTCTCGGTCTGCTGCATAGCACGCACCCGTGTGGTTCTGCTGGTAGAGCCAACTAAGACCATCTGCATGGACCTCGGCCAGCTGGCGGACAGCGGCCAATCGTGCTTTATGAATAGCTCCAGGGTCCACAACATCACAACGCTCTGCCAAATAAGACTCGCTAGGAAGCGTGAGCATCAAACTCATCAACGACCAATCCGAACCCTCCTCGGTTAGGAGAGCTCCCCAGGCCTCGACAAACATGGGCTCGAGCACCGGTTTCTCAGAACGTGTTACGGCTACGATCATGTTCTCAAGTAATTCAGCCGCAAATTGTTGCCCAGCTTCCCACCGGTTGAATGCATCCGACTCGTGCCTCATAGCAAAAGCATGGGCAGCATGTGACCGCTTACAATGCAATTCAACCGGAGCCGAAAACCCACGAAGGTAGCTCGGCACACTGTCCGGCGGCACATCCTCAAAGACAAAATCCTGAGACACCTCAGTTAACTCAAGGACACGGGTAGTCGCTCCTGGCTGCTCCTCTCCCACAAGACGTAACGGTCGGTCTACTCCATCAGGACCTATCAAGCCGAATGCAACTGGTATATGCAGCGGTAAAGCTTCACCTGATTCAAGCCTCGCCGGAACCATTTGGGTAAATTTAAAAGTTCGACGATGTGACTCAGTATCGTATTCGTCTGAAACTTGCACCACTGGCGTACCGGGCACCAGATACCACCGTTCAAACTGAGTTAGATCGCGCCCGTTTGCTTCAGCCATCGCCAACCTAAAATCATCGCAAGTGACAGCCTGCCCATCATATTTCTCAAAATAGAGGTCAATCCCCCTGCGAAATCCATCTATTCCAAACAGAGTCTGGTACATCCTAATGACCTCAGCGCCCTTCTCATAAACCGTAGCTGTGTAAAAGTTATTCATCTCCTGGTAGGCATCAGGACGGATGGGATGGGACATCGGCCCAGCATCCTCAGGGAACTGCCGCGTTCGGAGCTCCGCCACATCGTCGATCCTCTTAACTGCAGCAGAGGTCATCGCCGCCGTAAATAACTGATCACGGAAGACTGTCAGCCCTTCTTTCAGAGTCAGCTGGAACCAATCCCGACAAGTCACGCGGTTGCCTGTCCAGTTATGAAAATATTCGTGGCCAATAACCCCTTCGATCCGCTCATAATCCGAATCAGTGGCTGTCTCTGGCCGAGCCAATACAAATTTTGAATTAAAGACGTTTAGGCCCTTATTTTCCATCGCCCCCATATTGAAATCATCGGTTGCGACGATCATGTAGAGGTCGAGGTCATATTCAAGCCCAAATGTTTCTTCATCCCACCGCATAGCCCTTATAAGACTAGCCATGGCATGGGCACACTTATCGGCATGGTGATGCTCGACATAGACCCTGAGCTCAACCTTCCGTCCAGACATCGTTGTAAAGCTATCTGAGAAGCAATGAAGATCTCCGGCAACTAGAGCAAAAAGATAGCTAGGCTTTCTGAACGGATCTTCCCACTTCGCCCAATGCCGTCCCTCTCCGTCGTCGCCTGAATCAATTAGATTCCCGTTAGACAGCAAGATTGGATAGCGGCTTCGATCAGCTCTCACAGTCGTGATATATCGCGCCATCACGTCCGGGCGATCTAAGAAATATGTAATCCTCCTAAAACCTTCAGCCTCACACTGAGTGAGAAACA
>Ga0310344_10000974_pt1 | contig 22123 bp, 21 predicted proteins | sample HC15DNA20200_MG_FD_203801 | JGI IMG/M metagenome (GOLD analysis project Ga0310344, IMG submission 203801) | Marine microbial communities from station ALOHA, North Pacific Subtropical Gyre - HC15-DNA-20-200_MG | ecosystem: Environmental > Aquatic > Marine > Oceanic | place: Pacific Ocean: North... | reverse complement strand
TTTAATCTCGCTGCTGTCTGCAACCCACAAGGAAATGTAATGGCTATGATGCCTCATCCAGAGAGAACGAATAAAGGTGATGTGGTCTTTTCCTCTATGAAAGAGTTTATTACGAATGGCAACCCTATAACAATGCATTCACTATCATATAACCAACCTCATTATGAAGTTTCTGATTATTCTCGCAATAAAAACACAACAGAATGGATAGTTGATATGATAATTAATGACAATGAGGCGTCTTCCGTTGAAGAAGCATTGAATAGACTCGGTTTTGATGTTGTAGTAAAACGTCAAACACATTGGGAAATAGAAGCAAAAGATTACAGCAAATCATTATTGAATAAAATTGAAAACTCTGGAGAGCTATTTAATTCTAATAAAGAGTTTTTAAGTGAAATCACTTTAGAAAATGACTGTGCTAGTTTTTTAATTCGCCCAAAAGATGATATAAAAGGTAGATCAAAGTTGGAATCTTTAACCAATAGGTTTGAAATTAATACAATTAAATCAGTTAAATTTGGAGTTGTCTGGAATCTGAAAGTTAGGAGAGGTAACTTGGAGTCTATTTTGGGGGACATTTTAGAAACAAACATATTCTTCAATCCATTATCACATGAATGCTATAGAATACACTAAAGGCTACGCGGAGCGTATCCGCGCCGAACTTACTAACACATTAACTAATACAAGTCTTTCAAGCGGTGTAAAAAAGACTGGTAAAGTCCGAGACCAATACGATCTAGGAGATAAAATTGCACTAATCACCACAGATCGGCAAAGTGCCTTTGATCGCATTTTAGCCTCTATTCCTTTTAAAGGACAGGTCCTGAATCAAACCAGTGCATGGTGGTTTGAGAAAACAAAGCATATTATCTCCAATCATGTAATTTCTATTCCAGATCCTAATGTAACCCTTGCAAAAAAATGTATGGTTCAACCTATTGAATTCGTAGTTCGAGGTTATATAACAGGAAGTACCAGCACATCTCTTTGGACTGTTTATAACAATGGAGATCGGGAGTACTGTGGAAATATTCTACCTGAGGGGTTGGGGAAAAATCAAAAGCTTGATGCTAACATGCTAACTCCTACAACAAAGGAAGAGCATCATGATCGCCCCATTTCTCCAGATGCTATAGTAAAAGAAGGTTGGATGACTGAGGAAGATTGGGACTTCTGCAGTAAAAAAGCGTTGGAACTATTTTCATTTGGTCAGGAAAAAGCCGCAGAGCACGGAATGATTCTTGTAGATACTAAGTATGAAATGGGACGAGATGTCAATGGAAATATTGTTCTTATTGATGAAATCCATACCCCTGACTCTAGTCGTTACTGGATTTCCGAAACCTACAAAGAAAGAATGGATGCAGGTAAAGAACCACAAAATGTAGATAAAGAGTTTCTAAGATTATGGTTTGTTGATAATTGTGATCCATATAATGATGAAAATCTTCCTGATGCTCCAGAAGAGCTTGTTGTTGAACTCTCAAACCGCTACATATATTTATATGAAACCATTACTGGTGAATCATTTCCGTTCCCTGATGAAGAAATGACAGTGGATGAAAGAATAAATAAAAATTTAGAAGGATTATTATGAAAGTAGTAATAATTATGGGTTCTATAAGTGATGAACCACACGCAAAAAAGATTACTGACAAGCTCGATAGTTATAATATCAGATGGGAACAGCATGCAGCTTCTGCTCATAAAGAACCACTAAAGGTTCTAGAGATACTGGAAGCTAATAAAGAAAAACAAAAAATCGTTTATGTTACAATTGCGGGCAGATCAAATGCTTTATCAGGTTTTGTCGCTGCAAACTCAGAATTTCCAACCTTAGGCTGCCCACCATTCTCAGATAAGGCCGATATGTTGGTCAATATTCACTCTACGTTGCAAATGCCTAGCAATACTCCAGTGTTGACAGTTATTGATCCTGGTAATTGTGCCTTAGCAATTAAAAGAATATTTGGTGTCTAACCGACTAAAAGCTGTTTCTCCTTTAGATGGTCGCTATAGCGATAGCTTAGACGAGCTTTCTGAGTACTTCTCTGAATTAGCGCTTATGCGCTATCGTTTAAAAGTTGAAATAGAATATCTTATAGCTTTGGGTAGCGAACCTACCGTCAAAGAGTTGCCCCGTTTTTCTGAAGTAGAAAAATCGATTCTTAGGAAAATTTACCAAAATTTCAACATTTCTAATGCTGAAAAGGTCAAGTTAATTGAACAAAAAACTAATCATGACGTAAAAGCAATTGAATATTATATTCAAACTAAAGTAAGAAAAGCATTACACCCTTGGATTCACTTTGCACTAACATCTGAAGATATAAATAATTTGTCCTATTCACTTATTTGGAATGATGGATTAAAGAAAGTTTACCTGCCAGCATTAAAAAATGTAAAAAAATCGTTGATGCAATTGGCGAAGAAGTATAATAATTCTTCTATGCTCTCTCTTACCCATGGTCAGCCTGCAACACCTACAACCTTTGGAAAAGAATTGGCTGTTTTTGCAAGTCGTTTAGATCGTCAATTACATCAGTTCAAACAACACCGTCTTCTAGGAAAGTTAAATGGTGCAACAGGCACTTGGTCAGCACATAGTATCGCATATCCAAAGGTTAATTGGATTCGGTTTTCAGAAAAATTTGTTAAATCTCTTGGGCTGGAAGCGAATTTAATTACTACACAGATTGAGCCACATGATTCAATAGTAGAAAGCTATCATCAGTTAATTAGAGTGAATTCAATTCTCAAGGATCTATGCCAGGATATTTGGGCTTATATAAGTAGAGGTGTCCTTTCTCAGAAAAAAGTTAAGGGAGAAATAGGTTCCTCTGTAATGCCACATAAAATAAATCCCATACAATTTGAAAATGCAGAAGGCAATCTAGGACTCGCAAATGCATTATTAAATCATCTTTCAGAAAAACTTGCGGTTTCTAGGATGCAGCGCGATCTTTCTGATTCCACTACATTACGGAACCAAGGTGTGATGTTGGGGCACTCATATTTAGCGTTGAAAAATATTTTGAAAGGTTTAAATCGAATTGCTATCAACAAAGCTTATATGAAACATGAGCTAAATAGTCATTGGGAAGTTTTGGCAGAAGCAATTCAAACGATCTTACGAAAAGCTGGGCATCACAATGCGTATGAAGAATTAAAACAACTTACTAGAGGACAGCAAGTTAATGCTGAGACTTTAGTCAAGTTCGTATCTAAGCTAGATATATCTGAAAATGATAAGAAAACAATTTTGAACCTTTCTCCTCAATCCTATATCGGTTTAGCTCCAGATTTGATAAAACTAATATAATGTGTGGTATTGCTGGAATCTATTCTCATAAGCCTGTGGCCACTGAACTGTATGATAGTATAATTCATCTGCAACATCGAGGTCAAGACGCTGCTGGAATAATGACCTATGATAAACGAATGCATAAAGAGAAAGGTATGGGTCTTGCCAGGGAAATTTTTACACCTGAGAACATGAAGTTACTGACTGGAAATATTGGAATCTCCCATAATCGCTACCCCACGCATGGTGGATTTAGTCATGGAGAAATCCAACCTTTTTGGACATCTGTTCCGTATGGTATTGCTATGGCACATAATGGGAACCTTACAAACTATAAAGAACTCGCACAACAAATCACTCAAAAGGAAACGCGCTATCTTAACACTACAAGTGATACAGAAGTTCTACTTCACTTTTTTGCTGATAGACTTCACCGTGATATTACTCCTGATAAGAGTCAAGAATTTTTTAATCTCTTATGTGAAGCTGTTCAATCCATACTTCTAAATGTTAAAGGAGCTTATTCTGTTACAGCTATAATTATTGGGAAAGGTCTAGTTATTTTTCGGGATCCGCAAGGCATCCGCCCATTAGTTAAAGGTGAAAGACCGAATGGAAATGGAGGTTCAGATTATATTTTCGCCTCTGAGAACTCTATGTTTTACTCTCTTGGTTATGAACCCAAAGGAATGGTCGAGCCAGGTGAATTAATATATATAGCGGAAAATGGTGAAGTTTTTAGCAAACGTTTAATTACAAAAGATTTCAATCCCTGCATATTTGAGTATGTTTATTTTGCTCGACCTGATGTGAATTTAAATGATGTAAGCGTATATCGGGCGCGTTTACGAATGGGTCAAAACTTAGCCAAAGCGTGGAAAAGAAAATATCCGGAAAAAATTCCTGATATTGTGATACCCGCACCTAGTACTGCAAATACCGCGGCTCTTTCCTTTGCTCATGAAATTGGTGTTCGCTATTCTGAGGGTTTATATAAAAATCCTTTTATTGGACGAACTTTCATAATGCCCGGCCAGAATGAACGGAAAAAATCTGTTAGGTATAAGCTCGTTCCTCAAGAAACAGAAATTCGCGGGAAAAAAGTCCTTATCATGGATGATAGTATTGTCCGTGGAAATACAAGTCGAGAAATAGTTAGAATGCTAAAAGATTTTGGTGCTAAGGATGTCTATTTTGCTACCGCTTGTCCTCCTGTAAAAAACCCCTGTTTTTACGGCGTAGATATGCCTACTCGAGATGAGTTAATCGCTGGAAACATGGGGGAAGAGGAAATTAAGCGCTTCCTAGAGGTAGATACTCTACTATATCAAGAAATTGATGATCTTATAGAAGCCGTAACAAGACGGGGAAATCATAATATTGACCGACCTTGCATGGCCTGCTTGGATGGCAATTATATAGCAAATGACATAGACGAAGCCAAAATCACTGAAATGGAGACTATGCGGAATAATGACAGAAAGAACGGCACATAAAGTATTAGTTATTGGTTCTGGTGCGCGAGAACATGCCATCATACGAGCCTTAGATCGTTCATCCCAAAAAAAAGAGATTTATTGTTTAGGTACTAATAAAAATCCTGGGATTAATACTATCTGCGATAGCTTCACTATTAAGGATATAAACAACCCTAAAATAGTAAAAGATTATGCCTCTAAGATAGAAATTGATCTTGCAATTATTGGTCCGGAAAATCCCTTGTCAGAAGGTGTGTCTGATGCTTTGTGGAAAATTGGTATAAAAACTGTTGGCCCCAAAAAAGCACATGCTCAAATAGAAACATCAAAATCATTTACAAGAAATTTATTGCATGAGTACAATATACCTGGCGGACCTGAATATTATTTTTTTGATTCAATGGACGGAGTATCGGAATGCCTAGTTCAATTTGGTGATCAATATGTTGTCAAGTATGATGGGTTGGCTGGTGGTAAAGGAGTAAAAGTTGCCGGAGATCATCTCCACTCTCATGAAGAAGCAATTATCTATTGCCAAGCATTGATTAATCAAGGAGGAGACTTTATAATTGAAGAAAAATTCATCGGAGAGGAGTTTTCTCTTATGAGTTTTTGTGATGGGGATATCTTGAAACATATGCCAGCAGTTCAAGATCATAAACGAGCTTATGAGGGTGATAAAGGACCAAATACAGGAGGTATGGGAACATACTCAGACAGCGATCACTCACTTCCTTTTTTAAATGAAAATGATATTGCTTTAGCATGTGAAATAAACTGCTTAACAGCTAAAGCATTGAAAGACAAGTTTGGTGAAGGCTATAAGGGCATACTTTATGGCGGTTTTATGATTACAGGCAATGGAGTCAAACTAATTGAGTATAATGCAAGATTTGGTGACCCTGAAGCCATGAATGTTTTGTCAATATTAGAGTCAGATTTTATTGATATTTGTAATGGGATAGCTAATGGTACCCTTGAAACCACTGAAGTAAAATTTCAAAAACAGTCAACAGTGTGTAAATATGCTGTGCCTGAGGGATATCCTGATAGTCCAGTAAAAGGAGAAACTATTGATGTTTCAAATATAGAAAATATTGAAAGACTATTCTATGCATCTGTTGATTTTAAGGAAGGAAAGCTTATAGAAGCAGGCAGCAGAACCATTGCAACGGTTGGCGTTGCCAACTCTATTGTTGAAGCTGAAATAATCGCTGAAAAAGAAATCTCAGCTGTTTCCGGCCCTCTTTTCCATCGCTCTGATATCGGAACCGAGGCTGTAATTCAAAAGCGTATTGACCACGTGAACACTCTACGATAATGAAGTTAGGAGTTATTGGTTCAACAAAGGGAACCGACCTTAAGGCCATTATTGATTCTATTGCATCTGGCCAACTAGATGCTGAGGTTACCGTAGTATTATCAAATCGTGAAAAGGCTTATATACTAGAAAGGGCCAAAAACAATAAAATACCAGCATTTTATATCTCAAATGCTGATAGAACACGGAATGAATTTGACCGAGAAATGACCTCTATTTTGAAAAAGTATCAAGTTGAATTGATTCTCTTAATCGGCTTTATGCGCATACTCTCAAGTGAATTTTGCTTAGAATGGCAAGATAAGATATTGAATGTTCATCCTTCTCTCTTACCAAAATATTCCGGTGGAATGGATTTGAATGTTCATGAAGCAGTGCTGGCCAATGGAGACTCTGAAACTGGATGTACAATACACTTCGTTACTGAAGATGTTGATGCCGGACCAATTCTTGTACAGAAACGATGTTATATAGAACCAAATGATACTGCTGAATTACTAAAAAAGAAGGTTCAAGCTCTAGAAGGTATCGCTTATATTGAGGCTATTAATCTTTTGACTTCTAACAGGTAAACTAACATGAAAAATATTACTATATCTTTAATGGGAGTGCTTTTACTCTACTCTTGCAGTACTATACCAAAAAAAGACAATATCCCGCTAACTATTCCCGCTCCAATGGAAAAACCCCGGGAACAAGATTTCAGCATTACTGTGCTTGATCAGATACTTGAAGAACCAATGGAAATGGATATTCTAAATGATGGTAGGATTCTTTTTATAGAAAGAAAAGGATTGATAAAGCTTTTCGATCCCAATACCAATTCAACAAAAATAATTTCTAAAATGCCTGTCCAATATGATCATGTAGATACAAATTATCAGCATAAACTAGAAGATGGTTTACTTGGCATTGCAATTGATCCAAACTATGATAGCAATAGTTGGGTTTATATATATTATTCACCTGTTGGTGATGATCCCAAACAACACTTATCAAGATTTATACTTAATAATGATAGCTTACACATGAGCAGTGAAAAAGTGATGTTAGAGGTACCAGTCCAGCGAGATGAATGTTGTCATGCCGGAGGTTCATTAGAATTTGGACCTGATGGGAATCTTTTCCTCTCAATTGGGGATAATACTAACCCTTTCAATTCAAATGGTTTTGCACCAATTGATGACCGACCCTTACGAACAGCATGGGATGCTAGAAGGAGCTCTTCCAATACTAACGATCTAAGAGGAAAGATTCTACGGATAAAACCTGAAAAGGATGGTGGATACACAATTCCTGAAGGAAATCTGTTCGCGCCGGGAACTCCTGATACAAGACCAGAAATATATATTATGGGATGCCGGAATCCTTTTAGGATTTCAATCGATCCTAAAACAAAATATCTTTATTGGGGAGAAGTTGGGCCTGATGCTCGCGAACCTAAAATAGGTCGTGGGCCTATTGGTCATGATGAAATAAACCAAGCGAAAGGTCCCGGTTATTTTGGATGGCCTTTCTTTGTAGCAAATAATAAACCCTATAATAGATTTGCTTTTGAGGATAGTGTGTCTGGATCACAATATGATTTAAAAAACCCCATAAATAAGTCTGAAAATAATACTGGAATGCAGGAACTTCCTGAACCACAGTCGGCATTTATTTGGTATCCATACACTGAATCTGAGGAATTTCCATTAACAGGAACCGGTGGACGGAATGCCATGGCTGGACCTGTTTACCACTATGAGAGATTTCAGCACCTTGAAAATAAATTCCCGGAATATTATAACGGGAAACTATTTATTTATGATTGGATGCGAGGATGGGTTCTTATCGTAAATATGGATGATGAAGGAAATTATTTAGGTATGGAAAAGTTTATGCCTTCAGAAAAATTTCATAATCCCATAGACATGATTATGTGGAAAGATGGTGCACTTTATATCCTAGAATATGGTACGCGTTGGTATACCAAAAATGAAGATGCCCGCCTATTGAAGATCCAATATTCAAATGAAAAGTCAACCACACAATAGTCCAGTAACCTCTATAAGGAAATGAGCATAAACAAAAAAATTGTATCCGTAAAACGGTCTCTTATTTCTGTCTATGACAAAAGTGGTCTGCAACCTTTTGTAGAAAAGCTAACTGCTCAGAACATTGAAATTGTATCAACTGGTGGAACAGCAAAAGCAATTCGTGACCTAGGAATTTCTGTGACTGACATTAGTGATTTCACAGGTTTTCCTGAAATTATGGATGGTAGAGTAAAGACTATAAATCCTCATGTAGAGGGAGGAATTTTAGGATTAAGAGATAAACACAGTGAGGACGCAATAAAAAACAATATTCATTGGATTGATCTCGTTGTTTGCAACTTATATCCTTTTCATGAAACCATTTCACGTAATGACTGTAATTTAGAAATGGCGTTAGAAAATGTAGATGTTGGAGGTCCAACCATGATTCGTAGTGCGGCTAAAAACCTCGGTTGGGTTGGAGTTGTTGTTGATCCCTTTGACTACTTACAAGTAGCTGATGAAATTGCAAGTAATAATGGTATAACATTTGATACCAGAAAAAATCTCTCAACTAAAGCATTCTCACATACTGCTCAATATGATGCAATCATACATGATTACCTTGAAGAAGAAAAGTTCCCAGAAAAATTAACTCTTACATTTAATAAAGATGCTGAAATGCGATATGGTGAAAATCCTCATCAAGCCGCATCGTCGTATAAAGTCCTAAGGAATAGACAAAACAATATTCTTTCCGCCAAGATTCACCAGGGTAAGAAGCTTAGTTATAACAATATTATGGATGCAGATGCAGCCCTTGCATGTCTAAGTGAATTTGATGAAAATGCCTGCGTTATCGTAAAACATGCTACCCCATGCGGTGTGGCTATTGGAAAAGATCAAATATCTGTTTACTCTCAAGCTTTTCAGGCAGATAGTATGTCCGCTTTTGGGGGCGTCATTGCTTTAAATCAAACTTGTACAGCGGATACAGCAAAAAAGATTTCCGAAGTTTTCGTAGAGATTCTCATTGCACCAGACTTTGAGAGTAAAGCTCTCGAAGTATTATCAATAAAGAAAAATCTTAGAGTGCTGGAAGTAGGAAATATTCAAAAACCTAAGTCTCGTCTTCAAATTCGTGATTTGAAAGGTGGAGTCTTAGTTCAAGAAACTGATATAAGTACATTAGATTCTGATCAACTCAAAAAAGTTACGAATGTATTACCATCAAAATCACACATAATGAATATGCAATTTGGGTGGAAAGTATTAAAGCATATCAAATCAAACGCTATTTTGATTGTAAAAGATGGTGTTACTATTGGTGTTGGTGCTGGACAAGTTAGTCGTTTGGATGCTGTAAATATCGCGTTAAAAAAATCAGGTTCTGATACCCAAGGATGTATCCTTTGCTCTGATGGATTTTTCCCTTTTCGAGATAGTATAGACATGATAGCAGATTCCGGTATTGAGGCTGTTATACAGCCTGGAGGCTCCGTTAGAGATGAAGAAGTTGTTGATGCATGTAATGATCATGGAATTTCAATGGTATTCACAGGTCAGCGCTGTTTCAAGCACTGACTCAACTATCTAAGTAAAACGGCTTTTTTTGTCCGGGAGTGACCATCAATTGATAATCGGATAAGGTATATACCTGATGGAACAAAAGACCCCATGTCATTATTGGCTAACCAATGATACGTATGTTTCCCAGCTACAGTTTTCCCACTTAAGAGAGAGGCTACTTGCCTGCCAAGCATATCATAAATCTCTAATGAAATATCTGCTTCCCTTGCTAGGGTAAATTCTATGCTGGTGGCTCCATTAAAAGGATTGGGGTAGTTTTGTCGAAGATCAAAAGCCATAGGAAGGAGTTCATTCGAATCTATAGATAGAGTTGGGGCACCAAGATAATAATAGCCGAATAGGATCATCATTTCATCCTGACTCAAAAGACCGAAGTTTAAGGTCTTATCTGTCCAATTGTCATACGTAACAATTAACTTCAATCCTTCTCCAGCTTTTACATGAAGGGGTGGATCCAGCTCAAGGATTGGCGGATGTTCCCAATCATAAGCTATGTATACCAATTCACCATCTAAGTCTCCGCCTACTTTTTCCACTCTGAACTCCAGCATATGTTCATGTGCATGTGACATTAGTTGGAACACACTGGCCTCATTATCAAAAAAGTATGTTTCTTCTAGAGTAGTTACTTTATTCGGGGGTAAATCAATTTCTGTATTATTTAATGATAAGACTTCCGCTACTCTTTTTACTTCTTCAGGCTTTGCTAGATGCATGTTTATATAAACTTCACCAACATACGAACTGTCCGTTCGATTAACATAGTGAGAGTTAAGATCTAAGCCTCTATCCGCATTGAGGCGCAATGCAACCCCTTTTGGAAAATGATAATTCATAAAAGGCCATTGAGTCCCAAAACCAAAATCGTGCCATATTGTTGGAATAAGGCTTTGCAGAATAACTGTTCCATCTTCATTGCGAATATCTCTATACACTTCTGGTTCAAGTTTAGCGTAAGCTGGTACTGTTTCTGTAAATGTATAAGCAATAAAGTGATGACTTCCAGACCTCATAATTATTTCAGATCTTTCTAAATAAAGATCCCCGGTAGTATCAAATGGTTGAAAGTAATAAAACTCTCGTTCAAAATTTGGCGAGACATTGAATGGTCCAAGATGTAATTGTATTCCCTGCTGAGGAGGTGCAAGCACAACAAATTCTGGTGGTTCATATCGTGTCGTGTCCCTAAGAAGTGATTCCTCAGCATTTTTTACAATTCCTTCAGCTGGCGCACCACCGAGTATCCATTCCTTAATGAATTCTAATTGACCATTTGTCAGATATGGTTTTCCGAGAGGCATTAAGCTTCCATAATATGGATGGTCGGTGTTGAAGTGTTCTTGGTTAGGCGCATTAATTTTTTCCCAAAGGTAACTGGTTTCCAAGCTTGCCAAACCTTCAGAACCAACTCGGAGAAGTCCATCACTTCGTGCTGAGGCATTATTTGGAAGCACATCCACAAGTTCTTCATATGCTACATCCTCAGTTAGTAAAAGATCGGATTGTTCGGAAAAAGTAGTTCCTATTTGATGACAGTCTGCGCAGAGAGGAGTCATTATTTCGTCTTGAATTGCCTTCCAAGTTGATCTTTCCTGAGCAAAAAGAAAAGATTGAAAGAAGACAACTGCTACTAGCAAATAATTAGAAATTCTTTTCAGGATATATTGCATATGTTTGGCAAATTTAATGATAGAAAATGTCACGTTAATTGACAAAAAAGATTTATTTTATATCCATTCAAGGAATAGGATGATAATTAATTCGAAGACCGAAAAAATAGCCAGGCTTGTTCCATCTCTAGCCTCTGATCTTTTAGTTGCACTCTCCGGTACGCTGGTATTAGGGATGGCGGCTCAGTTGGAATTACGATTGCCGTTCACCCCAGTCCCGGTAACAGCCCAAACATTTGTGGTAATGTTAATTGGTGCTTTTCTTGGACCTAATCGTGGGGTATTAGCAATCTTTCTATATTTGTCCTCGGGAGTTTTTGGCTTTCCTGTTTTTTCTGGTTTTGGTTCTGGTCTTCATCACATTTTAGGTCCAACTGGTGGTTATATTATTGGATTCATTGGTGGAGCCTATGTGACTGGCACCTTCATAAATCCTGGAGTTAAACGAAGTTTCTTATACAGCTTTTTAATCATGCTACTCAGTTGTTCCACAATATATGTTATTGGTGGACTGTGGTTAGGATTTTATCTCGGGTTTAATAATGTGCTAGAGTTGGGAGTGCTCCCTTTTATTTCCGGAGATATTGTGAAGTCTGCTGCAGCCGCGGTATTTTTTACTGGAATCCAGAAATTTGGAAAATATCAATCTTAGCTATCAGAAATATCTCGGTAAACAGCTCTTCCTCTTCTGATAACTTCTTCCCCTGATTGATTAGAAACAACAAATCGCTCCTGAGTCTCTCCACCATCTCCATCCACCGTTAATTCATCTTCGGGAAAGACGGGGACAGCAAAGCGAACTTTGATGGATTTCAGTCGCCCTGGATCTTCATCATCAATTAGTCTATTAGTAGCAATACCCATGGTGCAGAGCCCATGAAGAATAATACCATTTAGTCCTTCTCCTCGAGCAAATTCATTATCTATATGAATGAGGTTGAAGTCACCACTTGCTCCAGCATAATAATAGGAGAGATATTTATCTATTTTAATAGGTTTACTCATTTCCCCTCTCTACAATTGTCCATCGACCTACACATACAATTTCATCTTTTTCATTAACCGAATCAGTACGGACTAAAACCAACTCGTTTTTCACTCCAATAGCATTTTCTTTAACAATAATGTCACGAATGGTTGTAGTTGTTGAAATGATATCACCCGCTTTCACTACCTCTCCAAATTCAAAAGTTTGTTCGCCGTGTACTACTCTGGGCACATTCATTCCTAGTTCTTCATCTTCAAAAACCTGTCGCATGGCAAGTTGACAATATACGGAAGCAAAAGTAGGTGGAGCTACGATGACACCATATTTTGATGTTGCCGCAAAATCAGGATCCGTACAATAAGGATTGGTACAGAGTGTTGCTTGGGCATACTCAAGGATTTTTTCCCTGCCCACTTCATAAATCTTAATGGGATAAATCTTTCCCTTAAGCTGTCTGTTCATTTAACGAGGTTTTTCCCTTTACTTAACCCTAAACTAATTTAGCAAGATTATATAATGCTTAAAAAGCTGTTCGAATACTTTTTATCTTGGATAACCTAAATTGATTTTACACTATCCATTTCATAAATAATGTCAGTATTTCTTCTCCAAAAAAGATGGAAATAACCGACCCCATAGCAAGAAAAGGACCAAAAGGCAACATCTGTCCGAAGCTTACTTTTTTATTCATTAGTCCAGCAATACTATAGATCGCCGCCATCAGAAAAGCAGCATAAAGACTAACAATAGTCATCTCCCAACCAAGAAAAGCTCCCAACACTATGGCTAATTTTACATCTCCTAGACCTAGAGCTTCTTTTTTGAAAAGTAATTTTCCTAAACCTCTTGATGTATAAAGAAAACCCGCAAACAAGCCTGAACCAATAAACGCCTCACGAAGATTCTCTAATGAAAAGTTTACACCAATGAAAAGAGCCCAAAGAAAAAAGCCAATAATCAGCATCCTATCCGGAATAATAAAATGGTCTATATCAATACATGATATCACAATTAAAAGACACACCAGCGTAAATACTATTCCGCCATATATGGTTAAACCAAATTGAAGGAATGAAGTAACAGCCATTAAGCCCGTTAGCATTTCAACAATAGGATAACGACTAGATATAGCATCTCCACATTTTGCACACTTACCACCCAACATTAGATAACTCACAATCGGCAGATTATGAATAGGCTTGACCGGAGCTTCACAGTTAGGGCAAAAAGATGCTGGAGTTACAATACTTTTTGTTAGGGGGATGCGGTAAATACATACATTAAGAAAACTTCCAATAATAATTCCCAACAAGAATAAGATAAACATTAACATTATTTAAGACCTTTGATATCGTCCTGTTATCTGACCACATGCAATCACCTTTCCAGACATGGCGCTACGAAGTGCCGCAACATCACCATCATCAATAGAAGTGTCTATGGTAGCATTCAATGCATAGATTTTAAATACATACCTATGATTGACTCCATCTCCTTGAGGTGGACATGGTCCGGCATACTCTACTAGTTCTGTGGCAGGAGATGAGATAGTAATATTCTGTGCAAGTGCTGTAGTGGAAACAGCAATGCCATAGATAGCCCAATGTGTCACATTGCCAGCATCGGCATCTGATGCAATAATTACTAAAGATTCAGCATCTTCAGGCACACCACTCCAGTTTAATTGAGGGGATCGATTTTGTCCATTACACTCTGAAACTAACCTGTGTGCACTATCTATAGTTTCTCCCTGATCAAAATCGTCTGATTCTATAGTAATAACTGATCCTCCTGAAACCACTTCAGCTGATTGTCCAATCACGCATAGATCATCAAAAAGAACCGTTCCTCCTTCAAACTCAATGATACCCTGTCCTTTATCTTGTTCTTGATATCCAACAGAACGACCAACTCTTGAGTTCCAATATGCTTGCTTTTCTCTGGCTGCATCCATGGCCCTGCTAGAGCTCAGTATGATCTTCCTCCCCATGGAAGAAATCATAATAGATAGGATAAGAAACATCAATATGGCAAATCCCGTACCAAGCCAGCCTCTATTGGAAGGTGTTATCATTATAAGTCTATCTTCTTCTCTGGGTAAATAACGGTAGAGTATGAAACTGTATCATCCAGGTACTGTAAATCTAATTTGAGTTCTACATAGATGATGGAATTCAGTTTATCATAATGGGATGAATTGGATGAGAGCCATGGCTTTGCCGGAGAATTTTCCAGCTCATCTAAACTTGTATCTAGATATTTAAATTGACTTGTTGGTTGCACCCTGTCAATAATTGTATGGAAATTTTCATTGTCATCACAGCTTGACACGCAGAGTTTAATGGAAGAACTAGAATCATCAATTTTATAGTAATACGTCTGAACGGGTGTAGTATTAATTTCAATTTCTATTTCTTTTTCATCAGCCTGTTTTATTTTACTGGACTCATTAATATCGTCTGTAAATCTGCTCAATATAAATTCTGAACTTTTTGTAACCCTGGCCATGGCATTCATGGTACGATAATTGTCAAGGATAGAAGAAAAAATTAATGTCATTCCTGGTGCAAGGATTCCAATTAATGTAATCACAACAATTAATTCAACTAGTGTAAAGCCTCTTGATTTAAAGTTTTTTCTCATTCTATTAATTTTGATTCTCGGCTTCCTTTTTTATATAATATTTTACATCGACTCCATTTTCTTGAGGTGGGTCTGAATTATTATCTGGGTTTGGACTAATCGTACCATAAAACCCATTTAAATCCTGAATAGAAACACCTTCCTGGAAAATCCAATCATCTGTAATCCATTTCCAAACTCCACTTCTTTTTGCACTAGGAGGATTAATTCCTCTTTCTTCGGCTTCATCATTTGATGCTAAATCAAATGGATCCCAAGTAACATATGTTTTATCATTATTTGTGTCATCTCTTTCATCAAAATAAACAATGTAACCAGTTTCTACTTCATATTCTGCTTCTGGCTCTGGTATTACATTATCCAAAAACTTTGCTTGCGGCTGGCTGAAAGTAATGTAACCAAAAGGGCTTCCACCTATGAACTTATGTAGACGGACATCATCTTCAAGATCCACTTCTAATATATCTTCGCCATCAAAATATCCTGTTCCATCACTACGGACTCCATTATTACCAGCATTTAATGCAGCAGCTCTAGTATTAAAAAAATCGGTTGTATAAATTTTGATATTATTCAAGAGCCTCTCTACTTTTATTCGCACATAATAACTTTTCCAATTCTGACTAGCTGTTCTAGAGTTTGGGGGTTTTTCTTCTCGAATGTTCCATCTGTCTCCAGTACCATTACCACCATCTTTATTCGTTGCTTCATTAGAGTGACTATTATACCACACCCTATTTCCTTTATTATATACTAAACCCCAGCCCTCTCTAGGTTCTGAGCCCATAGCGGATCTGCCAGCGTAAAGAACATAGGGCGTACTTCCTGTTGTTGCACAAGTAGAAGCGTCATGGCCATAACTCCCACCATTACACGTATTAGAGCCTTCTGCATATGCAACAATAATTCCTATCATGTCATCATCCCCGCTACTACTTTGGAGAGTAACTTCAAGAGTAAATGTCTGATAAGACTCAGGACTCACAAATCCATTGGCTGGATCAACATTTAAAGGCATATAAAAATGATCAAATGTATCATAACCATTGCCTTGAGTTTGGCTTGTACCACTAGGGTTACCATCCGCTGCTATATATTGAGGAACCCATGCTGTTGCTCTTGAATTACTAGCATTCTCAGCCGCTTGTTTATTTGCATATACGTTAGTTCCATCAAATCTTTTCCAGGAGTCAAAAATGTCAGCAAACTCAGGTGCTGTTAACCCAGAACCTGGAGTAGAGGGATTAATTGCATCTTGTAAATCACCCCAATCACTAAAGATGTAATATACTCCTGGAACTACTCTAATTATCACTTCATTGGCTGCTAATGTCGAATCTGCTTCTGCAGGCAAACTAATATCAGAAATACAACCGTCACTGTTTCCTCCTATCGAACCTGTTATTGTAGCACCATTAAGGGTGATAGCTGAAACATCTAAATAATCCGTCAATGTCCAGGAGGTGTGGTTAGCGTTTACTGCATAAGTAAAAGACAAGTTTTGTTTATTAGCATCCAAAGCTCCTCCCGTTACAGTAATAGTAGACGCTGGTATTTCACTAATATCATAATAACCATCGTCACCTTCTGCTCTTTGAGTTACGGTTAGATCCAAAACAATATTTTCTGGGTTTGCAATATCAACCGCTCTATTAAAATGAAGTTTAATGATTACTTCATTTGGACTGCTGGCAAATCTTGGGCCTGAGTTTTGATTAGATAACCAATTAGTTGAAATACTAGTTAAAATAGGTCCTTCCTGATTACAGTTTGATCGTAACGTTGTATAGGTAAGGATTTCTTCTGCGCCAGGTCCTGATATAACTACGGAAATCTGTTTATAATTTGAAGATTCATCTCCATCATCTATTGAAGCATTGGATAGGTCTACATCTTTTGGTTCTACGGTTACATTGGCTGTATACCCACTGAACTGAGAAATTGTAAAACTGTCATTTGTGGTAATGTCATCAAAAGTTTTGGCCGAATATATTTCCATAACGCTGTTGCCAAACCAGGATGATTGAGAATTTCGGAAAGCATTGGTAGCCATGGAAATAAGTGAATTATAAGCTCCCACCACGGAAATACTGACTAGCCCAAGAATCATAACCCCTACAATTAAGTCCACTAAAGCATTGCCATGTTTATTATTTGACACAATTATTCTATTGTAATGAAACCAGTTATACTATTGAATGTGATGGTTACACCAGGTGAATATTTATTGGACTCATAAGTCAATGATACATTATTGGAAGGTCGACCTCTTGTGTCAAGAGTAATAGTTATATCCGCTTCTGGGATTGACGCACCTTCCGGCATGGCTATACTGTGGTTTCCACTATTGTGTGGCAGAATCACCTGAGGCCCATCAGCTGTTTCAAGATTAAACTGGTAAGCGGCTGGCTTTAGGACCGTTTCTTCAGTTATGGAAATGACACACCGTTTCTTGCGCGCAATGGCATGATCACGAGCATATTCCATATCTTCGATAAACTTTTCCACATCCGCAGCATATGCAAGATCTCTATAATAGGTTACTTGATCTACTACAACAAAAGAAGCAAGAATTCCCAAGATAGCAATCACTGAGATTAGTTCAATAAGAGTATAGCCAGCTTGTAAAGAATAGAGCTTTAAATATGAGTGGAATCTATATGAACCTTTTTTCATGAATCATAGAAGCTACTGAAAAGTGCTAGTAATAAAAAATGCCGGATAAACCGGCATTGTTTATTCACGTAAATGATTTTACATCATTTAATTCAATCTATAACTAATCGCCGTGAGAATCAGCATCAATACCCGTAGCACTAGTAGCAAGAGTTCCCGTACCACCAGCTTTTGCTGCATTTGCACCATTTAAACTGTAAGTGACCATGAATGCATCTTTATCAGTACTTGCAATATAATACACGATATAATCCGTATCATCAGCAAGTGTAAATGACACATACTTTTCTACATCACCATCGGCGGCCGCGGCTGTTATTGTCCAAGTGGATGCATCAAAACTTGAAAAATTAGTTTCAAAAGTTGCATCTGCTTCAGGATAAGTAGAGGCATCAGCACCACCAGCAATATCTGACAATAGACTTTCGGCATATTTTTGGTTCGCTGCAGAAACTACGGCTGTAGCCATAGACTTTGTTACCGATTCTTTTGCTTTGGTAGTTGCATTGGTGAACTGTGGAATAACAATAGCTGCCAAAATACCAATGATAGCTATCACCACAATAAGCTCGATCAGGGTAAACCCCTTCTCATTTCTTCTCATTTTAATTTTCTCCTTTTCTCCGTATCTATTTAGCCCGAGGATATTTTCTGAATATATTGCCTTTTACATCTAATGCGAACGTTTTTTTACATGGCAACTTCATACATCTTAAACATGGGTAAAAAGATGCTTGCAACAAATCCGGCAACAAAGATACCAATTACTATAGTTACTATGGGCTCGATAGCCGCAGTAAGACCATCTAGTCTTTCTTCAAGCTCGGAAAGATAATAGTCTGCTATGCTTCCAAGCATAGTATCTAGTGAGCCTGTCTCTTCACCAATGGATATCATATTTATTGCTACTGACGGAATATACTCATTTTCTAGTGCTGTACTTATAGTTTGCCCTTGAATAATCTTTTCTCTAGCATCACCAATAACCTGCTCATATACCTTGTTCCCAATAGTGTTTTTTGCTATTTCCAAGGCATCCACAATCTGTGTTCCGCTAGACACTAGAGTCTTAAGAATAAGAGAAAACCTAGACATAATTGCTGTCCTCAACAGTGTTTTTGACACTGGCATCTTAAGTTTTAGTTTGTCTATAGCAAACCTTCCATAAGGTGTAGATTTAAACTGATTAAAACCAACACCTACCAAAATAAATCCAATTACTACAAAAAGACCATAGGCCTGGGCAAAATCACTGGTGGCAAGAAGTCCTCGCGTAAGCAGTGGAAGTTCCGTCCCCATGCCAGTAAGCATTTGTGCGAAAGTAGGAACAATTTTTGTTACCGCAACTCCACCGGCTATAACCATGACACTCATAACCATGATGGGATACCGGATAGCCTTTTTAATACTTTTTTTTGTATTGACATCAATTTCATTAAACATTTCTAATTGCTCAAGGACCTGACCTAATACTCCTGCTGATTCTCCTGCCTTAATCATTGCAACATAGAGAGTGTTAAATGCATCATCATGATGGCTCATAGCTTCTGAAAGTGACGAACCTGATGAAACTCTTTTTCGTATATCCATTACAATCTTTTGGAGTTTTGGGCTAGTAGCTTGGCGTTCCAAAACATCTAGAGATGCTAATAGAGGGACACCTGAACTCATCATGGTTCTCAACTGGTTTGTGAAAAGTTTCAGTTGCTCTACTGGAATTTTTTTGTACTTCTCAAGATATGAATCAAGATCAAGATTAATGCCTTCCTTCTTCGCAGAAATAAGTTGTTCTTTATTCTTCGCAACAATTTCACTGATATCTGATATAGAATCAGCAGAAATCAATCGTTCCACAATGTTGCCTTGTTCAGTAACTAGTTTGCAGGTATAGTTTGGCATATTAAAGGACCCTATGTATTTCCTCTATAGAAGTAATGCCTTTTTTAATAAAATTATAACCTTCATTTTCTAAAGTTGACATTCCTTGTTTGACCGCCATTTTATGAATCTCATTGTCAGGATGGCGCTGTTGGACCAGCTCATTAAGTTCAGGGGAGGGGATTAATAGTTCATAAAGACCAGCCCGACCCCGATAGCCTCTCTCTCCACAATAACTACATCCATCCTCATTAGCTTTATAAAGCGGTTCATCTGTAGGTGGCATTGCAATAGTTGCAAACTCTTCTTCGTCAGCACGATATCGCACTTTACACTTTGAACACAACCTTCGAATCAATCGCTGCGCGATAATAGCTCGAACAGTGGTGCTAAGCATGAAGGGATCCGTTCCCATATCCATAAGACGTGAGTATGATGCGGAAGCATTATTGGTATGGAGCGTACTGAATACTAAATGACCCGTAAGAGCAGCTCGAATAGCTAGATCAATGGTCTCTCGATCTCTCATTTCACCAACCATAATTATATCAGGGTCCTGCCGAAGCATCGCCCTAAGAGCTGCAGCGAAAGTCATGCCAGCCCGTTCGTTTATCTGACCTTGAACAATGCCATCAAATTTGTACTCTACAGGATCTTCAACCGTAATCATATGAATATCAGTAGAATTAACAAGATTGAGCGTAGCGTACAGTGTGGTTGATTTACCACTCCCTGTAGGGCCTGTAACCAAAACAATCCCGTTGGGATGAGAACAGGCTGCCTCCCATTGCTCCATAGTTTTTGTGCTAAATCCAAGTTTCTCAAGAGGGATTGCCCCTTTCGTAGGATCCAGAATACGCATGACCACCTTTTCCCCATACACGGAAGGATACGTGTTTACACGCAGATCTACCTCTTTCTTCCCAGCACGAAAAGCAAAACGTCCATCCTGTGGCTTACGGGTCTCGGCAATATCAATGGCTGCCATGACTTTAAAACGTGAGACAATAGCCGCGGCTTTTGTCTTTGGCCAACTTTTATAAATACGTAGGATTCCATCAATTCGGAAACGGACACGAACTGATTTTTCTCTATGTTCAAGGTGAATATCACTTACACCACTCTCTACAGCGTCCTTAAGGATAGCGTCAACAATTTCAATAACTTCTTCTTCATTTTCTTCCGACACTTCAATGAATTCCCCCTCTCCATTGGCTGATGGAATCTCCTCCTGTTGTCCAACAACAGAATAAAAGGTTTGAATGGCAGAATTAATCTCTGAAGGAGCTGAAATAGCCAAGGTGACCTTTTTTCCAGTGTTTCGACTGATTTCATCCACGGCTGTAATATTCAGTGGGTCAGTAATTGCCAACATTAATTCATCCTCTATAAAATAAAGTGGGATAGCATTACAATTACGGGCCATCTCTTTATCTAGAAGGTCAACAGCATCAGAATCAAAATTGAAATGTTCTAGTTCAATGCGAGGAATTTGAAATTGTAATGCAAGTACATTGAGTAAATCTTCCTCTTTAATTAAATCTAATTTTATGCATGCATCTCCAAGTCGCGCTCTATTTTCTTTACGGTACTCTAGGGCTTTATCTAGTTGAGTTTCAGTAAGGTATTCCTCTTGTATAAGTAGTTGACCCAGACTAAGTGGCATCTGCAACTCCCTCTTTCTCTTTCTGATTATATAAGAGATTGATAACATTGTCCCTCAAAATATCGAGGTCCACAGGCATAGTAAGAGAATAGTCAGCCTGAACTCGGCGTGCGTTCAACATCTCTTGAGAGTCTCCGGCTTCTAATACCAATACAAATGGAATATGTTTGAAGCGACTATCACTTTTCACGATTTTACACAAGTGTAGACCGCCTAGATAAGCAAGTTGAGTCTCGGCAATAATAAATTCATACTTTTCTGTTTTCACGCAGTTTAATGCTGCAAGCCCATCATCCTTGTGCTCAACGGAGATCCCAAGACCTTCAAAGTAGGTAATACAAGAGGGATAAAACAACTCATTGTCAGCTGCGATGAGAATTTTACTATTTTCTTCCATTTTACTTAATAAACAATGGAGGGTGTAATAAAAACTAGTAATTCCCGCTGCTCACTCTTTTCTACTGTACTAGAAAAAATCTTTTTTAGGATTGGTAAATCTCCAAGTATAGGCACTTTATTAACGGCAAGAGCATTATCCTCAAAAATTAGACCTCCAATAAGTAGAGAGGCTCCATTCTTTACCATAACGGTTGTATTCATGTCCCGCGAAGAAACCACCGGTCTATCAGCATCAGGCCCAACATAGCCAATTATAGCCTGGACAGAAGTATTAATCTTGAGCGCTATGAAATCTGCTTTGCTGATTCGAGGTGTTACCTCCAAAGAAATATTAACACTCTGGTCTTCAAAAGTATAAGGGTTGGTGCCAAAGACACTACCTTCTCCCTGTGGGACAAGGATGGGAATGTTAGTGCCAACGGATATAAACGCTGCCTGGTTATTAAATGTAGTAATATTTGGTTCTTGAAGTAGCTTAGAAGTATT
>Ga0310344_10000973_pt1 | contig 22135 bp, 15 predicted proteins | sample HC15DNA20200_MG_FD_203801 | JGI IMG/M metagenome (GOLD analysis project Ga0310344, IMG submission 203801) | Marine microbial communities from station ALOHA, North Pacific Subtropical Gyre - HC15-DNA-20-200_MG | ecosystem: Environmental > Aquatic > Marine > Oceanic | place: Pacific Ocean: North... | reverse complement strand
ACGACCTTCACCCAGTCGGTCGTTTTTCCCCCGGATCGGGCACCAGCAGGTTTCCAGTGCAATCGCACCTCTCCGGCTGCACCGGTGATCTCGCCCTGTCGGCTCCTCAGGGGCACCGGCGAGGGAACGTACTTCCTGACCCGGGGCGTCCGCTTCTTTGGTTCGCGGTGCCCCGTCCGGTTTCGTTCGCCCGTGGCAGTGACGCGAGTCCAGACGATGGCGCCGGTGTGGGTCACTTCGCCCACACGCAAACCCATTCCCAGATGAACACCCGCAGCCGGGGTCGAACCGGCAAGGCACGACCATGCAAGAGCCATCAACAGGATGCGGAGACGATGTGACATCGGCGGGGTGTCCAGGTCGAAAGTGATTGCCTCAGACGACGACACCCGGCCCTGCAAGCAGGACCGGGTGTCGTGAACGGGACGCCGTTTTCGGATCGGGCTCAGACGTTCTTGAGTCCGACGTTGATGTAGGCGTGCACGTGCGGGGCACCGCGGAAGTAGGAGACCCACGTCGGCCCCTCCAGCCGCCACACGTCCCAGACCTTGTCGTTGTCAAGGTCCGCGGCGGTGTAGAAGGCCATGTTGAGCGTCTTGAGACCACCACCGGCCTCGAGCACTTTCATGGCTTCCTGGATGTCTTCCTTACGGTAGGGGCTGAGCACGGTCTTGATCGTCGCCAGCACCAGCTGTTGCTGGTCCTTGGACAATTCGCTGACCTTGATCCCCGGGAAGCTGCCCTTCTTGCCCTTGAGCAACACGGCGGTTTCCTTCGGCTCCTTGCCAACGCTGGCCGCCTTGGCCTGCTTGGCATCGAGCGACTTGAAGACCTTGTCGGCCGCCTGGGTCTGGTAGTAGTAGAGCTGCTTCTTGGGGTTGGAGAGCCCGTGGCCGTAGACAATCGGTCCGCCGAAAGCCGCTCCCTCGACACTGTTGCCATCGGCCCGCAACGTCAGGTGCCGACCGGTCAGTTCGAACTCGAACCCGCCCTTGCCCGGCTGGCCGAACAACGCGATGTGGTACTCCTTGAAGCCGCCATTGTCGTCTTCCATCTGCTGCATCACGCGATCGTAGCCATCTTCGCTCATCATGCCGCGGACGACCTTGTCAATCAGGACCCGCTGCTCGGCGGTAAAGAAATCGTCGCCAATCGTCGGCTTGGTGATCGCCCAGTTGGGGCTGATCTTCTTGCGGAGCGGATGATCGAATCCGAAGGCGACCATCTTCTTCTGAGCATCGGAGAGCGATCCGTAGAGCTTCGCCGCGGTGGTCTCGGCGGTACTCTTGGCTGAAGGAGCTGCTACCGCCGAGCTGGTCAGCGAGCCTGCACCAACAGCCAGCGCGGCACCACCAATGGTGCGGACGAAGTCGCGTCGCGACAGTTCGCTGCAATCCGAGCAATTCTGCGTGTGTTCGTGTGCCATCGTCAGGTCCCCTGGAAACTGGGTTGGGTGTTCACTCTGGAAGATGTAGACACCGGACAGACTACCGGTGTCATTCCCGGCGGGCAACAACAAAGGGGTTGGCGGCAAAACGTCGCGTGTGGCATCCACGGTGCGAGAGTGGTTAGAGTACGGCCCGAGACACATTCCCGAGAGAGTTCCACCGATGACCGATCGATCCCGTTGTTATCGCACCATCCTGTTGTCCCTTTCGGCCGCGGCGTTGTTGACAATCGCCTCGCGACTTCCCGCTCAGAACGCCAAACCGTTCCCGGGCACCAAATCCCTGACTCTCACCAAGCCGCTGGACGTGGTGATGGTCGCGGGAATCGACCGATTCGCACTTCGAGCACTGGCCGGTTCGTCTGCCGAACGCCCGGCACGATGGAAACAGGACTTCTCGGATCATCAGGCGTACGCCAAGAGCGTCGCGGCCAACCGGTCGCGGTTCCGGACGATCATCGGAGCCGTCGATCCCCGCGCCGGTTCCCCCCAGATCCAGCTGATCGCAACTCTCAAACATCCCTCCCGTGTGGGCGGCACCAAGAGCTGGTCGGCTCACCTGGCCCGCTGGGACGTGCTCGACGGCGTCACCGCCAGAGGCCTGGTGCTGACCCCGGCAACCCCGCCGGTGGCCAACGTGATTGCCCTGCCCGATGCCGACTGGACACCCGAGCAGTTTGCCGGCCTGTCGGCGGGCGTGGCTCCCCAGGAACAGCTGGCCAGGCGACTGGTCGAAAACGGCTGTCGGGTGATCGTGCCGACGCTGATCAGCCGCGATTCCGAGTTTTCCGGCGACCCGCGTGTCCGCTACACCAACCAGCCGCACCGTGAGTTCATCTACCGGATGGCCTTCGAACTGGGTCGACACGTGATCGGCTACGAGGTCCAGAAAGTGCAGGCGGCCATCGACGCGCTCGGGCCGATCAGCAAGACGTCGCTGCCGCTGGGAGTGATCGGCATCGGAGAAGGCGGCCTGCTGGCTTTGCACTCGGCTGCCGTAGACACGCGAATCGCTGCCACGATGATCAGCGGGTACTTCGACCAGAGGAATGAGGTGTGGCGCGAACCGATCTACCGCAACGTCTGGAGCCAGTTGACCGAGTTCGGCGACGCCGAACTGGCCGGACTGATCGCTCCGCGGAACCTGGTGATCGAAGCCTGCCGGGCTCCCCAGGTGTCCGGCCCTCCGGCACCCGGCAAAGGCCGCAGCGGGGGAGCGGCACCTGGAGGAATCGAGAACTGCACGCTGGGCCAGGTCCGCGCCGAGTTCGACCGCGCCGCGGCGATCTATGCCCGTTTGAAGGTTGCCGACCGCGCGACCCTGATCGCCTCGGGTGAGGGCGACGGATCGGCCGGCACGCCCGGGGCGCTCGCCGCCTTCCTCAAGGGACTCGGACGGCCCGGCCAACTGGTCCCCTCGGGCCCGAAGCCCACCACCGACGGCCCTCTGCCCGACGCCCGACGTCGGCAGGGGCAGCAGGTCGGCGAACTGGTCGCCTTCACACAGACTCTGCTCCGACGCTGTGCCAAGCTGCGGGACAAGCTCTGGAGAGGGGCCAATCGCACGAACCTCAAGACCTGGGCCGACAGCGTCGAGACATACCGCGACATGGTCTACGACGAGTTGATCGGGCGATTGCCGAAACCGACGATTCCCCTCAACGTCCGCACCCGGCAGGTCCTCGACACTCCGGCCTACCGCGGCTGGGAAACCACCATCGATGTCTATCCCGACGTGATCGCCGGGGGAATCCTGTTGATGCCCAAGGACATCAAGCCGGGCGAGAAACGGCCGGTGGTCGTCTGCCAGCACGGACTGGAAGGGGTCCCGATGGACACGATCAGCGGCAAGGGGACCTCCGGGTATGGCCCCTACAAGGCGTTCGCATCACGGCTTGCCGAGCGGGGATTCATCACCTACGCCCCCCAGAACCCCTACCGCGGCCGCGACCGGTTCCGCACGCTCCAGCGGAAGAGCAACCCGATGAAACGATCTCTCTTCAGCTACATCATTCCCCAGCACGAGCGAACCCTCGAGTGGCTCTCGTCCCTGCCTCAGGTCGACCCCAAACGGATCGCCTTCTATGGCCTCTCCTACGGTGGCAAGACCGCCGTGCGAGTGCCGCCAATGGTCAAGCAGTACGCGCTGTCAATCTGCTCGGCTGACTTCAACGAATGGGTCGTCAAGAACGCCAGCAGCGAGGACGGCTACAGCTACGTGTTCACCGGTGAGTACGAGATCTTCGAATGGAACATGGGGCACGTGGCCAATTACGCGGAACTGGCCAACCTGATGACGCCACGGCCGTTCATGGTCGAGAGAGGTCACCACGACGGCGTGGCGCCCGACGAATGGGTTGGCTGGGAATTCGCCAGGGTGAAACGGCACTACGACCTGATCGGAATCGGCGATCGGGCTGAGATGGAGGTCTTCGTCGGACCGCACACGATCAACGGCAAGGGAACGTTCGACTTCCTGCACCGGCACCTGAACTGGGCAAAGAAGCGGTAGCCACCACTAAACCAGGTCCTCCCCGGCGTGGATTCTCAGGTAGCTCGCATAACGCGACTCGTGGATCAACTCCGTCTCCACCGCCCGCTTCACCGCGCAACCCTCTTCATGAGTGTGCGAGCAGTCGGGAAAATGGCACAGGGCGACGAACGGCCGGAACTCCACGAAAAACCCCTCGATTTCCTCAGGGATCAGGTCCCAGAGAGCCAGTTGACGGATTCCGGGCGTGTCAACGACATAGCCTCCACCGTCGAGTTCGATCAGCTGAGTGCGTCGGGTGACATGGCGTCCCTTTCCGGTGGATGAACTGATCTCACCGGTCAACAGCCTCAACCCGGGCTGGATCGAGTTGAGCAATGACGACTTTCCGACACCGCTCTGACCGGCAAAGACCGTCTCGCGCTCAGCCAGAAGCTGTCTCAACCGGGAAATCCCCGCCCCGGTCTCGGCACTGGTCAACACCACTTCGTAGCCCAACCGAGCGTAGAGTCCCGTCCAGCCGACCAGTTCCGCCGGATCGAGCAGGTCAATCTTGTTGATGCACAGAACGGACGCGATCTCCCCCTGCTCGGCACTGACCAGGAATCTGTCAACAAGGACCGGCTTGAGGTCGTCGGCGGGGACCACAACCATCAGTTGATCGACATTGGAGACGATCACGTGGGCACGATGCCGGCTGCTGCGAGACAGCACCCCGTGACGCGGCTCGACACGCTCGATCACCCCCGTCTCCGCATCGACATCCCCGACCAGAACCCGATCACCGGTGACGACGGCGTTCCGCTGGTCACGGGCCAGCGAGCGGACAATCTGGCGAACAGTGCACTCCAGTTCGCGGCCGTCGTCGAGTTGAACGCGGGACATCTGTCCAATCGCGCTGAGCACCCGTCCGGTGTGACAGGTCGACAGATCCACATCGATCTGCAGGTCCCCCCCTTCGGTCTCGGCGGCAATCACCGTGCGGTACCGTGAGGTGTCCCCCTTGCCCGAGACCCGTTCGCCGGCAGCGATGTCCTCGATCCGCTCCGGATCCGTACGCGCCTGCTGGGTCAGGTTGCCCCGTCGAGCCCGCTTGCCCCGGTTCTTCTTCAGGGCCACGCGGACCTTCCGCTTGCGGTTGCTCTTTTTCTTGCCCAAAACCCCTGGCCTCGACGCCATGTGTCGTTGGCCAATCTAGCGCCGGGGTGAGTCGGGGTCAAATTGCCGAGCAAATTCGACCGGGACAACCGATGACGGATCGAAGCCGTTGACCCGCCTCCGCGGGCACCTACAATGACAGCCGAGGGGGAGCCGGAGAGGACCGAGTGGTCGCTGCGTGGAGGGATCTTTGGGCCCAGGCCGAAACGAACCAGCCGCGTGGAGGAAAGTCCGGGCTCCGCAGGACACGGTGGTGGGTAACGCCCACCGTCCGCAAGGATAGGGAAAGTGCCACAGAGAGCAGACCGCCGATCGGGGACCCTCCGGGGTCCCAGGAGGCAAGGGTGAAACGGTGCGGTAAGAGCGCACCAGCAGGTCGGGAGACCGACCTGGCTTGGTAAACCCCACCGGGAGCAAGATCAAACAGGGGGCCTTGTCGGGCTGGTCCGGCCCGCCGTGACCCCCGGGTCGATCGCTTGAGGCGACGGGCAACCGCCGTCCCAGAGAAATGACCACTCTCGACAGAACCCGGCTTACAGGCCCTTCTCCGCTCCCCCTCATTTCTTCCTCCGTTGGCCACCTCTGGGTGGCCCCGATGCAAATCGGCGTTTCCTCTTGCCTCGTCAACCAAGTGGCTGCTATCAACCGCTGGACCCCCGAGCCACGCGGTGGAAACTCGCTGATGTCACGCCCTCACCTGGCCGCATTCTCACCCGCGCTGGCCACGCTGGCGCTGAGCATCACCCTGGCGGTGCTGGGAGGGTGCCACATCGGGAATTTCTCAGCATCGATCGACAGTGACACGCGATTGCCCGAATTCGAGTTCTCGGCGATCCCCGACCAGTGGGAACCGAACGTCGACCAGGGCGGTGTCTCACGCAGTGAAACCGACGGCCAGGCCGACGGCGCCGAATAACCGGCACAACCGTTGTCGGTGAGACACCCACACCGGTTCCGCGTGCCGTTGTCCACATTCGACCACTCCGGTTGAATTGACGCTCCCGACCGGCCCACTACAATCAAACGCCTCATGTCTTGAGCCGCTCATTCGGAGTGGCAACTCAAGAACCCTCGGAACGGACCTGCACCGGCTCGAGGGCGACCCCGGACGCCACAGAACGCGTCAGCAGGATCACCGGCGGAACGTACTGACAGACGAAATCTGGCCCGCGAGGAAGAGCGGGACGAGGAAGCCGCCCCGGGGGGATCATCTGGCCAGGGTCGGCCAGTACAACCGGGTCGGAATCCCACGGAGTGTTACATGCGGCTGACTGAATTTGTCGTTCCCGATTCGATCGTCACCGATCTCGACGCGAGCACCAAGGCCGAGGCCATCCGTGGCATGGTCGAGAGCCTCTCCTCGGCCGGGCGGATCCCCGCTGAGGACAGCGACGTGATCATCTCGGCGATCCTCAAACGAGAAGAACTCGGATCGACCGGCATCGGCAACGGTGTCGCCGTCCCACACACAAAACATGCCGCAGTCGATCAACTGACCGCCACTGTGGCCCTCTCCACCCGGGGTGTTGACTTCGCCAGCCTCGATGGCGAAGCTGTGCATATCCTGTTCTTGTTGATTTCGCCGCCCGATCTCCCAGGCGACCACCTGCGTGGGCTGGAGAGCATTTCCCGGCACCTGCGGAACCCGAACTTCTGCAACTTCCTCCGACAGGCACAGACCTCGACGGAAGTTGTCGAACTGCTCGAGGAAGCCGACAACAACCAATTGGACTAATCACTCGTTTCCCGACAGCCTCCGGTCGTGACAGCATGGTCCGGCCGGCGGGAACCTGTCGGGCGTATCTTGCCGTCGCAAATCAGTCTCATTCGAATTTTTCTCCGCCGCGACGGCTCCAAATCGGACAACCAGAAAACCATCACCAACCGTCGCCGGATTCAGTTTCCGGGGACGCAGAACGACTTGAGGTCTTTCCCGACCACTCGAACCACCAGACCGCTCACAGAAGCCGATGACTTACACCGCTCAAAAAACCGTCCGAGTCGGTCTCGAACAGGGCCTGCACATGGTGCCCTGTTCGCTGATCGTTCGGACGGCCGAGCGATTTTCCTGTGAGATCCAGATCCAGAAAGAGGATCGATCGGCCGATGCCAAGACGATGCTCGACCTGCTAACGCTTTCGGCCGAGAACGGCAGCGTGCTGGTGCTCGAAGCCCGTGGAGCGGAAGCCGGAGAGGCCGTCAAGGCGCTCGCAAGACTCTTCGAGTCCAACTTCGACGACCCGGCCTCCGGCTGGCAACCGGCCACCGGGTCGGATCGCTAGCTCCCGGGAAGGTCGGTGCCGGATGCAGATCAAGCGCGGGATCGCCGTCTCTCCCGGTGTCGTCACCGGTGAAGTGGTCGTGCTGGGGACCGAGGATTTTCGCATCCCGCAACGGTTCGTCTCGATCGACGCCGTCGAAACCGAGCTCGGACGATTCCGCAGTACGCTCGACGCGGTCTGGGAAGAAATCGAGGAAAACGAACGGCTGGCTCGAGAACAACTCGGTGACCAGTTCGGTGCGATCTTCGGGGCTCACCTGCAGATGGCTCGCGACCCGAAACTGATCGCCGAGATCGAGAGCTTGATCAGCGAAAAGAGCCTCTCGCCCGAATACGCTTCGAGCCGGGTCCTCAGACGATTTGCTCGTGACCTTCAGAACCTCGGCAACCAGTACCACGCCGAGCGGGCCGTCGACATCTTCGATCTCGAAAAGAGAATTCTCAGGCACCTGCTCGGTGAACGTCGCGAGGAACTGTTGCACCTGAGGGCGCCGGTGATCGTGCTGGCCCACAACCTGACACCCAGCGAAACCGCCAGTCTCGACCGTGAGTTCGTGATGGGTTTCGCCACCGAGGTGGGAGGACACACCAGTCACACCGCGATCCTGGCCGGGGCCCTGGAAATCCCCGCCGTCGTCGGTCTCGGACATTTTCTCTCGGATGTCTCCGGCGGCGAGATGGTCATCATCGACGGGAACCACGGAGAGGTGATTCTCGAACCCGACGACGAGACCCTGGCGAAATACCGTGATCTGGAAGAACGCGTCCACTCGGTCACCGAACGACTCGCCTCGCTGAAGACCCTGCCGGCCGAAACAATCGACGGTGAATCGATCACATTGCTGGGCAACATCGAGTTCCCCGAAGAGGCGGAGGTGTGCCGCGAGCGGGGCGCCAAGGGAATCGGACTGTACCGAACCGAGTTCCTTTATCTCGAGCGGAACCAGATTCCCAGCGAGGAAGACCACTACGAAGCCTATCGCAAGGTGATAGCCGCCGCCCCCGATCACCCCGTGACGATCCGGACGCTGGATGTCGGAGCCGACAAGGTGCCCGAGACGATCGGAGAACTGGCCCCCGACGTGATCAACCCCCAGCTCGGACTTCGCAGCGTCCGACTCTCACTCCACAACATCCCGCTGTTCAAGACGCAGCTGAGAGCCATCCTCCGGGCGGCTGTCGATGGCGACGTGCGGGTGATGTTTCCTCTGGTCAGCAACCTGATGGAACTTCGGCAGGCCCGCATGATCCTCGGAGATGTCATAGATGACCTCGAAGAACAACAGGTGCCATTCCGCCGGGACGTGCAGGTTGGTATCATGGTGGAAGTGCCCGCAGCGGTGATGCTGGCCGAGGAATTCGCCCGCGAGGTCGATTTCTTCTCGATCGGCACAAACGACCTGATCCAGTACACGCTGGCGGTCGACCGGGCGGATCCGAGCGTCGCCAACCTTTATCGGTCCGGTGATCCCTCGATCCTCCGACTGATCCGCAACGTTGTTTCTGCCGCCGCGAAGCACGATGTCGCCGTGACCGTTTGCGGCCAGATGAGTTCCGATCCGGTATTCATCTCGTTGTTGATCGGCATGGGCATCCGACAATTCAGTTCAACACCTCACGCGATCCCAGAAATCAAGGAAGTCATTCGAAACCTGACGATCGAGTCGGCCGAGCAGATCGCGGCTCACGCCCTGACGCTCGACCTCGCACGTGACGTCGAAAACTACCTCCGCGGTGAACTCCACCGCATCTGCCCCGACCTGGTGCTCTGACCAGCCACGCCTCCACCGGTCACAACCGTCCTGTGGAATCCATCGCTGGGACAGATCCGGGGGCGATCGAGCAAAACAATCCAAAACAACGCTGAAACACACAAGTTCGTCACAGTGAAACGAACGACAAACAGTCAACCAAGGGCGCGACAGCGCAAAACCGTCATCCCGACGGTTTCACCCGCACCCCGACTACTCCCGGACCCCACAGGGACCGGTTCGAGTGCCGGGGAAGTCGGGCAGTGCGTCGCCATGGAGAACTGCCGCAACAGGCGACGGATCTCCGCCCGCCACCAAGGACAAAAAGATGATCGACGAGACCACAGGCCCCCAATTCGAGGCCACTGCCGACGACTCGGCCGAACAGGACTTCGAACGAGCACTCGACCGGGTCGATGCCGACCCGGAACCTCCGGCAGAACCTGAAACCGGACCGGAATCCGGCTTCGGTGCCGGGCTGGAACTCGACACCCCAGCCGACACCCCAGCCGACACCCCAGCCGACACCCCAGTTGACGCAACGCAGGACGATGCCAAGTCGTCCGACGAAAACGCCAACGGATCCGGATCCTCAAGGCGGAGAGGACGGGGCCGACGCAGAAAGCGCGGATCGGGCAAGTCGGACCGAAAGAGTTCTGACGCACAATCCGCAGACAAGTCGTCACAGGCCGACGGCAAGAAAAAGATCAAAAAGGAAATGTTGATCAACGCGTTGCAGCCCGAAGAGAGTCGCATCGCGATCACCGAAAACGGAGTACTCGAGGAACTCTACGTCGAACGCAACAGCCTGGAGAGTTGCGTGGCCAACATCTACAAGGGCCGCGTGGTCAACATCGAACCGTCGATCCAGGCCGCCTTCGTCGACTTCGGCATCGGTCGCAACGGGTTCCTTCACGTCAGCGACGTCGAATACCAGTACTACAAGCACCTGTTGACCGATAAGGAACAGGCAGCACGAAACGAAGGCAAGCGGCGCGGCGGAGCCGGAAACGACCGGGGGCAACGCAACAAGCCCTTGATCCAGGACATCTTCAAGAAGGGCAGCGAGGTCGTTGTCCAGGTGATCAAGGAAGGCATCGGCACCAAGGGCCCGACGCTCTCGACCTACGTTTCGATCCCCGGTCGCTACCTGGTGCTCATGCCCGCACTGGGCCGGGTTGGAGTCAGCCGCAAGATCGAAGGAGATGAGATCCGCCGCAAGCTTCGAAAAGCCATGAACGAACTCGACCCGCCTCCCGGGGTCGGCTTCATCGTTCGCACCGCCGGATCCGATCGCACCAAGCGCGACCTCCAACGCGACATGAACTACCTGATCCGCCTCTGGAAAGTCCTTGTCGGACGGATCACCTCCTCCCCCACGCCCTCCGCGATCTACGAAGACAGCGACATGGTCATCCGCACCATTCGCGACATCTACAACAGCGAAATTGAAACGGTGTGGATTGACGAGAAGGCGGCCTACGAGCGGGCCCAGGAATTCATGAAGATCTGCATGCCACGGCAAACCAACCGGGTCAAGCTCTACGAGGAGAGCGAACCGATCTTCCAGAAGTGGAACATCGAGTCAGAAATCGAGGCGATCCAGGACCGAACAGTTGCGCTGAAAAACGGCGGCTCGATCGTGATCGACCAGACCGAAGCCCTGGTTGCCATCGATGTCAACAGCGGCACGTTCCGTACCAAGGATGATGCCGAGACCTCCGCCTACAAACTCAACCTCAAGGCCGCCGAGGAGATCTGCCGTCAGATCCGACTTCGTGACCTCGGGGGAGTCATCGTCAACGACTTCATCGACATGAGGGACGAAAAACACCGCCGTGGTGTCGAGAAAGCCCTCAAGGACGCATTCAAGAGAGACCGGGCGCGAACCAAGGTACTGAAAATCAGCCCGTTTGGACTGGTCGAAATGACCCGGCAGAGAATTCGACCGTCACTGAAACGGAGTGTCTACGAAGACTGTCCATGCTGCGATGGGACGGGGCTGGTCAAAACGGCCGAGAGCGTTGCGATCGAAGTCATGAGACTGGTAGCCAGCAATGCCAGTCGCAACAATGTGCAATCCATTAAGCTCGAAGTTCACCAACGGGTCGGCGAATACCTCAACAATCGCAAACGCCGCAGTCTCAACGAAATCGAACAAGAGTGCGGTGCTACTGTCTCAATTGCGACTCTCAAGGACTGTTCCCCCAACCACTTGGTCGCTACCTGCAAGGATCAACACGGCAAAGACGTGCGGATTTCCCAGCCAGGTGGCTCGAAATCGAAAAAATAACCCTCTACAATCGTCGATTCTCCACGTTTCACCCTCCCTGCGACGCGACTCGGAAATCCGGCCATGTTCGCTGTCATTACCGACGGAAGTCACCAGTACCGTGTTTCGCCCGGTGACGAACTGACCATCGACTACCGCAAGGGCTCAGAGCCCGGTCAAACCATCGAGTTCGACCGGGTGCTGTTGGCCAATGGCGGCGGCTCAAGTGCCATCGGACAACCGGTGATTGACGGAGCTACGGTCACGGCCGAGGTCGTCGAGACCGAGGTCAAAGGACCCAAGCTCGAGATCCAGAAGATCCGACGTCGGAAGAATTCCAGACGACACACCGGCCACCGACAGAAGTACACTTCCATCAAGGTCACTGACATCAGCGTGCCGGGTCTGGAAATCATCGAGACGCCAGAAGAAGAACCGGAAGCAACGCCAGAGCCTGTAGCAGCCGCTGAAGAAGAAACGGCTGAAGAAGAAACGGCTGAAGAAGAAACGGCTGAAGAAGAAACGGCTGAAGAAGAAACGGCTGAAGAAGAAACGGCTGAAGAAGAAACGGCTGAAGAAGAAACGGCCGAAGAAGAAACGGCCGAAGAAGAAACAGCTGAAGAAGAAGCTTCGGACGACGCCGAGGCTGAAGCCGACGAGAAATCGGACGAGTAGAGACGAATTCTGCGAGTGGCCTCATGACGGCCCGTTTCGATCTCGAATCCGTCCGCAGCCAATTCCCGGCCTTCAATCGCACCGTTGAAGGTCATCCTGTCGTCTTCCTGGATGGAGCAGCGGGAAGCCAGGTGCCGTCCCGCGTGGCCGAAGCCGTCAGCGGTTACCTTATTGGCACCAACGCCAATCACGGTGGCCCGTTTGCTACCAGCGTCGAAAGTGACGCAATGCTCGACGCAGCACACCAGGCTGCTGCTGACTTCCTGGGAACCGCTGACCCCGACACGGTCGCCTTTGGCGCCAACATGACGACGTTGACCCTGGCCGTTTCCCGGGCCCTGTCCTCCACTTGGCAACCGGGTGACCGGATCCTTGTTTCTCGCCTCGACCACGACGCCAACGTCACGCCCTGGACCTTGGCGGCCCACGATGCAGGGGTCGCCGTCGATCACATCGACATCCACCCCGACACGGCCACTCTCGATCTCGACACTCTTCATGACCGGATCACCGATTCGACCCGACTGGTCGCCATCGGAGCCGCGTCAAACCTCTCCGGCTCGATCAACCCTGTCACCGAGATCACTCAGGCTGCCCACCGAGTTGGCGCCCTGGTCTTTGTCGATGCGGTCCACCTGGCCCCGCACCGCCTACTGAACGTTGAGGCCTGGGACTGCGACCTTTTGGCCTGCTCGGCCTACAAGTTCTTCGGTCCTCATGTCGGTCTGCTCTGGGGACGCCGCAACTTGCTCGAGTCACTCAAGGCCTACAAACTGCGTCCGGCCTCCAACCAACTGCCCGACAAGTGGATGACCGGGACGGGCAACCACGAGGGCATTGCCGGCGTCGGTGAAGCGATAGAGTACCTGGCCGACCTCGGCCGGGGCGTTGATCCCACAGCCGAATCTCGACGCCAGGCCCTGGCAACAGCCTTCCGGGCCATTGGCAATCACGAACGGGAGTTGTCGTTGGGATTGCTTGACGGCCTGGTCCGTCTGCCCGGCGTCACGATCCACGGGATCACCGACGCCGATCTCATCGACCAACGGGTGGCCACCTATTCGATCACTCACGATCAGCTCAGCCCCGGAGAACTGGCCGAACACCTGGCCCGGCGCGGCATCTTCACCTGGGCGGGCAACCACTACGCGTTGCCGGTGACCGAAGCCCTGGGCCTCGAACCCGGCGGGACACTGCGGATCAGTGCCCTGCACTACAATACGCTCGAGGAAATCGAGCGAACCATTTCGGCACTCGGCGACGTGCTGGCCAGGTGAACCGGGGCTACTTCAGAGACTCCAGGTACGCCAGCAGATCACGCACCTCGCTGATCGACATCCGCTCAATCAGTTTTTCGGGCATCAGTGATGTCTTCCGGGGCGTTCTCAGTTCGACCTCGGTGTTGGCCAGGTTGGTCTGCTTGCCGGTAGCGTCTTCGATCGTCAGGCGATCACGGTTCTCGTAGACGATCACACCGTTGAGGACCCGGCCGTCAGTCGTCACCAGCGTCCACGACGTGAACTGCGGAGCGACCTCCCGACTGGGCACCAGGATCGACTCGAGCAACTGACGTCGGTTGCGAGAGCGTGCAATCAGTGACAGGTCGGGCCCCACTCGGCGGCCCCGGCCATTGGCCATGTGGCAGCGAGCGCATTGGGGGCCGGCATTGTGGAAGAAGAGCCGCCGGCCCGCCGCCGCATCACCTCCTCGAGCCAACAACCGGGTCCATCCCCGGAGATCATCAGGACGGTGGGCCGCCATCTGTTTCAACGCCCCGGGAATGTTCTGTCCGGCGACGGCCAGCGAAGTGGCCAGCCGATCGGCTAGGTCCCGGTCCGAGGCGGTCGGTTTGCCGGACGTCGTCACCGTCGCGATCAACTTCGCCACCACCGACCGGCTTCCCGCATCGGTGGACAACGTCGGCTGCAACGACCTCAGGGCCTCGCTCTTCAGTGGCGACCGGGGATCGGCAACCCACTGCCGTAACCTTTCTGCCACCTCCGGACTCCGAGAAAACCGTCCCAATCCCGCCACGGCATCGGCACGCTCTGACAGAAGTCTCTTCGAATCCCCTGCGACGCCCAACAACAACTCGGAGGCAAAGGTGTGAGACGACAGGCCCAGTGTCCGCACCGCCTCGGCAACCAGTTTCTTGTCACCGGAAGCCAGCAGATCGGCGAACAGTTTGCGATCCAGCGATGCGGATGAGGGGTCGACCAGTTGCAACGCCAGTGACCGCACCGCCGGGGGCCGCCCGGTGTCAGTCAGCAATGGCAGGACATAGTCGGCCGGAGCCGTTTTGTCGATCTTCTTCGGGTCTCCCCCATCGAGCATGTCGAGTGCGGCCAGGGTGGTGCGGAACAGGTCCGCGGTGATGTCGGGATTGTCGAGGATCGCGGCCACTTCCGACCGAAGTTCCTTCCGGCCCGACTCGGCCACCCACTGCACCACCAGACGTCTCACGACCGGATCGAACGGACCTCCGGAAAGCATCCGTCTGGCCAATGCCGGATCATGAAACCGCTTCCGCACCGCCAGAGCCAGCAGGGTACGAATCGCCCGGCGTCGCCCGTTGTCACCGGCAGCTCTGTCCAGTGCCACGCGAACCGCCTTCAACAGGTCCGCTTCAGCAACGTCCCGGCGAACCACCCGTTCCAGAACGGCGGCCATCAGGAACGGATCGTCGGGGACCAGCAGTCCCAGCGCCGCCTCCAGTGACAACAGTCGCATCGAAGCAGCCGCCCAGCGAGCCCGGTGTCCGGGTGTCGCAACCGGCCGGTCCAACGGATCGGGCACCCACAACAGCGCTGCCACCTGTTCGTCCCGGAGAAAATCTCGTTTCGAGGCATCGAAGGGAAACTGAGGGGACCCGATCAGCTCGATCACCGCGATCTCGACCTCGGTCGATCCTCCGCCCAGACGTGTCCGCTGACCGCCTGGCCGAAGGAACCCGTAATCGGTGGTCTCGGGGTCCACCGAGGCAATCGCCCACAGGACCTCGATCCGCGACCGCGAACTGGTCCGGGGATCGGAGATCAGTTTTCCGAGTCGGCGGCGGCCCGCATCGGTCCCGGACAACGCGACCGCGGCAGCACGACGGAGCGGAAGATGGGCTGAACCGACCAGGTCGGTCAGTTCGTCGACACCCCGCTTGGGCGTCACCGTCGCCACATCGATCACCGGCCTGGACGACTCGGCCTTCCGGCCCGGTTTCCGTCGGATCCGCCACACCCGGCCACGACCGTGAACCTTGTAGTCTCTCAGCACCCAGTCGGTGCAGTACAGGCTGCCGTCCGGCGCGGTGGCCAGGCCCACCGGCCGAAAGTTCACGCCGCCCTGGATCAACGGCTCGGCGACCGATTCGAACGACGCACCGCGTTCGACCATCCGGAAACGATCGATGCGATGATCTCCCCAACTGGTCACCAGCAGGTCACCGCGATACTCGTCGGGCAAGTCGATCGACTCGTAAGAGACCATCCCCGACGGGGCTTCGCCCGTACCAGCCATCATCGGCAGAGTGCCCGGGATTTCACCGTTCCAGCTCGTGAATGGATGAAACCCTTTGCGGCCGTTCCGGTACCGGTAGCCGTAGTCGCCACCGGCGACGATGTGCATCAGGCGGCACGGAGGCAGGCTGTCCGGATCATTGTCGACGCTGAACAACCTCCCGAAGGTGTCCACGCAGCTGGCGTGCGGATTCCAGAACCCGGTGGCAAACCACTTGAGTTCCGAGCCGTCGGGCCGGCAGCGATAGATGTTGCCCCCTTCGCCGCCGCCGGCCAGTGTCGTCCCGTCGCTGCCGATCAGCTTGTAGTTGGCCCCCAGGTTCTCACCGAGGCCGATAAACATGTGGCCCCGGCCATCAAAGGCAAAACCGGCCAGCCCGTTGTGCGGATAGTTGCCGGGCGTATCGAGGTGGAGGATACGGCGTCGGCGATCGGCCACCAGATCACCGTCGTCGTCCCACAGCGCCAACACCTCTTTTCGCGTCGCCACCAGCACCGTGTCGGGTTGCCCGGGCTCGAACGATGTTCTGACCGCGACGCTCATCGCGTGGACGAACCCGTCGGCAAACACGGTCGGCTTCTCGGCACGCCCATCACCATCGCGGTCACGCAAAACGAGCAGACGGTCGGTCGGATGCCGATCGTAACCCTCCGGCGGGAAATGCGTGTTGCTCTCGATCGCGAACACCCGACCCAGGTGGTCGACGTCCAGGCCAGTCGGAGTGACGATGTCAGGGTCAGCAGAAAACAGCTCGATCACCAACCGGGGATCACGGCTCGTCGGTGGCTTTTCGGCAGCAGCCAGCCGGCCGGCAGTGGCATCGATGACCAGGGCGACCAGCAGCAGAGCGTGCAGAGGGGACAGGCTCACGGTGGGTGTCTCCAGCGACTTCGGATGAGTCAGGCGATTTGACTTTTCGAGGTGTGCCACTACCGTAACCCCTTCGTGTACTGTCGTGAACGAAAGCCGACACTGATTTCTGGTGACATCGGCCCGGTTGCATGGCGGCCCTGGCCAACGGTGTTGACGTCCCGGGTGGAGATCGATGAGACAGGGCCACGATGACGGTCGCCAACCCATCGGACCTTCGTCCGCATCGCTGGCGATTCTGACCAGTTTCCTTTGGGGCGGCACACCGGTCGCCATCAAGTACTCCCAGGACGTGCTGCCCCCGATCGGCGTGGCCGCAGCCCGGTTCCTGCTGGCGGCCGGTTTCATGGTCGCCTGGTGCAGCATCCAGCGAGTGAGCCTGAAGCTGAAACCCGAAGAACGTCGACCGGCGTTGATCTGTGGACTGCTGCTGTACGCCCAGATCGCCCTGTTTCACCTCGGGCTGGACCGTTCGAGCCCCTCGCACGGCTCGCTGCTGATCAACACCTTCGTGTTGTGGGTGGCAGGGATCGAACACTTCATCACCCGCACCGATCGTCTCAATACCCGGCGGCTGGCCGGACTGGTGCTGTCCGCCTCGGGAGTCGGGATGGTGCTGGCTCTCTCGGGTGCAGACCCCCAGCAGGCCGCAGCCGGATTCGATCAGCCCTCGATGACCGGTGACCTGCTTTTGGTGGGCAGCGGCTTCCTGCTGGGAGTGAAGATCATCTACACCAAGCAGGCCGTCCGGGTTGTGCCGCCGCCACGACTGATTCTTTGGCACGACGTGATCGGAGTGGTCCTGTTTGCCGTGACCGCTGCAGCGCTGGAGCGGGAACAGATCGACATTGGCGAGGTCCGGATCGAGGCGGGACTGGGCCTGCTGTACCAGGGCCTGGTCGTCGCCGGCTTTTGCTTCGCGGTTCAGTCCCAATTGCTGAAGCGCCATCCGGCGGCGCGGCTGAGCGTCTTCGCGTTCTCGACACCGATCTTCGGTGTCCTGATCGCTTGGGCCTTCCGTGAAGCAGCCCCCACGCCGTGGCTCCTGGTCGCCGGTGCGGCAGTGGCCACGGGCATCGCCCTGGTCAATTGGAAGACGGCCCCCCGGTGACCGGCACGGCTATGGACTGCAACACCTCGCGGGTCGTTTCGTCCTGGATCAGCCCGATCACGAACAACGACTTCAGGTCGAGCGGCTTCTCCGGGAAATTCATCCCCTGAAGGCGTTCGAATCGCGCGAGGTCATCGGCAAGTTGCTTGCGGACCTCGTCTATCGAAAGAGACTCGGAGACGGCGAACTTGCCGTCCTTCGGAGCCACGCCTTCCCCACCGTCGATCTGCCAACGAACCACCATCTCCTGCACACGGATTCCGTTGCTGGCCGCCGGCATCATCACTTTTTCCTCGACCAGCAAGAGCCGCATTCGGTACTCGCCGTCGGCCGCCCCACTGCTCTCGGCACCGGCCTTCACCTGGACCCCGGTGGGAGTCCGCTTGGCCGAGAGAGTCATCTTCCAGTCGCTGGTGACCGACAACCGCTTGGCGATTTCGCGGAAGACAAGCCCGTGGACCCGCGTTGTGTCAGCAAGCAGTCCGTCGGTTGACGGCAACCGTCGACCGTCCAGGTAGATGGCCGGGAGAGACCGGCCCCGGTAGAACGACAGGCGACTCAGCGACGCGTCGTTGGACAAGGGATCTCCACCCCCCTGGTTGCGACGGGCGGCGTCCAGAGGATGGTACCGGACCACGATCAGCCTGTTGGCACCCAGACGCCGGGCCAGCGCAGCCGTTGACAATTCGGCCGCCACTGCCGAATCCGCCCGCACGGTGGTGAACAACTCACACAACACACTGCGACCGGTCGACTTCGGATCGGGCAGGTCAGGTCCACCGGGAGTTTTTGCCAGCCCGTCAACCGCTTTCTGGTAAACGGTGTCCAGGAAGGCCGGCAGGCCCTTTGTGTCCCCGTGCTTCGTCTTCCACAATCTCGCCAGCGTGTCTCCCGGACGAACCGCTTTCACACCTGCCGACTCCCATTCGAACTCCAGCAACCGCTCCAGCAGCGGCAACCCGACGATTTCGCCGTACAACGCGATGGCCTCGTCGAGTTTCTTGGCCTTCTCGGCTTCCTCGGCCAGGCCGAAGGTCACAAAGTGGCTGTAGGGGAACTTCTTGCGGAGCTCGTAGAGCTTGGCCAGAGGCGCCTCCCGGTCGGTGGTGGACTTGGAGGCCAACTGTTTCAGAGCGTCCTCGGCGTCAACCCGCGCCTGGGTGCCATCGCACTGGTCGATCAGTTCGGCGAGCCGCCGCTGGAACGGGGCCGCCCAGGACTGCTCACCAAGCGCCTGGGAAAGTCCCTTGGAGATTCCGATGGCGGCCTTGGGAGGATACCCGCGTGTGAATGCGACGTGCGAGAGGATCAACGTGTTGACGAGTTCCATCCGAGCCCCCCACCGCTTGGTGAGTTCCAGATGTTCGTCGACGGCCGCCAGGTAATCTTTCAACGGCATCTTCCGCGGATCCGCGTGTCCCATCAGGTTCTTCAGACTGATGTCCAGTGCCAGGGATGTGTCGGGATGCTCGCTGCAGAACAACCTGTAGGTGTCGTAAAGAGTCAGCTTCTGGGTCTTGGCCTTGTTGACGACCGCATCGAGTTTGGGACGGTCGAGCGTGGACATGACGGTGATCTGGCTATCGAGCTGGACCTCGTCAGTGGGCATCAAGCGAGCCGCCTGGCAGACGTCGCCCCTGACCACATTGCCGTAGACAATCCCGTCCTCGCCGAGGGTGCCGTCGAAGTCGACCCGATGGGTCCCATCGACGAAGACGATCCTGGCCCGGGTGCGATCGGCGACGGTCGCGTCGGCGACGATCTCGGCTTCCGGAAAGACCGGGGTTCGAAACGACAACCGAACGGTCATATCGTCGAGGTCGCCCCGGCGGGGAGCGAGGATGAACAGACCTGAACAGATCTCGTCGAAACGACGCTCGACGTCGTCGGGCTGGCTGATGATCAACACCCAGTTCCCCTCGAGCGTCTTGCGACCGGGACCGGTCGAGAGAAACGGATTGCGGCCGGCCAGCGTGTCGGACCCCGTGTCCGCCGGATTCGCCCCGTCTGCTGCCGCCTGGCCCTCGCCATCAGCCGAAGGACTCGACAGAATCCAGACGGTGCCCGAAACGATGACCAGGACCAGCAGACCGACCATCAACCGCAACACAAGATTCGGACCAGCCATCGGACCGGGGGTGGACTCTGCGTCGATCGGTACCTGATCGCCGGAAGAACCGGAATTTTCGTTGGTGTCGATTGGGTCGGACATGAAAGCTCCAGGTGCAGAAAACCTGCCTGCTGCCGCGTGTTGTTCGTTCCAGGACGTGGGGCTGCAGCCACACCGGCCAGACCCGCATCCTAGTTTACGCCAAAAACCCCGACGAGTGGTGGACTCGAGTCAGCAAACCGTGGTCGACTCCCGACGTCCTCACCCGCCGATCACTCCGCCCGTCTCGTTCCCGCTTTCTTCTCCAGTCTCCGTACCCGTCACGATCCGATTGACCGCTGCCAGGCACCCGCGAGTCACATCAGCCAGGAACTGGGGATCAAGCGTCTCGGGAGTGTCACTGGGTTGGTGATAGTGCGGGTTTCTCATGAAACTGGTGTCGGTGATCATCAGGGCCCGGAACCCCGCATCCCAGAAGGGACTGTGATCGGAAAGCCGGGTCGCCTGCAGGGCTTCACCGTTTCCAGGCACCGCAAGCGTCTCGACGGGCAACCCCTCGATCTCGCGCATCCCCGCGGCCCAGAGTTCGATCAGCGATTCGGATCTCTGGTTGCCGATCACCGCGATGAAGTCGCCGGTATCGGGGTAGAGACCCTCGAGCAACCTCGGCAGCGACTGGGCTCCAGGCGCCGGATCGCGGTACCCGAGCATTTCGAGCGAGATCATGCCGACCAGGTTCACCCCGTCCCGTCTGAGATCGGCCGCCCGGGCCGCTCCGCCCAGCATCCCGTCTTCCTCGAGATCAAAGGCAACCAGTTCCAGGCTGACCGGATTGCCGGAGATGTCTCCGGGCAATTCTCTGTCCAGGCAACAGGCGATCTCGAGCAACGCCGCAACCCCGCTGGCGTTGTCATCTGCCCCGGGAGTCTGTGGCAGGGAATCCAGGTGAGCTCCGACCAGCAATCGCGGACCGCCTTCATCGAACCGGTTGGGCCAACGGGCCACCAGGTTGATACCCTCCAACAGCCCTCCCTGTTCATCATCGACCGCGAAGGGATGGCGTTCGACCTGGCAACCGGCCGCCTCGAGTTGTTCGGTCACGTACCCCCGACACGATTCCAGGACCCGGCTTCCAGCCGGTCGTGGCTCGGCTGCCAGCCGTTCGACGTGTCTCCACAACTGCTCCGAATCCACCATCCCGGAACTCTCTCCTGGCGTCCCTCTGCCAATCGGTTTGCCCCGGATTCAAACCGCCGAGGACGACTCGTCTTCCCCGTCGCCCACGATCATCTGGAAGTCGGCATCCTGCCTCAGTTGGTCGAAGTCGGTTTCGTCAGGAACCAGCTCGCGAAGCGAAGATTCCATCCGGATCGCCCGTCCCAGCCAGCTCAGTGCGTGGGCCTTGTCCCCGGCCAGGGCGAAGTAGCAGGCAAGGTTGTAGAGCACAATCGGCTCCTCCTCGTGAAACTGGTAGGCGGCCATCATCACGTCGATCGCCTCCTGGAGCCGATCGGTCCGTTTCAGACACCAGGCCAGGCCGATCGATACCGACAGGTCCTCGGAGTCGTCGGACTGGGCAGCCAGAAACTGCCTCGCCCCCTCTTCGAAATCCTCCTGCTGACGACACGCCTCGCCACGGCAACGGGCGATCGCCACGTGCAGGTCGTCATCGGGTCTCACCCGGGCCTCAACCGCCCGCAACTCGCGCATCGCCTGCTCGGGCATCTCGAGCATCAGGTACCCCTCAGCGGCGTCGATCCGGCGCTCTGGGGAATTCGGCGAGGTGTTGTTGGTCGAAGACGAAGCCATCGGTGAAGTGCGTGCCGGGCCTGGAAGATCACCTCCGTCCATCGTGACAACTTTGCATCAGCACGTCCACGGGCGTTCCGGCTGGAACCGGGCCAGATGCGGCAGCGACACGAATCCCCGGGAGTGCTAGAATCCACGAATGCACGCGGTTCGCTTTCATCCAACCCGGCCACTGTGGCTAGTCACCCTGGCCATTCTCGCCCTGCCGCTGGTCCCGGTCGGCGCCGCCGACAAGGCACTCACACCGCAACAGGTGGAGTTCTTCGAGAAGCGGGTGCGTCCCCTGCTGATCAGCCGCTGTTTCCAGTGTCACAGCGGCAAGTCCAAGGTGCTCAAGGGCGGCCTGAGACTCGACAGCCATCAGGCAGTGATCAAGGGAGGTGACACAGGGACGGCGGTGGTTCCGGGTGAGCCCGACAAGTCCCTGCTGGTACGATCGATCCGTTACCAGGCCTACGAGATGCCTCCCACCGGAAAGCTGAAGCCCGCCGAGATCGCTGTGCTGGTCGAATGGGTCAGGCGCGGGGCGTTCTGGCCGACCGAAAAGTCAGCGACGATCGCCCGAACCGCCGAGGGGGTCTACGACTTCAAGAAGATCAAAGCCACCCACTGGGCCTACCGCCCTCTGGGCAAGCCGAAACAGCCCACCG
>Ga0310344_10000972_pt1 | contig 22139 bp, 25 predicted proteins | sample HC15DNA20200_MG_FD_203801 | JGI IMG/M metagenome (GOLD analysis project Ga0310344, IMG submission 203801) | Marine microbial communities from station ALOHA, North Pacific Subtropical Gyre - HC15-DNA-20-200_MG | ecosystem: Environmental > Aquatic > Marine > Oceanic | place: Pacific Ocean: North... | reverse complement strand
TGGAATAATTTCTGAAGTTTTTTCAAAAAAATTTACATTTGAAAAATACGTTTCATATTTATTAAAAGTACCAATGTATTTTGTCGTAAAAAACGGAGAATATATTGAAATAAATAATCAAACTTTTGAAGATTTTCTATATGGTAAATTAAAAAAATTTCCAAACAAATTCCCTACTGTTAAGGATTTAGAAAATCATATTAGTACTATTTTTACTGATGTTAGAATAAAACAATACATTGAAATGAGAGGCGCTGATAGTGGATCATGGAATAGAATATGTGCATTACCTGCTTTTTGGGTAGGACTTTTATATAGTAAAAAAATTTTAGATCAAATTTTTTTAATGATAAAAAATTGGAAATTAGAAGAAATTTACCAACTAAATAAAGATGTTCAAAAATATGGACTAAAATCTAAACTAAGAGGAAAAAAGATTCAACATATATGTGTTGAAATTTTAAGATTAGCTCAAAAAGGATTAAGTTTAAGAAATTATTTAAACAAAAATAAAGAAAATGAGGAACATTTTTTAAATATTTTATTTGAAATTGCACATTCAGGAGTAACCCCTGCTGAAAAATTAATTAGCAAGTATGTTGATAAAAATAATAATTGTTCTGATAAAATATTTATTGATAATTCATATTAAAAAATTTTAAATAATTGTTTTTAAAAAAAATGAAAAAAAAGTTTAAAAATTTAAATGAAGTTAGAAGAAATATTGATAAGGTCGATAATCTTTTAGTTAAATTAATTGCTGAAAGAGAATTTTACGCAAAGGAAGCTGTAAAATTTAAAATAGATAGAAGACAAATAATTGACAGAAAAAGAATCAATGCTGTTTTAACCAGAGTAAAAAAACTATCAAAAAAATACAAGGTGAATAGTGTAATTGTAGAAAAAATTTGGAAGTTAATGATAAAAAATTTTATTATTTTAGAAAATAAATTATTTAAAAGACCGAAAAAATAATTTTTAATTTTTAAACGTCAGTTCCGCCAACGAGAATTTCATCAACTAAAATTGTTGGTTGACCTACACCGACAGGAACTCCTTGACCTTCTTTCCCACAAGTACCAATACCTCCGTCAAGGGCCATATTATTTCCAACTAGCGAAATCTTTTTTAAAACTTCTTCACCTTTTCCAATCAAAGTTGCTCCTTTAACAGGTTTAGTAACCTTACCATTCTCAATCATATATGCTTCTGAAGCTGAGAATTCAAATTGACCAGATGTTATATCAACACTTCCTCCAGAAAAATTAACTGCATATAATCCTTTTTTAACTGATTTAAATATATCTTCTTGAGGGACATTTCCAGAAAGCATATATGTATTGGTCATTCTTGGCATTGGAAGATATTCATAACTTTCTCTTCGTCCATTTCCTGTTGATTTTGTTTTCATTAATTGTGCATTTAATCTATCTTGCATATGTCCTACCATAATTCCATTTTCAATTAAGGTAGTACATTGACTTGGTGTGCCTTCGTCATCAATTGTTATTGAACCTCTTTTATCATTAATTGTACCATCATCAACAACTGTTACATTCTTGGATGCAATTTTCTTTCCAAGAAGATCTGAAAAAACAGATATTTTTTTTCTGTTAAAATCACCTTCAAGTCCATGCCCAATTGCTTCGTGCAGAATAATACCTGGCCAACCAGGTCCAAGAACTATAGGCATTTTTCCAGCTGGTGTTGATTTAGATTTCAAATTAGTTATTGCTTGCCTTAAAGCATCTTTTGTTTGTTCTTTCCAATTTTTTTCATCAAAAAATTCTATATAATTTTTTCTTCCACCGGAGCCGCTTGAACCAGTTTCCATTCTTTTTCCATTATCAACTGTTATTGATATATTTAATCTAACTAATGGTCTAATATCCCCGCAGTGATAACCTCCTTTTCTTAATATATGAATTGCTTGCCATTCACCATGAAGAGAAGCCGATACTTGTTTAACTTTTTTATCTAGTTTTCTCGCGTATGCATCAATTGATTTCAAAAGTTTTGTTTTGTCTTCAGAAGAGAAACCATTTAAAGGGTTGCTGTTTGAATAATGCTTTTTATTAGTTCTTATTGGAGTAATAATTTTTGATTTAGTCGAAGATGATAAAACTGATTTTACTATTCTACCTGCATTTTTAATACTTGATTCGCTAATATCTGAAGAATGTGAGTACGCTGATGTCTCATCTTTAACAGAACGGAGACCAAAGCCTTTATCAACTGATACACTGGCATTTTTTATTTTTTTCTCATCATATACATAGCTTTCTGATTGTTTAAATTCTAAGAAAAGCTCACCATCATCTGCTTTTTGAAGCGATTCATTTACTATTTTTTCAGTTTTATTAAAGTTTAAATCTTCATTCTTAAAAAAGATGTCATATGAGCTATGTGTTTTATCCATAATCTTAATATATATATATTAATATAATCAATCTAGGTCAAAATAATTTAATGTAATTAATATAGAAGAATTTAACCTCTTTTTTTTTTGTTGATAATTCATAATTTCTATATAATTTATTTGGCTAGGGAGATTTTTTTTTGTGAAAAAAGTTTTATTTTTTTTAACAAGTCTATTGAGTTTCAGTGGCGCCACATTTGCAGATGGCGGCCCTAAACCTTGGCAATTAGGTTTTAGACCTCCTGCTACTACTACGATGGAACAAGTAGTACAATTCCACGACAATTTTATAAATCCAATTATTATCGGTATTGCTGTTTTTGTTATAGCTCTAATGGTATATATAATTATAAGATTTAGTGAAAAAAATAACCCTAAACCAACTAAAACAACCCATAATACAACGTTAGAGGTTCTGTGGACTGCAATACCAGCTATAATATTAATTATAATCGCAGTTCCTGCTTTTAAACTTTTATATTATTCTCACTACAATCCAAATACGGAAATGACTATAAAAGCAATTGGTAATCAATGGTATTGGTCTTATGAATACCCAGATCATGGCATTGCTTTTGATAGTAATATGCTTTGTGGTACTAAAGAAGAGTGTGATGAAATGTCTAAAGAAACAGGAAAAAAGCATGTGAGATTGTTAGATGTCGACGAGCCACTTGTTTTGCCAGTAAATAAAAAAATAAAAGTTATTGCTACAGCATCAGACGTTATTCATAGTTTTTCAGTTTCTGCATTTGGAATAAAAATAGATGGTGTTCCAGGAAGAGCACAAGATACATGGTTTGAAATTCTTAATGAAGGAACTTACTACGGCCAATGTTCAGAACTTTGTGGAATGCTCCATGGTTTTATGCCTGTAATGGTTAAAGCTGTATCAGAATCTGAGTTTGATAGTTGGGTTCAAAATAAAAAGGCTGCCGCAAAAAGAAATGAAGAAATTAAAAAAGTAGAAATTATTAAATAATTAAATTTTATGCAATTTGAAAAACATAATTATCATTTGGTCGATCCGAGTCCTTGGCCAGCCCTAGGTTCATTTGGAGTTATCATTCTTGCTTTTGGTGCTGTCAGTTATTTTGGAGACGGCCTTACATTTGGCGCAGAAGAAACAACACGTGGTTCAATGTTACCTATGCTTATTGGATTAGCTTTAGTCTTATTTACCATGGCCGCTTGGTGGAGAGATGTTGTAAAAGAATCTCATTCTGGTTTTCATAATAAAATAGTTCAAATTGGTTTGAAATATGGAGTGGTTTTATTTATTGCTTCGGAAGTTTGTTTTTTTGTCGCTTTTTTTTGGGCTTTTTTTGATCCTAGCTTATATCCAGGTTTTAGGGAAGCTATAGGCGGAGTATGGCCACCTGAAGGCGTTGAAACTATGCATGCAATGGGAATACCGCTTTTAAATACCATTATTTTATTAAGCTCTGGCGCAACATTAACATGGGCACATCACGGCTTAAGAGAAAATAATAGAAAAAAACTTATTTATGGTTTAATTATTACCTTGGCTTTGGGATGGACTTTTACCGCTTTCCAAGCTTATGAATATCAACACGCAAAATTTGCTTTTACTGAAGGCATATATTCTTCAACCTTTTTTATGGCTACGGGTTTTCATGGATTTCATGTTATTGTCGGATCCCTTTTTTTGTTAGTTTGTTTAATTCGATCTATAAAAGGACATTTTACACCAGACCATCATGTAGGTTTTGAAGCAGCTGCATGGTACTGGCACTTTGTTGACGTAGTATGGATTTTTCTATTTACTGTAGTATATTGGTGGGGAGCATAAATAATTAAAAATGGCATATTCTAGCACAGCGCAACACCACGGTCACGGTCATCCAACAGGATGGAAAAGATGGCTGTATTCAACAAATCATAAAGACATAGGTACTATGTATCTAATCTTTGCTTTCATAGCCGGATTAATTGGTCTTTCTATGTCTTTAACAATGCGTGCAGAATTAGCAGAACCAGGATTACAAGTTTTGGGTGGAGATCACCAACTTTATAATACTCTTATTTCAATGCACGGATTAATCATGATTTTTGCTATGATTATGCCTGCTATGATAGGAGGATTTGGTAATTGGTTTGTTCCAATTATGATTGGAGCACCCGATATGGCCTTTCCTCGGATGAATAATATAAGTTTTTGGTTATTAATACCTGCCTTTCTTTGCTTAATGGCAGCCTATAAAACGGGTATGGGATCAGGCTGGACTTTTTATCCGCCGTTAAGTTCCAAAATAGGACACCCCGGAAATTCAGTTGATTATTTAATTCTAGGTATACATTTGCTAGGTGCTTCTTCAATCTTAGGAGCAATAAATTTTATAACTACCATATTTAATATGCGTGCCCCTGGGATGACACTTCATAAGATGCCATTATTTGTTTGGGCAATTTTAGTAACTGTTTTTTTATTACTATTGTCACTTCCTGTTCTTGCAGGAGGAATTACGATGCTTTTAACTGATAGAAATTTTGGCACAGCTTTTTTTGATCCAGCAGGAGGAGGAGACCCAGTTTTATTTCAACATCTATTTTGGTTTTTTGGACATCCAGAAGTATATGTTTTAATTGTTCCAGGCTTTGGTGTTATTAGTCATATTGTTTCAACATTTTCAAAAAAACCAATTTTTGGATACCTAGGTATGGCTTATGCGATGGTTGCAATAGGAGTTATTGGATTTGCAGTTTGGGCCCATCATATGTATACATCTGGAATGGATATTGATACAAGAGCATATTTCAATGCGGCAACTTTAGTGATTGCCGTTCCAACAGGTATAAAAATATTTAGTTGGCTAGCAACTATGTGGGGCGGTTCAATTAGTTTTAAAACCCCAATGTTGTGGGCTTTAGGATTTATCTTTTTATTTACTGTTGGTGGAGTTACTGGCGTTGTTTTATCAAATGCAGGTTTAGATTTTGCACTTCATGATACTTATTATGTTGTCGGACATTTCCATTACACAATGTCAATAGCCGCTGTCTTTGGTATATTTGGATCTTTTTATTATTGGTTTTCTAAAATGACAGGAAAAGAATATTCCGAAAGTTTAGGGAAGCTACATTTTTGGTTAACATTTATTGGCGTTAATATTACTTTTTTCCCAATGCATTTCTTAGGTTTAGCTGGAATGCCTAGAAGAATTCCAGATTACCCAGATGCATATGCGGGATGGCACGGAGTCTCTTCAATTGGCGCTTATATAAGTGCTGCTGGTGTTCTTTTATTTATCTATATCGTAATTAAAGCATTTATGAGCAGTAAAAAAGCTGCTGGAAATCCATGGGGTGAAGGCGCTACAACATTAGAGTGGTCAGTAAGCTCACCACCACCATTCCATACTTTTGGTGATAAAGTTCCAAAAACTTAGTTTTTTATTTAAATTTTTTTCTTACAATCCTATTAATGGTAGCAAAAATAATCTCTGCTAATAAAAAATTATCAGAGAATTCTGAATATATATTATTTTTTAAAGATTATTTTAGTTTAGTTAAACCAAAAGTAATGACGCTTGTTGTTTTTACAGCTTTTGTTTCCATTTTTGTTGCACCTGTATCAACTCATCCTTGGATTGCTTTTGTTTCAATATTTTGCATCGCTCTTGGCTCAGGTGCTGCTGGTGCTTTTAATATGTGGTATGAAAGTGATTTAGATTTGAAAATGCTAAGAACACGTAAACGGGTTTTACCATCACATAAAATTAAAAAAAGCGAAGCATTTAGCATTGCTGTTTTCTTAACTTTGGTATCAGTGTATGTTATGGCAGTTACTATTAACTATTATGCTGCTGCATTCCTAGCTTTTTCAATTTTTTTTTATGTAGTGATTTATACCATATGGTTAAAACCAAAAACAAAATATAATATAGTAATTGGTGGTGCAGCAGGAGCTTTCCCTCCAATGATTGGCTGGTTATCCGTGACTAACAGTCTTGATATTTTGCCTATACTAATGTTTTTAATAATTTTTATGTGGACGCCTCCGCATTTCTGGGCTTTATCTATTCATTGTCTAAAGGATTATAAAACAGCTGGATTCCCAATGTTACCAGTAATATCCGGTGTTAAAGAAACCAAAAAACAAATTATTATATATTCAATTTTAATGTTTTTAATAACATTGCTGCCTTTTGCGTTAGGATATTTTGGTATAATTTATTTATTAACCTCGATAATATTGGGGCTATATTTTGTTTATCATTCTTTTAAAGTGTATTTAGATAAAAGTAATAAAGATAAACCCATAAAAATGTTTCTTTATTCTATTATTTATCTATATATTTTATTTTTAAGCATGATTATTGATCACTTAAATTTATTTATTTAACTATGAAAGGAAAATTTACAGAAGAAGAATTAAAAAAAAGAAAAGCTAAGAATTTAGCTTTACTAATAATTTTACTCATATTAGTTTTAATTTTTTATGTGATGACTTGGGTTAAATTGTAGATATTTATATGAAAAAAGAAAATTTGAAAATTACGTTTAGTCTTATATTTCTAGTAAGTTTTATGTTTTTTTTGACTTTTGCTGCTGTTCCTTTATATAAATTATTTTGTCAAGTAACTGGATATGGAGGAACACCAAAAATAGTTAATCTTAAAGATCAAATAGATATTTCTGAAAAGAAAATAAAAATTGAGTTTAATTCAGATGTAAATAAAAAATTAAATTGGTCCTTCAAACCTGAACAAAGAAGTATGGAGTCTAAAATTGGAGATTCTATATTAGCATTTTATAAAGCTAAAAATAATGGAAATAAAAGCATAACTGGTGTTGCAACGTACAATATTCTTCCATTTGAGGCAGCACAATACTTTAATAAAGTTGACTGTTTTTGTTTTGAGAACCAAACATTAGAACCTGGAGAAGAGGTTTTATTACCTATAAATTTTTTTATTGATCCTAAAATTTTAGATGATCCTAGTGTTAAACATTTAAGTAGTATTGTCTTATCATACACTTTTTTTCAATCTGAAGAAAATTTAGAGAAAATTTCAGAAAATAATAACTAAATTTTGTGAAAAAGAAACCTTCACTTATATATATTTTCTAAATTTTAAATATAGAGATAAATAAATGTTATTAAAAAAAAACAAACCTCTCACCTTAGTTTCAATAATAATTTCTTTAATTTGTTTTAGTTTAAGTATTTGGCAAGTTAAAAGACTTAAATGGAAAGAAGATTTAATTAATAATATTGAAAAAGCTTATAATTCGAATTCAACAAATATAAATGAACTAACTGGAGATTTAAGAAACTTTAAATTTAAAAATGTTTATCTGGAAGGCATTTTTATTAATGAAAAGAGTATGTTTTTAGGACCGAGAGTTAATAACGAAAAAGTTGGTTACCATTTAATAACTCCCTTTTTAATTAAGGATGGTAGATTTATTTTAATCAATCGGGGATGGCTTAAAGAAATAATAAAAATTAAAGAACAGAAAGAAATGTATTTAATAAAGGGAATTTTAAAAGAATCAGATATTAAAAACATTTTTACACCAAAGAATAATATCAAGGAAAATTTATGGTTTTACATAAGTACTAAACAAATGTCTGAATTTTCAGCAATAAAATTAGTTGATAATATTTTTGTGGATTTAATTGAAAGTAATCCTAAGGACAAATTTACTATTATAAATTCTTCAATGTCAAAAATAGTAAATAACCATTTACAATATGCAATAACTTGGGCAATACTTGGATTATTATTCTTAGTTATGAATTATATTTATTCTAAAAGACAATAATGAAAATAAATTTTTATAAAGATTTAGAAAATAAATATAAAGAAATATCTTTGCTTTATGAAACAATGGGAATTTTACATTGGGATAGATCCACTTTTATGCCAAAAAATAGTATTAATGGAAGAACAGATCAATTAACTAATTTATATGTTTTATCTAATAAAATATTAAAAGATAAAAAATTTGGTAATTGTATAAAAAAATCGGAAAAAATTAAAAAATTAAATATTTGGGAAAAGAAGAATCTTAAATTAATAAAAAAAGAATATATTCTTAATAAAGTTTTAGATAAAGAATTATTAGAAAAAATTTCTAAATCAACCTCAGATTGCGAAATGCAATGGAGAATTTCTAAAGAGAATAATGATTTTAAATCAATAATTCCAAAGTTAGATAAAGTAATAAAATTAAGAAAAATTGAGGCAAAAATAAAAAGCAAAATTTTAAATTGTAGTTTATACGATGCATTACTAAATGATTATGAAAATGATTTGAATTCATATAAAATTGATAAAATTTTCAATCAGTTGACTTCATTCCTACCTTCTTTTTTAAAAGAAGTTTTAAATTTTCAAAGGAAAAACAAAAAAATAATACGTATTAAAGATAGAGTATGCGCAAGACTTCAAGAGAAACTTGGCAGGTTACTAATGCAAAAAATTGGTTTTAATTTTTTATATGGTAGGTTAGACGTTAGCATGCACCCATTTTGTGGGGGCGCATATAAAGACTCTAGAATAACTACAAGGTACAATGAAAAAAATTTTGTTGAAAGCTTAATGGGCGTCTTACATGAAACCGGACATGCTCTTTATAATTTAGGCCTCCCAGAAAAATGGAAATACCAACCTGTCGGTGATGCATTGGGAACAGTAGTACATGAAAGCCAATCACTTTTTATGGAAATGCAAATTTGTAGAAGTTATGAGTTTTTAAAGTTTGCTTCTCCGTTTATTAAAAGAATTTTTAATAAAAAAGGAAAAAAGTGGGAAGCAGGAAATTTGTATAAAATTTATACCTTTGTTAAACCTAGTTTTATAAGAGTGGATGCAGATGAAGTAACATATCCATTGCATGTTATTATAAGATATAAAATTGAAAAAGAACTTATTGAAGGAAATATTAAAGTTAAGGAAATACCGAATATTTGGAACATGTATATGAAAAAATATTTAGGCATCCAGCCTAAAAATAATAAAGAAGGATGTTTACAAGATATTCATTGGTTTGATGGAACATTTGGTTATTTTCCTACATACACATTAGGTGCTTTATATGCAGCACAATTATTTGTTCAAGTAAGAAAAAAAATACCAAATTTAAGTAGTCAAATTTCAAAAGGAAATTTTAATAATTTAATAGAGTGGTTAAGGCATAATGTTCATGCAAGAGGATCAATATGTAATAGTGAAGAACTTATAAAGAATATTACTGGCGAAGAATTAAACATTGAATATTTTAAAAAACATCTAATAAATAGATATCTAAATTAAAAACACTTGGCAAATATTGCATTGTATTACGAAAGTACTAGAAATAATAAACTAAAAAAAAAATTTAACGAAGTTTTGCTTCAGGGGCTTGCAGATGACGGAGGTTTATATATTCCTAAAAAATGGCCTAAAGTTTCAAAAAAAGAACTTTCTAAATTTAAAGATATGAACTACCAGCAAATAGCATTTCATATTTCAAGAAAATTTATAGAAAATGAAATAAATGATAAAGATTTAAAAAAAATAATTAGAAAATCATTCAAAAATTTTTCAAAAAAAGAAGTAGCAACTTATAAAAATTTGGGAAACAATAAATGGCTTTTAGAATTATTTCACGGGCCAACACTTGCTTTTAAAGATTATGCGCTTCAAGTAGTAGGTAATTTACAAGAATATGTATTACAGAAAGAAAAAAAGAAAATTACTATAATAGGCGCGACTTCCGGAGATACTGGTTCAGCAGCTATAAACGCTTGTAAAAATAAAAATACAATGGAACTCTTTATTTTTCATCCTTATAAAAAAATTTCTAATATTCAAAGAAGATTAATGACAACTGTTAAATCAAAAAATATCCACAATATTGCAATAAGAGGAAACTTTGATGATTGTCAGAAAGTAGTTAAAAAATTATTTGTCGATGAAGATTTAAAAAAAAAATTTTCTTTTTCAGCTATTAATTCTATTAATTGGGGGCGAATTTTATTTCAATTAATTTATTATTTTTATTCTGTATCGAAAATTAACGTAAAAAATCAAAAATTTATTTTTTCAGTGCCATCAGGAAATTTTGGAAACGTTTACTCTGGATATGTTGCAAAAAAGATCGGATTACCAGTATATAAATTAATTATAGCTACAAATGAAAACGATGTTTTATCAACTTTTACTAATAATGGTTATATAAAATTAAAATCTGTAAAACAAACTATTTCACCTAGTATGGATATACAATTACCAAGTAATTTAGAAAGATTTATTTATGATTTATATAGAAAAAACAATAAATTAGTGAAGGAACAACTTAAAAAACTATATAAAAATAAAAAAATTTTTATTAAAAAAAATAAAGTTAAACAAATACAAAATCATTTCATATCTCATAGAGTAAATCAAAAGAATACCCGTTTAATGATGAAAGAATTTTTTTTTAAAAAAGACATTATACTTGATCCTCACACAGCAGTAGGAGTTGTAGCTGAAAGAGCAAAAGAAATAAAAAACAAACCAGTAATATATATATCTACTGCTCACCCTGCTAAATTTCCTGAAATTATAGCAAAAGTAATAAAAAAAAAAGTATTTTTACCAAAACAATATAAATCCTTAGAAAAATTAAAAGAGAATTATAAAATAATTAATTTAAATTATAAAAAAGTTAAAGATTACCTAATTAAAAAATCGAAGTTTGTAAAAAATGTATAATATTTTTTTAATAAAAAAAGAAAAAGAATTAATTGGTAAGAAAGTTATTCTTAGAGTCCCAAAAAAGGAACATTGGAGAGAATGGGCAGAATTAAGACAGGAATCAAGAAATTTTTTACAACCTTGGGAACCAAAATGGCCAAGTACTTTTCTTACAAAGTCATCATTTTCCAAATTCATTAATATGATTGAAACAGCTTTAATAAAAAAAACCGGTTATAATTTTTTTATTTTTCATAAAAAAACAAATAATTTAATGGGCGGATTAAGTCTTACAAATCTAAAATCAGAAGGATATAAAAGCATAACTATAGGTTATTGGATGGGCGAAAAATATGCTGGTAAAGGATATATGAGAGATTCACTTAAAATTATTTCTAACTACTGCTTTATTGATTTAGCATTAAATAGAATTGAAGCAGCATGCTTACCAAAAAATTTATCTAGCAAGAAAGTTTTACTTAACTCTGGATTTAAAGTAGAAGGCTATGCAAAAAAATATTTAAAAATTAATGGAAAATTAGAAGATCATTTACTTTTAGCTAAATTAAAAAAAGGAATTTAGCATTTACCAGAATTTAAATTAAGAAAATTTGGATTAATTCCGATAGATTTAATTGCTTCTACCCATTTTTTTTCAGCTTTGCATTCAAAAATTAATTTCGAGTCCCCCGGAGCTATTAACCAACCATCATTTGATAATTCTTCTTCTAATTGGCCAGGCATCCAGCCAGCATAACCTAAAGCAAAAAGTGATTTTTTTGGGCCATCTCCTTTAACAATTGATTTAAGAATATTAATATTAGAAGTTAAAAAAATTTTACTGTCAATTTTAATTGTTGTTTCATCTTTAAATTCTGAGGAATGTAATATAAATCCTTTTTTTGTATCAACTGGGCCTCCATAGGTAATGGGAATATTATCTATATTTGAGTTATCCTTTAGCTCTTCATTACTGATTATATTATTTATTTTTGTTTCTATTATCGGCTGATTAATTACAATACCCATAGCTCCTTCTTTTTTATGTGTAATCATATAAATAACTGATTTATAAAATCTAGGATCAGTCATAGAAGGCGATGCTATTAAAAATTTACCAGATAAAAATTTTTTATTTTTTTTCATAATTTCTAAATAATGAAATATATCATTTATTATAGTAGAAATTAATAGATATTGTTTATAGTAAATTTGAATATATAAAATGTTTTTAAAATTAATAAAAAACACACTTCTTTTTTTATTTTTTATTGTAAGCTTTTCAATTACCGGTTTTGCACAAAAAGATAATGAAAAAACGCATAAACATGTTTCTTTAGAATTAATTTCTTCAGTAAATACAGTAGGTAAAGAAAAAGAATTACATTTAGGACTTTATTTTAAACTAGATCCTGGATGGAAAATTTATTGGAAATATCCAGGTAAAGCTGGATATCCTCCAAATATAGATTGGTCAAAATCAAAAAATCTTAAAGATCTTGAAATAATGTGGCCTAAACCTGAAGAATTTGAGGTGCTTTCTATTAAAAGCTTTGGATATTCAAAAGAAGTAATATTGCCAATTAAATTAGTTCTAGAAAAAAATAATCATAAATTATTAGCTAATTTTGACGTTGATTATTTAACATGCAAAAAAATATGTATACCTTTTAATGACAATTTGGTATTGAATATTCCAGCGGGTGATGGAGAAATATCCAAATATAATAAAATTATTTATGAATATGTAGATAAATCAAATTATACAAATTATGCAAATTTTTTAAATCCAGATAGCATTATATTCTTTTTATTAATTGCTTTTATTGGCGGAATTGTTTTAAATTTCATGCCTTGCGTATTCCCCGTTTTATCTTTAAAAATTTATAATGTATTATCTCAAGAAAGAAAAAGTATAAATAATAAAATAATTAAAAGAAATTTTTTAGCAACCATATTTGGAATAATATTTTCTTTTTTTATTTTATCCTTGATAATAGTTTTTTTAAAAAACCTAGGGCATAGTCTTGGCTGGGGTTTTCAATTTCAATCACCTTTTTTTTTACTTATCATGATTTTAATATTAATTGTTTTTTCATTAAATCTTATAGATTTATTTTCGATTGATGTACCTTTTTTTGTTAAAAAATATTTAAATAAGATGATTGATTTGAATAAAAAAAATTCAGAATTTTATCAAAACTTCTTTCTAGGATCATTCATAACAATTTTATCAACACCATGTTCAGCTCCATTTATAGGAACAGCTTTAGGATTTGCTTTTGTAAGTCCTAATCAAATAATTTTTTTAATTTTTTTTTGTATCAGCTTAGGCTTATCTAGTCCTTATATTATTTTGGCAACTAGACCACAACTTTTAAGATTTTTACCAAAACCAGGAGCATGGATGAAAAAGTTTAAATATTTTTTAAGCATTTTATTGATTTCCACAGCTATCTGGCTTTTTAATATTTTATTAACTCAAATTAATATAATTAAAAATAATTCAAAAAATGACACTTGGTTAGATTTTAATACTATTAAAATTGAAGAATTAATTAATGAAAATAATATTGTTTTTGTTGATATAACAGCGGATTGGTGTCTTACATGTTTTTATAATAAAAAAACTGTTTTAGATAGAAAAAAAGTTAAAAATATTTTTGAAAGATATAATATTAAAAAAATACGTGGCGATTTAACAAAGCCTAATAAAGAAATTAATGAATATATCAATTCTTTCGGGAGATTTGGCATACCATTTAATGTTGTATACAGTTCGTCTGCACCTCAGGGTATATTATTACCAGAAGTCTTGACTGTTCAAAATCTTTTGAGTACCTTTGAGGGTATAAAAAATGATTAAAGAAGGAGATATATTTCCAAATAATAAAGTTGCAGTTGTTGGTAGCGGAGAACCAAAAGAAAATGAAACTGATAAATTATTTTCTGGAAAAAAAGTAATTTTATTTGCTGTACCAGGAGCCTTCACCCCTACTTGTAATAATTCTCATTTACCATCATTTATTCAGAAGTATGATGAGATAAAAGGTAAGGGAGTTGACAATATAATATGTTTGTCAGTTAATGATCAATTTGTTTCAAAAGTTTGGAGAGACAGTCAATCCGTAAAAGATGATTTTTTATTTGTAGCTGATGGTAATGCTAAAATCACAGAATCTCTAGGTATGATATTAGATTGTTCCGGTTTTGGAATGGGCAACAGATCAAATAGATATGTAATGTTATTAGAAGATAAAGTAGTTAAGAAATTAATTATAGAAGAGAATCCTGGTGTATGTGATTTAACAAACGCTAATGAAATTTTAAAGCTTTTATAAATTTTCTATCGCTTTTTTTGCTAACATATCAGCTTTTTCATTTAAGATGTTTTGATTATGACCTTTAATCCAGATCCAATGTATCTGATGATCTTTAATTCCTTTTTCTAGCAATTTCCACAGATCGGAATTTTTAACTTTTTTTTTATTTGAAGTTTTCCATCCGTTTAATTTCCATTTTTTTATCCAAATAGTTATTCCGTCTTTCAAATATTTGCTATCTGTGTAAATATTAATTATCATTTTTTTTTTAAAAAATTTAATAGCTTTTATGGCAGCAGTTAGTTCCATTTTATTATTAGTTGTATATTTTACAGAACCACTAAATTTTTCTATTTTTTTAGCGTTGTATTTAATTACAAAAGCCCAGCCACCTGGACCGGGATTTCCCAGACATGCCCCATCGGTATAAATATCTACTTTATCCATATTTATTCTAAAAATGACTTGTTAAATTATTAGATTGGAAATATTTTAGCTTAATTAGGTACTCCTCAGGATTTTTTTTATATTTTTTAGGAATTTTTTTGTTTTGAGAATCCATTAGTCTTGATAGATAAAACCTAAGACTACTTGCCCTTAAAAATAAATTAAGATAGGTAATTTCCTGATTTTTTATTTTTCTGACTGAATTATAGCCTTTAATTAAATTTTTCATTTTATTTATATTTAATTTATTTTCATAACACCAGGAATTTATACATATTGATAAATCGTATAAAAAGAAATCATTACAAGCATTGGACAAATCTATTATTCCAATTATCTTATTATTTTTAAAGAAAACATTATCTGGAAAAAGATCTCCGTGAATAATTCCTGAAGGTAATTTTTTTGGCCAACTTTTTTTTATATATTGAATTTCTTTTCTTAAAAAAAGAGATTTATTTTTTGATAATTTTATTTTTTTTATTAATTTGTTCCACTCATTTAAAGAAAAATCATTTCTTTTTTTTTTTTTAAATTTCAAACTTTTTTTGTGTAATGTAGCTAAAATTTTACCCAGTTTATAACAATGTTGTGAATTAATATTTTTTGCTACTTTTCCATTAACAAAATCAATTATTGTAAAATGCTTATTTTTGTAAGAATTTAACTGTTTATTATTATTATTAAAAAGTATTTTTGGACATGGAAATTTTTCTTTAATTAAAAAGTTTACTAGATCAACAAAAAAAGATAAATTTTTTCCTTTTATTCTTTCTGTTATTTTATTTTCATAAATAGTTAGAATACAATTATTTGACTTTGTTTTAAAAAAATAATTTGTATTTTCTATGCCTTCATCTATTCCTTTAAAATAATAAGGCTTCCCAAGGGAATAATTTGCTAAATATCTTTCAAACTCAGATTTATTGATTTTTGTGTAATAAGCCAATATTTAATATTTTATATAAAAGATTAATGATGATATATTTATATAGTTTAAATAAAAATATAAAAAGTATAAAAAAAATGAATAAAAAAAAATCACCCCAACTAAAACCATATTCTGTTGATGTTGAAAAAGGTAAAAAATATGCTTGGTGTTCATGTGGTTTAAGTTCAAAGCAACCATATTGTGATGGTTCTCACTCTACAACAAAATTCAAACCAATAGTTTTTACAGTTGATGTTAGTGAAACCATATATTTGTGCGGATGTAAGCATACTAAAAAATCACCATATTGCGATGGATCTCACAGGTCCTTATAATTTTTTTGTTCTTTTTTTGATTTATAAAATAAGTTTGTAATAGATTTGCTAATTAATTTTTCGTCTTTTATTTCTTTTTCATTACTTAACAAATTTTTAATACTTTTAATTGAAATATTTAAAGCAATCTCTTTAATATCATTTATTGCCAGTTTTTGTGATTGTTCTATTCTATCAGATATTCTTTTTTTAAATCTTTCACTATAAATTTTTTCTTCATTTAGAAGTTTGATTTCTAAATTTTTTGCCTCTTCATTTGCTTCATTAATTATTCTTTTTTTATCCTCAATCATTTTCTTGAGATTTTTTTTTGCCTCATTTAAATTGTTTTCTGCTTCTTTTTTTAATTCTTTTGCTTCATTTATTCTTTTTTTAATTTCTTCAATTCTTTTATCTAAAGATTCTATTAATATTTTTTTAGCTTTTTTAAAGGATAAAGCTACAAAGATAAAAAAAGCAATTGCGACCCAGAATGTTTCGCTATGTAGGAGTTTTAAAAAGCTTTCATTATGAAGAATTTCCATTAACCAAACTCCTTTAAATTTTTGTTTATTAAACTTTTAAGTGTATTTCTCTTTATTTTTTTTTTATTTAATAATTTTTTTAAAATTTCTTCAGAAATATTTAGTGAAATTTTATTAATTTCTTTTATTGTTTTTTTTTTCTGTTTAATAATCTCCTGCTCATTTTTTTCTAATTTTTGCTCGAGCCTTTTCTTTAATAAATCAGTTTTTGTGGTTATTTTTTTATTAGTTGTTTCTTTAAGATGATTAATGATACTTCTAGCCTCAGATTCTATTTTTTTTTTTGTTATCTCATATTCATTATTTATTATTTCGGTGTCTTTATACATTTGCTCAGAAATATGAATATTATTTTTAATCTCTGAATCTCTACTTTTTATCACTGAGGATATTTTAGGGATAATAACCCTAGACATTATTAAATATAATATAATGAAACTTACTACAAGCCAAAATATTTGACTTGGATAAGTTGTAATTTCCAATTGAGGCATTTTTTAAAATTTAAAAAATTATACAAATAGAAAAAAGAATGCAATTAATAAAGCATATAAAGCGACAGCTTCTACTAATGCAAAACCTAACATTCCAATTGGAAAAACCTGCGGACGTGCAGATGGATTTCTACCAATAGTTGATACTAAGGCTGCAAAAATATGACCTATTCCTGCTCCGACTCCCCCCAGACCAATAACTGCTAATCCGGCTCCAATTATTTTAGCTGCTTCTATTTCCATATAATCCTCCTAATTTAATGTAGATTAATAGCTTCATTTAAATATAAACAAGTTAATATAGTAAACACATAAGCTTGTAAAAAAGCAATAAGAACTTCTAAAGCTGTTAAAGCAACGTCAACCATAAGTGGTGCGATGCCAAATATTCCTAAAGGAACTATAAAACCCGCAAATATTTTTAACATTGTATGTCCTGCCATCATATTTGCAAATAATCTAACAGATAAGCTTATGGGTCTTGATAGATATGATATTATTTCAATTGGTATCATCAAAGGAAGCATTAGCATTGGAACTCCCTTAGGAACAAATAAGCCAAAAAATTTAAAACCATGTATAAAAATTCCAAGTAAAGTAACGAGAAAAAAAATAAACATGGCTAATACAAATGTAACAATTATGTGGCTTGTGAAAGTAAAACTATAAGGCAGCATGCCAAGCATATTGCCAAAGAGTAGAAAAGTAAATAATGTAAATATTAAAGGAAAAAATTTACGTCCTTTATCTCCAATATTGTCATTAACCATATTAGCAATAAATTCATAAAAAATTTCTGAGATTGATTGAAACCGGCTTGGTATCAAACTTTTATTTTTTATAGATAACAATAATAATATGGTAATAAAAAAAATAGCTAAACTCATAAATAACGAGGAATTTGTATATGAAATGTTTGTTTCAAACAGTTCTAATGGTACTAATTCTTTTATCTTAAATTGATGAATTGGATCAGCCATAATTAAAAAAAAAATTATTTAGTGCAATTTATCATTTTTTTTTTTAAAACCAACCTCAAATCCCAATTTTTTTACAGATCTAAAAACATTTATAATGCCCGCTGCAAATCCAAGTATTAAAAAAATAAATAAAAATACTGGTTTAGATTGAAAATAATTGTCAAGAAAAAGACCGATGAATAAAGCTACAATTACTGCAGATACTAATTCTATCCCTGATTTTAAATAAGTACCAAAATCTTTAAAATCCTTATTTTTTTGTTTTTTTATTTTTGAATTTAATCTCTTTAAATTTCCAAGTCTTTTGTTGAAATCTTTAAGTTTTTTCTTCAATATTTTTAACTAACTTCTCTAAGTTTTTGTGCTTCTTGAAGCTTAACTGAAATTAATTTTGAAATACCAGTCTCAGCCATAGTAACTCCATACAACCTATCCATGTTAGCCATTGTAATAGGATTATGGGTAATTATTATAAATTTTGTTGATGTATCGTGATTAATTTTTTTAATAACTTTACAGTATTTATCAATGTTTATATCATCTAATGGAGCGTCCACCTCATCTAAAACACAAATTGGAGAGGGGTTTTGAAGAAAAACTGCTAAAATCATAGCAGTTGCTGCCATAGTTTTTTCCCCACCTGATAATAATGATAAAGTATTCATTTTTTTTCCAGGCGGTGATGCAAAAACTTCTAAGCCTGCTAATAAAGGATCAGACGAACCTACCATTTTAAGAAAAGCTTTACCACCATCAAAAAATTGTGTAAACAAATTTTTAAAGTTTTGATTTATTCCATCAAAACATTTGCTTATTTTTTCCCTTCCTTCTTTATTTATATTGGTTATTGTTTCTCTTAATTTTAAAATTGCTTTTTCAACATCAATTTTGTTATTAACCATTTTTTCTATTTTTTTATTAGTTTCCTTTGCATCGTTTTCTGCTGTAAAATTTATTGGTCCAATTTTATCAAATTTTCTTTTTTCAGCATTTAAATCATTTTGCAAAATATTTTTTGCAGGTAAGTCATGAAGATTAATTTTTTCTTTTTTTAAAATATCTTCAGTTAATTTTAATGAAAAATTGTTTTCACTTTCTTCATATGCATTATCTAAATCATTTTTTAAGTATTCTAAATCTGTTTCTAGTCTAGTTTTTTCTTCATGACTCTCTATTTTTTTATCCGAATTTAATTTTATTTTTTTATCTATTTCTTTAGTTTGGTTTGGATCAATTGTAATTTCTTTTTCTAATTCATTGATTTTAATATCTAATTCAGCATTTTTCTTATTTATTTCTTTAGGTTTATTTTCTAAATTTATTAGTTCATTGTTTGTAAATTTTTCTCTTTCAACAAGTTCTTCTAAATGTTTTTTTGCTTCTTCTATTCTTTTACTCCATTTTGCATGCTCTTCTTCAAAATCAAAGATTTTGTCTAAATTAGTTAATTTTGAAAAATTATTTTTTATATTTGTAAAAGAAGAAAACACACTCTTAATTTTTTCAGAAATAATATTAAAAGTGTTTTTTATTGGAGTTATTAAATTACTGTCTTTATTTTTTAGTTCATCTATTTTGGAATTTAATTCATTAGATTTAGATATAATAAACTCAATTTTTTTAAGTTCGTTTTCTATATCTTTTTTTAAATTAATGAAGTTTTCTTTACCTGAATTTTTTTCACTATTTGAAATTTTTATATCGAGTTCTTTTGTTTCGTTAAATATATTTTTTTGTAATTTTGATAAAGAAAAATTTGCGTCTTCTAAAAACTTTTTTTCTCTTGATATATCATCAGACAATTGTTTTAATCTATTTTTTAAACTGCCTTTTTGGATAGAAATTCTATTTATTTCGTCTGAGTTTTTTTGTTTTTCATTTTTTAAATTATTTAGATCATTATTTTTTTCATTAGTTTTACTAAGAAATTTATTTTTTTCATTCTTATAATTTTCAAGTGAAGAATCAATTTTATTTATTTCAGAATTTATTTTTTCGAGTCTTTCAGTTTTTTTGGAAATTTTATTTATATTATTTATACATCTAATCTTTATAATGGTAATTTCTAAGTTCTTTATTTTATCTTTAATAGATTTATATTTTTGCGCTTCCTTAACTTGTTTTTCAAGGGTACTAAATTGATCTTTATGTGTTTTAATAATATCTTCTAGTCTAGATAGATTTATTCCAGCAGATTTCAGTTTTAATTCTGACTCATGTCTTCTTGCATGTAAGCCAGTAATTCCAGCTGCTTCCTCAAGCAAAATTCTTCTTTCTTCTGGTTTAGAACTTATTAATCTATGAACCTGACCTTGGGCTACTATAGATGAGGTATCTGGTCCAGATGATGCATCTGCAAATAAGAGATGTACATCTTTCGCTCTTACAACTTTGTTATTTATGTAGTAAGTAGAACCTTTTTCTCTTTCAATCTTTCTTTTTATTTCTATAGTTTCATAACTATTAAATATTTCAGGTGCTTTTTTTTTCTTATTATTAATGATAATTTCGATTTCCGCTAAATCATTTTGTGGTCTAATTGAAGTCCCATTAAATATTACATCATCCATTCCTTTACCGCGCATTTCTTTGGGAGATGTTTCACCCATTATCCATTTTAATGCATCGACAATATTTGATTTTCCACAACCATTTGGTCCAACAATCCCAGTTAATCCTTTTTCAATATCTAGTTCAGTTTTTTCGACAAAAGATTTAAAACCAGTAATTTTTAGTTTAGTAAAATCCATATTAATTAATTAAATTTTCTATAATTTTTTCAAAATTCTCGTAACTCATAGCACTATATTTTTTTTCATTAATTATAAACGATGGAGTAGAATTTATATTATATTTTTTTTCAGCATCAGATGAGATTTTTAAAATATTATCTACTAATTGTTCATTCTTAAAACATTCGTTAATTTTTGTCTCATTCAAACCTGCTAACTTTCCTATATTTTTAAGTTTATCAATAAATGTTTCATCATTTGATATCCATTTTTTTTGTGTTCCTAAGATTAATTTAACAAAATCAAAATATTTATCTTTAGGAGCACATTTTACAAGAACAGACGCAAATAAAGCTTGTTTATCTAAAGGAAAGTTTCTAAAAATAAATTTTATTTTGTTTGTATCAATATAATTTTCTTTAATTTTAGGATAAATTTCTTTATGAAAATCAGCACAATGATGACATGTCATCGAGGCATATTCAATAACTATTACTTTTGCATCCTTATTTCCTAAAAAATTTTCCTCCTCAGTTGTAGCTTTTACAATTTCATATTTAGAGAAAATAAAGAAAATACATATAATTAAGAATTTGCTTATATTGAGTTTCATTCTTTAATTACCACTATATATAGTATAATTTGAAAAATTAATATCTTTATCTAGTACAATTATAAAAATTAATACCTTGATGAGCAAGTTCTAATTTATATTATCCAAATAATGTTTTATCAAGTTTTTTTAAGGCTATTTTAAGACTATTTTCCTTAATTTTATTAATTGCTTTAGATTGATTAATTTTATTTCTTTTTTTAATTATTTTATTTTTTTTATATCTATTTTTGGTGTCGAAGTCTTGTACCACGCTAACTTTATTTATTGCTTTGTACCCAAAATATTGATTAAGTTTTTCAATTATTTCTTCATTTTTAAATTCAATTTCCATTGATCTACCCCGCCTGGTTTTTAAAAAAATTACTCCTTTTGAATTTTCCACATTCGAAAAAACAACTTTTGTAGGCCAGCAAAATTCTGCAATATTATTTCCAATAATTTCTTTCCATTTTTTTATTAAAGATAATTCAATGAAATTTTTTTCTTTTATATTTTTATCTACAATTTTAGGTAGACTGTTTCCAATTTTTTTAAAATAACTTTGCTTTCTTTCTTTCATAACTTAATTTTTTTTTAAAATTTATATTTTGTGTATAATATCAAAAAAACATGACAAATTTAACTGATAACTTATTAATTTGGTAT
>Ga0310344_10000971_pt1 | contig 22156 bp, 17 predicted proteins | sample HC15DNA20200_MG_FD_203801 | JGI IMG/M metagenome (GOLD analysis project Ga0310344, IMG submission 203801) | Marine microbial communities from station ALOHA, North Pacific Subtropical Gyre - HC15-DNA-20-200_MG | ecosystem: Environmental > Aquatic > Marine > Oceanic | place: Pacific Ocean: North... | reverse complement strand
CGTCGTGCTGAAACAGGGAACCGTACTGGCCGTGGAAGGCCTCGAAGGCACCGATGTCTGCCTGACCCGCGGTGGTGAACTGGCAGGAAAGGAGGGGGGTGCCGTTGCAGTCAAAGTGGCCAAGAACGGCCACGACATGCGCTTCGATATTCCTTGCCTTGGCCCGCGAACTTTGGAAGTCTGCGCGGCCGCTGGGGTCGCGGTGTTCGCTTTTGAGGCCAAGCGCACATTGCTGCTGGACCGCGACGATCTGGCCGGCCACGCCGAGCGCCATCGCATTGCCGTGGTCGCTGCCTGACCCACCGGCACTATCGAAGCTATGCTGAAAAGCCATGAAATGTTTGGGTTTATGTCGGCAGATCTGTCCAGCCGCATTCTGGAAGACACCGCCGGCGACAACCGCGAAGTCTATAATGCCACCCTAGCCGCCGTGGCCAACGTGCGCCGCCTGCGACCTGCCGACCTAAAACGCCAGCCTCGCACCGCACGGCACAAAATGATTTTGGGCATCCTTAATAAACCCGGCTTTGACGAGGCCGCAGGCTCACTGCTACGTGGCTGGCTGCTCAAGCATCAGGTTGGCTTGCTCACCGATTTCCTCGATTCGCTGGGCATCGAGCATAAGGACGGCGTGGTGGACGACCTACCTGCCTCCATCCCCGACGAAAAGATGAACGCCGCGCTCAACGCACTCTTGGAGAAACATGACCGAGAAGTCATTATCGTTTATCTGCACGCCTTTCAGTCCATGAACGAGACCGGCTGGGTCAATCTGCAGGATAGGCTGGATAACGATGACAGATTGCAGTTCGCCTGAAAGAACGGCTTTTTCAAAAAAACTGCTTTTCCTGCTCAATTTGTCCGGTATCGTTCGCGCCTCCGAGACAAACCAGAAACACACACATGCAAGGTAACGCCGACATTGGAGTCATTGGCTTGGCCGTAATGGGCCGCAACCTGATTCTTAACATGAATGACCACGGCTACACAGTAGCCGCCTTTAACCGCACCGTCAGCAAGGTCGATGACTTCCTTGAAGGCGAGGCGCACGATACTGACGTCATTGGCGCGCAGTCCCTGCCTGAACTGCTGCGCAACCTCAAACGACCGCGGCGTGTCATGCTTATGGTAAAGGCTGGTCAAGCCGTAGATGACTATATCAATCATCTTATCCCCAGGCTAGATCCGGACGATATTATCATCGATGGCGGCAACTCCCTTTTTGAGGACACCATTGACCGCACTGAAAAAGTGGAGAGCCACGACCTACTCTATGTTGGCACCGGCGTCTCAGGTGGCGAGGAAGGCGCCCGCCACGGACCATCCCTCATGCCCGGCGGCTCCGCCGAGGCTTGGCCTCATATCCAAGAAATCTTTCAGGACATTGCCGCCAAAGTAGACGGTGACACCCCATGCTGCGATTGGGTGGGCGGCAACGGCGCTGGCCATTATGTAAAAATGGTTCACAACGCGATTGAGTATGGTGACATGCAACTCATCTGCGAGGCCTACAGCCTCATGCGCGACGGTCTTGGCATGACCCATGACGAGATGCATGAGGTGTTCGCCCGGTGGAACGAGGGCGATCTCGATTCCTACCTCATCCAGATAACCCGCGACATCCTCGCCCACAAGGACGAGGACGGCGAGCCATTGGTAGAAAAAATTCTCGATGCAGCCGGCCAGAAAGGCACAGGAAAATGGACTGTCATCAATGCTGCTGAGATGGGCATGCCTGTCACTCTCATGGGAGAGGCAGTGTTTGCACGCTGCCTGTCGTCTCTCAAAGACGACCGCGAACGCGCCAGTCAGAAACTACGCGGCCCCAAGCCCCGCATCACCCGCGACCGCACCAAATTTCTGGAAGACATCCGCGCCGCTCTCTACGCCTCGAAAATTGTCTCTTACGCGCAGGGATTCATGCTCCTACGTACCGCTGCGCGCGAATACAGCTGGAAGCTCAACTACGGTAATATTGCCCTCATGTGGCGTGGCGGCTGTATTATCCGCAGCCGATTCCTCGGCCGTATCAACGAGGCTTACACAAAACATCCCCGCCTGCGCAACCTCATGCTCGACACCTACTTTAAGCGCGAGATTCGGCGTAGTCAAAAGGGCTGGCGCAATGTGGTCGCAGTCGCTGCCAAGCGCGGCATCCCCCTGCCCGCCATGAGTTCCGCACTGGCATTCTTTGACGGCTACCGTTCCGCACGCCTGCCCCACAACCTGCTGCAGGCCCAGCGAGACTATTTTGGCGCCCACACCTACGAGCGTATCGATCATCCCCGCGGCAAAACCTTTCACACCAACTGGACCGGCCGTGGCGGAACGGTAGCTTCTGGCACCTACAATGCCTGACCCATCTCAGCCACTTCGAGAATTTGAGCCGGATCATGCCTTCTTCATAGGCCTCGACTCAGACGGCTGCGTATTTGACTCCATGGAGATCAAGCACAAGGAGTGCTTTGCCCCCATGTTCATCAAGCATGCTCATCTACAGGCCGCCAGCAAGTATGCCCGAGAGGTGTGGGAGTTCGTAAACCTCTATTCCACTACCCGTGGCTGCAACCGTTTCCATGCCCTGCTGCGCGCGCTTGAACTAGTGCGCGAGCGCCCGGAAGTGCGTGCACGCCAAGTGGATGTACCCTCCTTTCCTGCGCTGGAAACATGGGTGACGCGGGAAAGTAGATTGGGCAATGCCACTTTGGACGCCGAGGTGGCAGGCGGCAACGACGACCTGCGGCCCATTCAGGCTTGGTCGCATGCCATCAACCAACAGGTTGCCTCCATCGTCCAAGGTGTGCCGCCCTTTCCCGGGGCGCGCGGCATTTTGGAATCATTGCAAGGCCGGGCCGATGCCATGGTCATTTCACAGACCCCTACAGAGGCACTGGAACGCGAATGGCGCGAACACGAACTGGTTGAACTCATTCGCCTCATCGCTGGTCAGGAAATGGGCACCAAGACCGAGCACCTGCAAATGGCCGCGCGTGGGAAATACGCTGCCGGCCGCTCGTTGATGATTGGTGATGCCCCGGGCGATCGTGCCGCCGCCGAGGCTAATGGTGCGCTGTTTTACCCCGTCAATCCAGGCGACGAAGAAGCCTCGTGGGCCCGCCTCCGCGATGAGGGTTTGGATCGGTTTTTCGAGGAAAGGTTCGCTGGCAACTACCAAGGCGCGTTGTTGCGTGAATTCGAAAGATGCCTGCCCGAGGATCCGCCCTGGCGCTAGTCGCCCGTTTCTTCATCCGTGGGCGTTCGGTCGCTCAGCTTCACCAGCCGCGCTTGTTCCACCTGCAACCGGTAGGTCTGCTCCACGCGCAACTCGAACCGCCCCAGTGCCAACACATCACCTACCTTGGGGAAGGATCCCAACCGCTTTGTGATGAGGCCGCTAACGGTTGTCACACCCTTCTCGTCACAGTCTTCGCCTGTCAACTCGTCGAGCTCATGCAGGGGCAGCGTGCCTTGGATGGACCAAGTGACCTCGTCGAGTTGCTCAAAAAGCGGCTGCTCATGATCGAACTCGTCCTGAATTTGGCCTACCAGTTCCTCAAGGATATTCTCCAGAGTGACCATGCCCACGGTGTCGCCATACTCATTCACCACCAGCGCAAAGTGCAGCTTGCGTTCCAGAAAAATCTGCATCAGTCCCTCCAGCCGCGCAGTCTCTGGCGCATACACCAAGTTGCGGATAAACGGCTTTAGGTCTGCGGCCATCCGTGCGATGTCGCGTTGGGCGTACAAGTCCTTGATATGCACAACACCCAGCGTCTCGTCGATGTTGCCGCCCACGCATAATGGAAACCGTGAATGCCGGGTGCGCTCGGCACGCTCAAGACAAGTGTCAATGTCGTCCTCTGTGTTGAACCACTCAATCTCTCTCCGCGGCCGCATCACATCCCGAGCAATGCGATCCTTTAAATCGAAGGCATTTAGCACAAGGTCGCGGCGAAACTGATCACGCGGCGAACTGTCTCCAGAAGCGCCGATCAACATCCGAAGCTCTTCCTCCGAGTGGCTATGATCCAACTCATCGCCAGAATCCAATCCTGCCTTACGCAACAACCACAGGGCGCTCGCATTCAGAGTCCAGATGAAAGGATACATGCTCCAGTAAAACCATCGCAGGGGATACGCCACCCAAAGGCTGGCTGGCAGCGGGCGTTGGATGGCCAGTCGTTTGGGCGCCACTTCGCCCGCCACGATATGCAATACCGTGATGACCAAGAATCCCACGCCAATGGAAATTCCATGTCGCATTTCCTCATCCGCGACAAGCGGGTTGCCATTAATTTCAATTTCGTAAAGAGGCCCCAACAATCGGGCAAACACCGGGTGCCCTACATAGCCCAAAGCCAAACTGGCAAGGGTAATGCCTAATTGACAGGCGCTGAGATAGGCATCGAGATTGTGAAGTAGGTGACGAGCCATCTTTGCTCTGCGCTGGCCTTGGGCTACCAAAGACTCCAACTGGGTGTCGCGCAGTTTCACCAGCGCGAATTCTGCCGCTACGAAGAAGCCGTTTAGTAACACCAGCACCATTACGGCTAGAATGAGCAGCAGAATTTCAATGATTGCCGAAAAGTCCATCAGACTTTCACCTCCCCAAAGACAACCTTCAGGATGTCCGGCAGGGTAACGATACCGAGCTCGTTGCGGTTGCGATCCAGGATAATGACCACGCGTTGGCCACTACGGCGCATCAGGCGCAGTAGTGATTCCAGGCGCACCTCTTCGTCCAGAAATAGGGCAGACTCAAGGAAATCGCCCGCGGGTTTTCCAAGGTCTTTTTCCTGCAGGAAGACAACGTTGCGCAGATTGATCACGCCCGCCACCCGCGTCCGACCATCCTCCTGCCGCCATACCGGCAGGCGCAGCAATGGGCCGACCTCCGCCGCTGGCAATAACTCTCTAACGGGAGTGTGAAGCATCACACGGCGGTCGCCGTCGAGTGGCACGGCCACGTCGCGGACGGGTATGTTCTGCATGTCCAGCACGCGGTCGATCATCACACGCTCATCGGCGGTGATATCTTGGCTCGCTTCGTGCATTGCTTGTCGCATTTCATCGCGGTTGCCGAACAGGCGCGTGGTACGGCCTCGTCCGGTCCAGCCCAGCAACAGCCGTGCAACCCCACGCGATAAAGCCACCACCGGCTTCATCATCATGTGCACCCAAGAAAACGGGCGCGAAAGAAGAAGGCAAAGCCGATTGGGATGGCGACGAAAAAGCATCTTGGGCAGTAGTTCGCAGAATGTGAAAAACAGTAGTCCACCTATTCCGAAAAGAACCCAAAACAAAACGAGCCAGCTAGTCGGGGGATCGGATTCAAGAAGCCAGCGTTGCAGCAGGGCCAGGGCAAGCACCACCGCCCCGAGGTTGACCAAGGTATTGCCGATGAGTACGGTCCAAAGGCAGTCCTCCGAGTCTTCCAAATAACCATTGAGGCGTCGGGCACGTCGGTTGCCTTCGCGCATCAGCCGCCGTAAACGAAGGCGACTGACCTCGAATAGTCCTGCTTCCATTCCTGAAAGAAAGAAGGAGAGCATCAAACAGCATCCCAACGCAGCCAGCATGATTTCCTGTTCACCGATCATGTTTTGCCTGGTACGTTTACTTCCACTGCCTTTACTCGGCGTTCATCGGCGTCGGTTACCCTAAAGCGCAAGCCGCTGAATCGCACCTCTGTGTCAATCGGCGGGATTTCATCCATTCGTGAAGAAACTAGTCCGCCGATGGTATCTACACCCGGCACTGTAGCCAGGCTGGGAAATTCACGACGAAAATCTTGCAGCCACACGCTGCCGCTCAACCGCCAGCGACCCGGCGCAGTCTGTTCCATTACAAATTCACCCGCGCCAGCCTCTCTTCGATGTGCCCCCACGATGTCCGCCAAGATGTCCTCCAAGGTCACCAGACCCGCCGTGCCGCCAAACTCGTCTAACACGATCGCCATGTTCTGTTTCTGCCGCTGGAAGTTTTTCAGCAAGGCCAGCAGGTTCATGTCCTCCGGCACAAAAGATGGAAACTCGACCAGATCGGCCAAGTCCGCATCAGGATTGGCCAGTAACCGCGGAGCATTGAGGATGCCCACGATGGTGTCAGGCGTCTCGTCAAACATCGGTAACCGCCGGTGCTGGAACCGGCGCGCGGCATCGATCATCTCCGGCATGGTCAGGTCGTCAGGAATGCTATCCATCTGCGAACGCGGCCGCATCAACTCACCAGCTGTACGGCTGTCCAAGTGAAGAATCTGCAGAATGATTTCTTTTTCAGTCAAAGCCAGCGTGCCCTGCTGGCAGGCCAGCTCCAACAATTCCTGATATTCCTCGTCAGTTAATTCCGGTAGAGACTGTCCCGCACGAGGCACAAGTCGAAGCAGCAGCGCGTTGATCTGGCGCGCCACCCAGCGCACAGGGCGTGTAACCTGTACCAACTGGGCCATCAACCAGGCCACTCGGGGCGCCCAACGCTCCGGTCGCCGTACCGCCAAGGTCTTGGGCGCAATTTCACAAACGAGAATAAGCACCACGACCAACAGCCCGATCATCCAGCCCAATGTGGTAGCGTGGTAGCCGATCGTCAGCGCCGCAGCAATCAGCGCTCCATGTGCCATCGTATTGCCAAAGGTGATGGTGGCCAATAGGTCAGCAGGCTCGGCCAACAGCTTTGAGATGAACACCGCACGCACCTCTTTTCGTTCGTACATTTGGCGCAGACGCCATTTGCCGAGCGTGAGCAGTGCCGTTTCCGCCAGGGCGAAAAAGAACCCCGCCCCAGCGAAGAGCACCAGCAGCGAGATTTCCAGCCAACCCATGCGCAAAGGATGCCCCCTTGGCGCGCGCCCGCAAGAGCGAACTTGCCCGGGGCGCAAACGTCAGTTCAGCTCCATGTTGCGGCGCAGGAAGGTGGGGATGTCCAAGTCCACACCCTCATGCAGATTCGGCTCGCTCTTTTCAAAGCGGCCCTTGGTCACCAGCTGCAGGGCCAGCTGCTGTTGTTCCGGGGGAGAAGTCTTGCGTTTACGTTTGCCTCGACGCGGCTTTGGCGAATCCTCCACCAACAGCGGCGCGGGAGGCAATACCACCGGCTCCTCGGCCACAGGCGGCGACACCGGCGCGGGGCGAGACACCATCATGACTGCAGAGAGCGTTCCTTTCGCGGCCTCCTCCACGTGCGCCCCCATCACCGCTCGCGTGCGAGGGCATGCTTGGTGCAAATCCTTCATCACTTGATCCACTTCGCACATTTTCAAATCCGATCCGCCCAGCAGCACCGCTACCATCGCCGGCGCGTCGCGCAAGTCCGACCCGTCCTGTAAAAAGGGATGCTCCAGCAACTCTTTCGCCAGCCGGCCAGCGCGCCCGCGGCCTTGGACCGAGGCCTCAACCAGTGCCCATGTCGCGTGCCCACCGCGCATGGCATGATCCAACTCGGCCACTCCCGCAGGCAACAAGCCGCCTCCACGAAGCATCCGCCCCAAACCTGCCAAACATCCGAGCACCATCCGATTTGCCCGTTCAAAAGTCTCCATCGCAGTCGCATCCTCTCCACACAAGCCGTTGACGCCTTGGTTGGGCAGCACAAGTACTGCGTCAGCTACCGACCTCATAGCGTCCAGCCCCGCGCGCGCCTGATCTCCAGTGCGTTTGCCTTGAAAATCAAATGGCATCGTCACCATCCCGATCACCAGCGCGCCCGCTGACCGTGCCTGCCGCGCCATCACTGGCGCCGCGCCTGTCCCCAAGCCACCACCCAGGCCAGCCAGCACCAAAACCAAGTCCGCCCCCTCTACCAACTGCGCCAGGTCACCTGCCTGCGCCTCAGCACATTGCCGACCCAACGCAGGATCACTGCCGCACCCCAAGCCGCGCCGGTCGCGCATGCCCAAGGTCATCGCTCGTGCCAGCGCGCAGCGACTCAGCGCCTGAGCGTCACTGTCTACCGCCCAGAAGCCCGCGCCCGCAAACCCCAGCGCCGCCAGCCGCTCAGTCAGCGTCACACCTGCGCCTCCCAAGCCGACCACACGAATGTCCACCGGCGGAGAGCCAGTCTCGGCGGGAGGTGTCGGGTCATTTGCCATGCTTCCTTAAACGCCAAGCGCCCGGCGCAGCCAGCCGCGCTGTCGACGATTCTCCTCTGTCTCCCGCGCGCCATAACGAACCAAACCAATGGCGGTGCTAAACTCAGGTTGTTGAAATAATTCCTCCGGGCCACTGTCATCGCAGTCGTGCGCCACGCGCGCGGATGTCTCAAACACGCCGGCCGCCAACGCTGCCAGCCCGGACACCCGCGCACCACCTCCTGTGAGAAACAAGCCGCCGCCCAGTTGCGACAGCATTCCTGCTCGAGATAAGTCCTCGCGAATGAGCAGTAGCGTCTCCTCCAGTCGCGCGGCTATAATACGCTGAAGATTAGCCAAGCTGATACTACGCCCTTCCTGGCCCGGTACGCTGTGCAAGGTAATGGTGTCGCCCTCCAGTGAGGCATCTGCAACTGCACGTCCATGTTCGCGCTTCAAATGCTCCGCTCGCGCTTGAGTGATCTTCAGCCCAATGGACAGGTCGTTGGTCACATGATCGCCGCCCACCGCTAGCACGCCGCTGTGGCCGATGATGCTGTTGGCCCAAGCCACGTACTCCGTAGCGCCTGCGCCAAGATCGATGGCCAGCGCGCCTTGCTCACGAGCCTCCGGCGGCACCACTGCAAGGGCCGAAGCACGCCCGTTGAACACCAGCGATTCCACGTCCAGCTCCATCCCCTTTAACACCCGCACCGCATTGCCGAGCCGGTTGCGGCTGCCGTGCACCACATGCACGTCCACCTCCAGCCTCTCGCCCAGCATCCCCTCGGGGTCCGGAATGCCGCCCTGACGGTCCACGTGAAAGTCCTGGCGTATGGCGTGGATGACATCGTGCCCGGCCGGCAGGTTGATTGCCTGAGCATGGCGGACGGCCTCCTGCACATCGGCCCCGGCGATTTCTCGGTCCACAGAAGCGATGGTGTGCACGCCACGGTTGTTAAAGGAATGCAGGTGTCCTCCGGTCACACCAAGGTAAACACTACGCAACTCTACGTCGGCTTGTTCCTCTGCAGCCCGTAACGCCTTGCGAATGTCTACAATGGCGGCGTCTGGGTTGACAATCTCGCCCTTGCACACGCCGGTGGAGGAGGCCTGCCCGTGGCCGATGAAGTCCAAGGCACCGTCGCTGGACACCTCGCCTACCACCGCGCAAACCTTGGCCGTGCCTACTTCGAGGCCAGCAATAATGGTTTCGTCGTTAAACATCGCTCAACCCCGAGGCCGTGCCGCCGCGCGCCAGCGCACTGGCAGGTTGTTGCGGATGGACAGGTCTACTGTGGTCACCCCCAATCCGTGCTTAAGGCCATAGTCGTAAATCAACCGCCAACGCCGCAGTTGCCGATCCAGATCCGACAGACCGAAAACCACCTCACTGCCTTCGCCGGTGCGCACGCGCAGGACAGCAGGGTCAGAGATGTCCACCTGATGCAACGTCGCGCGGCCAGCCATGGGCGAGCGGGCGAACTGTTGGATCAGCTTTAGCGCCGCCCTGCCTTGGTCCGTTTGCAGCGCACGGCCCGGCACCAGCTCCGCCGTGTTCAACCCCACAAGCATGGGCAGCCATTGGCCCGCGTGCCATGCCGGACGAGCCAACAGTCGGCGATCCATTGGGGGAATTACATGCCCCTCGCCGTCGAGGTGAAACTGAACGCGGTCATATCGACCATCCTGCCTCCGGCGGTAAGCCATTGTCTGCGCCACCACAAGCCTCTCACTGACCGTCAATCGCAATAAATCCGGCAGCCTACGGTAAACCGAGGCTGTTCGCACGGATGGCGCCATTTCCAAGTCGCGCTTAATACGCTCCAAGTCGACGCGAAAAAGGTTCTCCCCCGGCTCCACTCCCGCCCAGCGGCGCAACAACGCCTCGTGGATCACTCCGTCGGTGCGTACTTCCACATGTCGCAGGGCAAAGGAGGGGTTCTTGTAAAACGCGGCGTCCAGTAGCCAGCGACCGCCATGCCACACACCGAAGAAGAGTACCACGCCCCCCACAGCAAGACCCAGAATTACCGACGCAATGCGAAAGCGACGCCGACGAGCGTGGTCGGACCGACGTTTCACTCCCAACACCGGCTGGCTGCGGTTACGGCGATTCTTTGTTTTTCGTCTTCCCCACATGGTCAAGCCGCCAATGCCGCGGCGCGGCGACGGGCCAGTTCCAGCATCCGCTGGCACAGCCCGGCAAAGTCCAGGCCCGCAGCGGCGGCGGCCTTGGGCAACAGACTGGTTTCCGTCAGGCCCGGCAGGGTATTCACTTCCAGCAGCGCAGGGCCAGATTGAGGGTCCACCATTAGATCCACCCGCCCAAAGTCGCGCGCGCCAACAGCCCGAAAGGCAGCCAAAGATATCCGTTGCAGTTTGCGCGTTTCCTCCGCTGAAAAGTCCGCCGGGCAAAAATACTCGGTGGCACCGACAGTGTACTTGTTGTGGTAGTCATAAGCACCCCGGCGCGGTCGCACCTCCACGATGGGCAGTGCTTCGCCGTTGAGGATGCCAACGGTAATCTCACGTCCCTCCACACGCGGTTCGCATAACAGTGGGCCGCCGCCGACCCAGGCATCCATGAGCGCTTCTGTCCACTGGTCTCGGCTATCCACAAATTGCAGCCCCACGCTGGAGCCTTGCTCAACTGGCTTGAGCACCAGCGGCGCCTCCCAACCCGTGGGCCAAGGCGCGTCCTTCGCGTCGATCACCGTCCAGTCCGGCGTGGGCAAACCCGCCTCGCGCAGCACCTCCTTTGTGCGCGCCTTGTCAAAAGCCAGTTCGCTCGCCTTCGGCCCGCTGCCAGTGTAGGGCATACCCAGTAGCTGCAATTGTCGCTGCACCTGCCCGTCTTCACCATACACGCCATGCAACGCCAAGAACACCATCTGCGTCCCCACCGGCAAAGTCCATGTATCGTCAATGGGATCTAGTTCCGTGACACGGTGACCCAGCCCGCGCAACACACGCGTCACTGCCACCCCTGAGCGCAGTGAAACCTCGCGCTCAGGCCCTTGGCCGCCGCTCATAACGACAATATTTACAGGCTCGCCCACTCTCCTCCTTGGTGGAAATTATACAGAAACCTCAGCCGGAAACAATACCGCACTTGGGGTTTTCGTCGGTCATTCGCCGACAATCCGCACCTCCGTTTGCAGCCGCACGCCTTGCTCGCGCTCCGCCCGTTCCTGGATCAGGCCGATCAACCGCAGTATATCTTCCGCCGTGGCAGTGCCATCGTTGATGATGAAATTGCCGTGCTCCACCGACACTCGCGCCCCACCCACGGTTAGCCCTTTCAGCCCCATCTCATCCACAAGCCGCCCCGCCGGGCACTCCGTAGGGTTCTTAAAAATACAGCCTGCGCTTCGCGCCTTTGGCTGGCTGCCGTGCCGCCGCAGGCTGAACTCCTTCATCCGCGCACCGACATCCTCTGACCGTGCCTCTTGTCCACAGAACACTGCTCCCAATGCTATATGCTCCGCCAACATAGGACAGCTCCGGTACTCCACCTTCACTTCCTCTCGCCACCATTCGCGCACCTTGCCACGCATATCCATCGTCCGCAAACTTTCCACCACATCGAACGTCACCGCCCCCATCGCCCCCGCGTTCATCCGCAGTGCCCCACCCACGCAGCCTGGGATCCCTTCCATAAATTCCAACCCACCGATCCCCGCCTGCTTTGCCGCCGCTGCCACCGTATTCAGACGCGCACCTGCACCACACTCCAGCCGCCCTCCCGCCTTTACCTCCACTCGCGCCAGTGCCTCGTCCATCAGGCTCAGCACTACACCCCGAATACCCCCATCGCGCACCAGCAAATTTGACCCCCTCCCCAGTACAAAGCACGGCAGCCCAGCCTCTGCGCAATGCCGTGCCACTCGCCCCACGTCCGCTTCCGATTGCGGTTCCACAAAAATATCCGCCGGGCCGCCTACTCGCAGGGTCGTGCGTTTCGCCATCGGCTCATCCCGCCGCAGCACCGTGCCTGGCACCAGCAAGTCCGCCAGTGTCTCGAAATGTTCGTCCAGTTTCATGCTCAACTCCGCTGCTAATTGATGCGCTGCCACCGTAATGTCTCCTGCGCCCAGAAACACCACTACATCCCCAGGCTGTAACGCCACCCGAACCTGTGCCCGCAGATCCGCCAACGTCGGCGCAAATTCCACCGCGCCTCCTTGACGCGCTACCTCCTCCGTCAGTCGCTGCCCGTCAATGTCCGGAATGGGCTCCTCGCTAGCCGCATAAACCTCCGTCACCCACAACCGGTCCGCATCGCCAAAGCACGTGGAAAACTCTTTCAGGAAATGTCTCGTGCGCGTGTAGCGGTGTGGCTGAAACGCTGCCAGCACACGTTTCGCGCCTAGCTCACGGATGGCCCGCAACGTGGCACTGACCTCGCGTGGATGATGGCCGTAATCGTCAAACACCCGCACTGCTGTGTCTCGGTGCAGTTCCTCCTGCCGCCGCGCCGCCCCACGGAACTCAGCAAGCGCTCGCGCAATATCCGTTGCCGCGAATCCTTGCCCGTGCAAGAACGCCACCACCGCCGCCGCGTTGGAAGCGTTCTTCTCACCCAGCAGTCGTGTGTAAAACCCGCCCAACCGCGCACCGCCATGCCACACGAAAAAGTACGCGCCCGTTCGCCCCCGTGTATCCGCCGCCAGTTCCACCCGGTAGTCCGCCCCCGGATTGAATCCGAACGACACTGCCCCCGGCACGCCTGCCATAAGCGACACCAGTCGAGGGTCATCCGCGCAATACCACACCTGCTCGCGTACTTGTCCTGCGAAGGCCGCAAACTCCCTGCACACATCGTCCAGTCCGGCAAAGTAATCCATGTGCTCCTCGTCCACGTTCAGCAGGATCGCCTGGTCTGGATGGAACTCACCTAGCGTGCCGTCACTCTCGTCCGCCTCCGCAACGAACCAGCGCTCACCCACCGCCTCCACCCAGCGTGCCTGCCGCGACAGTTGCGGCACCTCTGCTCCCACCGCAAAACTGGGCGACAGCCCCAGTCGGTCCAGCGCGTATGCCAGCAACGCTGTTGTGGTTGTCTTGCCATGCATGCCCGCTACGCACACCCCGCGCTGCCGCCGCATCAACGCCGCCAACAAACGAGCGCGACGGACAATCGGCACGCCTCGCTGTTCCGCAACCGCAAGCACCGGGTTGTCCAACGGCACGGCGGAACTGTACACCACCAAGCGCGGCGGAGCGTCCTTGATGACCTTCGCGTGGTGTCCTGCCTGAATCACCGCGCCACGCGCACGCAGACTGCGGCAGCTATCGTTGTCGCGCACGTCCGAGCCGGTTACCGACAGCCCCACGTCTAGCAACAAGTGCCCTAAGCCACTCATCCCACAGCCGCCCGCGCCTATCAGGCACACCGGCCCAGCCTCGGGCGCATCCAGCAGGGCATCCAATTGTCGAGGTGAAACCTGATTCATGACACCGCAAGGGAAAAGCCGGACGGACGGCGTGTCGAGGCCGGGTTATTCAGGCGCCGCATTATATGTGTGGCAACGGTCGCCGCCGCGTTCGGCGCGTCCAGTTCGGCCAAGGCAGCCTGCATGCATCGGCGGACATCCAAGTTTTCCATCAACTTCACAATGCCGGCAGCCAAGTCTTCCGGCGTGGAATGGGCCTCATCCAGCCAACACGCCGCGCCCGCGCGTTCCATAGCACGAGCGTTGAAGCGTTGATGATCATCCGCCGCTGAGGGAAAGGGCACGAGAATGGCCGGACGGCGACAGACCGCCAGTTCGGCCAAGGAGGATGCGCCGGCGCGACTGACCACCACGGTTGCCGCCGCCATGGCCACCGCAGTGTCCTCCAGAAACGCATACACTGCGCCTTTCACTCCGTGGCGCTGGTAAGCCGAACGCGCGCTTGCTTCATCAGCTGCGCCTGTCAGGTGCAGGAACTGAAGACGTGGGTACATTCGCGCCAACAACGCCAACGCGCCGAAGGTCAGCCGGTTGAGGCCACGAGCACCCTGGCTTCCGCCCATGACCAGCACCGTGGGACGGGCGGGATCAAGCCCCAGCACTTCGCGACTGACCCTGGTGTGACCTAGGTCAAAGCCCGGCCTCACGGGCGTGCCGGTGACGGTGACGCTCGTGGTCGAAAGCCGGTGACGCGCCTCCGGGAAGCCCACGAACACCTCGTCCACCCACGGCGCTAGCAGGCGGTTAGCCCGGCCAGGGATAGAATTGGATTCATGCAAAAATGTAGCAGCACCGCGCAGCCGGCCCAAAAAGATAGGAGCTGCGCTGGTGAAGCCGCCCATGGCCAGCACGGCATTGGGCAAACGGGTATTGAATTCACGACGGACCCTTGCCAGCGCGCCGCCTAGCCCCCGCAGAAACCTCACGGGAGTGCGTGCGGACAAGGCCACGGCGGGCAGTTCGCGCACGTTAAACTCCACGGCAGCCTTGGCGGCGCGGCGATCCACAGCCTTGACTGAAATCCAGAGAGTGACTTCGCAACCACGTTCGCGCAATTTATGGGCCACGGCCAAGCCGGGGTAAAAATGGCCACCGGTACCGCCGCAGGCGATAGCAACATGGGGTCGGGAGGTCATGGTTCAGACGTCGATCCGTCGTGCGGCTGGTCATGATGGTGAGCTATACTCAACAGAATGCCGACGGCGGTGAGCATCATCAGCAAACTTGAACCCCCATAGCTGATGAACGGCAAAGGAAGGCCCTTGTTGGGCAGAGCGCTGGTGACAACGCCAATGTTGATAAAGGCCTGCAGGCATATTAGAAAGGTAACACCCGCCCCCAAGAGCAATCCAAAGCGGTCGCGCGCGCGCCAAGCAATATAAAGGCCAGAGCCTAGAATGGCCATAAAGGCCAAAATGATGCCGAGGGTGGCGATGATGCCAAGTTCCTCGCCGATGATTGAGAATATAAAGTCGGTGTGGTGCTCCGGCACAAAGCCGAGCTTTTGGCGGCTGTTGCCCAAGCCCAACCCGGTGACTCCTCCGGAACCGAGAGCGACCATGGACTGGTAAGCCTGCCAGCCGGCGCCAGAGCGATGTTCCTCGGGGTGCAAAAACGCCTCAATACGCTTCAGGCGAACAGGGTCGTTGAAGATGGCGACGCCGACCAGCACCGCGCCGGCCAAAGCTGGAAGCACGACGTGCTTCCAATTGGCGCCGGCGATAAGCAGCAGAATAATGGCCGCGGTGGCCAAGAGTATAGTGGTTCCAAAGTCGGGTTCCAGAAACACCAAGCCGCAAGTGAGCGCGATGCCGAGACCCGGCATCAACAAGCCATGACGGAAATTGCGCATTTTCTCTTGGAATCGAGCGCCATATGCGGCGAGGCTCAAGAGCAAAGTGAGCTTGGCCAATTCTGATGGCTGAAAGTGTACCGGGCCGAAGTCAAACCAGCGGCGGGCGCCGTTGCGCTCCACCCCCACGCCAGGGATTAGCACGGCAATCAGCATGAGTACGGTGAGGCCGAGAAACGGCAAAGCGAATTTCTGCAACCAACGGTAGTCGACCACCGCTGCCACGCAGCAAGCAACCATTCCAAGTCCGGCCCATTCGAGTTGCTTATTGAGGTAGCGTGCACCCTGCTGATCCATGCTGGCGCTATAAAGCATGACCAAACCCAACGCAAGCAGCGCAGCCACGCTAGCCACCAGAATGGTCGTCGCCCACTTCATGCGCCGGGCCGGACGCGCCGGTTAGTTGCCCGAGACCGGGACGGTCGTGACCGGCGGCGGGGGCGATACAGGAATAGTGTCATCCCCCGTGCCTGCAGCGGGGACGAACAGGGTGGTGGGTGGTGCTGCGGTCGTGGGAGCAGGCGGGGTTGGTATTGTGGGCAAGCGCGCACCCGCGGGTAGCTTGAGCTTCTGCCCGGCCAAGATACGTGTACCAGTCAGGTTGTTGGCCTCCTGCAATGCCTTGACAGAGGTGCCATGCCGACGAGCCAAGACGCTCAATGAATCGCCCCGCTTGATGATAACTTCGTTGGCGGCTAGCACTGGTTCAGCGGGTGCACCCGTGCCAAGAGATGTCGCGGCGGGCACCTTGGGCGGCGGGATGACAATTTTCTGACCAATCTGTAACTTGGTGGGCACGACGCCCGGGTTCGCGGTCTCAATAGCCTTGAAGCCAACACCATATTTGCGTGCCAGCTTGTAAAACGAGTCACCAGCAACAATTACGTGTTCAAGCGCAGCCGCAGCAGGCGGTGCAGGAGCCACGGGTGGGAGGGTGGGCTGAGTGGGGGCCACGGGAGCAACAGGTATCGACCCCTCGGGTGGCGTCACGGGTGGAGCAATGGGCCCCACCGACCTTACTGGAGCCGGCCCCAATGGCGCCTCTGGCGAAGGTCCCAGAGGCTGCGCGGGTTTCAAAGGCGGTAACTCAGGCAGCTGGCTGGTCTTTGGCTTCTCCTCGCCGCTATCCTGTTTGCAGGCATTGAATAGGATGCCCGCAAATAAAACCACATGCGCCAATACGATGCCGACCACCGCCATCCGCATGCGCGCACGACCGCGTCGCTGGTTGTCCGGGGTCATGCCCGAAGAAATCATGGGATTGGGCTGCTTCATAACTTTACACCTCCTGCCTGTTTATCCTGGACCACGGTCTCCTCGGCCGCTCCTTGAGCAGAGTATTTACACGCCTCCTTGGCGGGCGGACAATGGTTTAATGCAATTTCTTATTTACCCCGTGTGAATAGCGTTATCCACTGCTGGTGAATGACCCGTCGCCATTGTTCGCACGGCCTGCCGGAACTGCTCGCCGCGCTGTTCGTAATCGGCAAACATGTCAAAGCTGGCACAGGCGGGCGACAAGAGCACCACGTCGCCGGAAACCGCATTCCTCCTTGCTAACTGCACGGCTTCTACCATGGAACAGGCCAGATGACAAGGTGTAAAGAGCGCCCAAGCAGCGCGCAACACCTTGCGCGCCTCGCCCAGAAGCACCGCACCCTTCACCCGACGTGAAAGCAGCGGACCTGCATCGTGGAACTGCCCGCCCTTATCACGCCCGCCCGCGATCAACCAGATGTTCGGCGACCGGCGCCCCCCGCTGCCCGGCATGGCCAGCAGCGCATGTCGCATCGCGTCCAGATTGGTCGCCTTGGAGTCGTTATAAAAACGCACTCCTTCTATCTCTGCCACGAACTCGCACCGGTGCGGTTGCGCCTCGTAATCCCGCAACGCACCGGTCATTGCCTCCAGCGGCACTTTCAACGCTCGCCCCACCAGTGCCGCCGCCATCAGATTCTCCGCATTGTGAGGGCCATTCAACCGACAATGCTCCAGATCAAGCACTGGTCCTGACCAGTCCGGCAACCGGCTGACAAGCAGACTGCGATCCAGATACAAATCCGCCTGAGCGCACCGCGCACTGAAAGTCATCACCTTGCTGGGCGGCTCTAGCCCAATTGCCCTGAACTGCTCCAGTGCCTCCCACTGCATAACCGCCCAGTCGTGAGGCCTCTGGCTAGCGAACAGTCGCGCCTTCGCGCGCGCATACAGTTCCATGCTGCCTTCATAACGCTCTAAGTGATCCTCCGTCAGATTGGTTAATACACCCACTACCGGCCGAAACGTCTCGACGGTCTCAAGCTGGAACGAACTGGCCTCCACAGTGATGAAGTCTAGTTCCCGCGACTCCCCCGCCACCGAGCACAGAGGCCGGCCTATGTTGCCCGCCGCAACCGTCCGCCGCTGCCCTGCGCCAAGCACGGCGGCGATTAATTCCGTGGTCGTCGTTTTCCCGTTCGTGCCCGTCACCGCGACATGCAGGCACTCGGCCAAGCGGTATCCCAGTTCTAACTCTCCCATCAACGGCACCTCCGCTTGCCGCAGGGTTACCAACCATCGATGATCCGCGGCCATTCCTGGGCTGACTATCGCCAAGTCAAAGCCTGCCTTCGCCCCGCCAAACTCCAGTTCCACAACCGCGCCCGCCTGTCGCAACTCCGTCGCGCGCTCAGCCAGCATGGCTGAGCTTCCCTCATCCCAAGCCTCCACAGAAGCACCGCGCTCCAGTAGCACCCGCGCTGCCGCCAAGCCGCTGATACCCAGCCCCAGCACGACCACCCGTTTGCCCTCGAAAGATTCCATCAGCGTAATTTCAACGTGCTCAACGCCAGTACGGCAAAGAGGATGCCCAAGATGTAAAAGCGAACCACCACTTTGCTCTCGTGCCAGCCTTGTTCCTTAAAGTGGTGGTGCAGCGGGGCCATGAGGAAGATGCGACGCGGCGTGCCCGTGCGCCAGCGCGTCCACTTGTACCAGCCACATTGGAGCATCACCGACACCGCTTCCAGCACGAACACACCACCCGCAATCATCAGAATGAACGGCTGGTGGATCAGCACAGCCATAATGCCCAAAGAGCCGCCCAGTGCCAACGAACCCGTGTCGCCCATGAATACTTGTGCTGGCAGACAGTTAAACCAAAGGAAACCCAACCCTGCGCCGATCATCGCCGCACACACTACCGCTAGCTCGCCACTGCCTGGCAAGTGTGGCATCAGCAGTTCCTCAGCCAATTGAGCATGACCGGCGATGTACGTAAATACATAAAACACTACAGCTACGATCACCGTACTGCCGATGGCCAGTCCGTCCATGCCGTCGGTCAGGTTGACCGCGTTGGAACTACCCACGATAGCCAACACCGTGATCACCATGCCCACCACCGCCGCCAACGTCAGTGCCGCATTCGCAGGGTCACTGGCCAGCACCGGCTCCTTTAGGAAAGGCACCATCACCTCTGTAATCAGCGCGCGCGTTTCTGGCAGCCGCCACAAGTACACCGCAATAAACCCAGCAAGCGCAAATTGAACCGCAAGCTTGACCTGCCCGGTGACACCCGCCGCGTCCTGCCGTGTGATCTTGGACCAGTCATCATAAAAACCCAGCAGACAAAGCACCAACATAGACAGCAACGTCAGTGTCACCTGCGCCGTCCACTGCGCCCATAGCAGTGCTGTTAGATCAATCGCTCCGATGATCAGCAGTCCGCCCATGGTAGGGATGCCAAGCTTCTCGTCGGCATCACCGTTCTGCCCAGCTTGGCTAGCCTTATCGGCGTACTCCTGTCGCACACGTAACCCGCGTAGCCACTCGATGATCCGCGGCCCCAGCCACCAGCACAGCAGCAGCGACGTGACCGCCGCGCCTGCACTACGAAAGGTGACATACTGAAACACTCGCAGTGGCGACAGCCAGTCCGCCCACTGAGCATGTCCCTCCCCCATCAACCATTCCGGCAGCTGGCTCAGGTAATAAAACACGATTCCTCCCGGCGGCTCGCCGGGTCGGCCGCCTATTGTTTATCCCGGAAACTATCCTCCACTTGTTCCAGTCGCGTCGCGCGCGAGGCTTTCAGGAGCACCACGTCACCCGGCTTCGCTCGTTCACGCAGTGCCGTACCAGTCGCGGCAACATTTTCGCAAACCACAACCTCCATTCCCGCCTTGCGGGCGGCCTCCGCCGTGGACTCTGCGTGCTCGCCCACGGTCAACAGCAAATCCAGCCCCGCTTCTGCCGCACTTTGACCGACCTCAGCATGGGCCTCTTGTGTGGTGCCCCCTAACTCAGCCATGTCCCCCAGCACTGCGATGCGGCGACCCTCGCAGGGTAGCTCGCCCAGCAGCGCTAAGGCCGCTGCCATGGAGTCGACGTTGGCGTTGTACGTGTCGTCAATCCAACGCACTCCGCCGACTTGACGGCTCTGCATTCGCCGGTGCGGAGGCCGACAGGCCACCAAACCCTCGCGAACTTCCGCGCCGGTCAGGCCCAATTCCGCCGCTGCCGCCATGGCCAGCAGTGCGTTGCCCACCTGATGGCGCCCCAGCAAGTTCAGGCGGGTTTCTCCACTCCAGTCAGTGCTAGGCGCCAAGGTGTGGAACGTTGTGCCCTCGGCATCCAGTCGCACCTTCTCCGCGCGCCAGTCGTTTCCCGGGCCCAAGCCCGCGCGCACCACAGGCGCCGCGCAGCGTCCTGCCACCGAATGCACCCATTCGTCATCGCCGTACAGGAAAAGTTTTCCACCTGCTGGCAACAATTCTGCCAACTGACCCTCCTCCTGAGCCACGCCAGCAATGTTGCGGAAGAATTCGAGGTGTTCTCGGCCAATGCCTGTCAGCACGCCATAGCGCGGTGCAATCATTTTTAACAGGGGCGCCAGTTCGCCCGGGTGGTTGGTGCCGGCCTCCAGTACCGCCGCGCGGTGGCCTTGCTCAAGCCGCAGTAGAGTCAGCGGCACGCCAATGTCGTTGTTGAAGCTCGCCTCGCTCCAGAGAATTTCCCAACGCCGGCGCAGAATGGCTGCCAGCATTTCCTTGGTAGTTGTCTTGCCGTTAGAGCCAGCCACAGCAAAAACCGGCGGATGAAAGTCCGCGCGGTACCGCGCTGCCAGCCGCCCCAAAGCAGCGCGTGTGTCGTCCACCTCGATCACCGCACAATCAACCTCGACGGATCGATCCACCACCACTGCGACCGCGCCCGCAAGAACAGCCTCATCCACATGGGCGTGACCGTCAAACCGGTCGCCGCGCAGGGCCACAAATAGATCCTCCGGCTTCACCCTGCGAGAGTCGGTACATGTGCGCTGCACAAACGCCTCGGCATCACCACACACCAAGCGTCCACCGCAAGCTTTCAAAACGTATGTCAAGGGGCGCGACTCCAAGTTCACCTCTCATGTCCCATGGCCGCCAGCACAGCGCTGGCCACCTGCCGATCATCAAAGGGCACAGCGCCCTGGGCAAATTCCTGCACAGTCTCGTGCCCCTTGCCCGCAATAAGCACTGTGTCTCCTTCGCGCGCTTGCCGAAGAATTTCATCAATCGCCCGCTCGCGATCCAATTCCACCTCACAGCCGTCCTCCCGCACACCGCGATAGCCCGCCTCCACTTGCCCCGCAATGGTGGCAGGATCTTCGGCGCGCGGATTGTCGGTTGTCACAATCGTCACGTCCGCACCTTCAGCTGCCGCACGCCCCATGGCCCGACGCTTGCCTTCGTCCCGGTTGCCACCGCAGCCAAAGGCCACCAAAAGTCGCGCGGGTGAAAGTTCGCGCAACGTGGCCAATACCTGCCGCAAAGCGTCATCTGTGTGGGCGTAATCCACAAAGACACTGAATGGTTGACCCGCACGGAGGGCTTCCAGTCGACCGGGCACTGCAGGCGCGCCATTCAAGATTTCAGCCGAGTCTCTCCATGAGACCCCAAGCGCATGGACCAAACTTAAAGCGGACAAAACATTGGCCACGTTGAAACGACCAATAAGTGGTAACGAGCAGGGCCAACGGCCTTCGGGTGTGCGGAGCATAAAAGTAGATTCTGTCGCTTTGAGTGACAGGCTTTCGGCAGAGACATCCGCCGGTGCATCGATCGACGTGGTCAAAAGTTCGCTATTCTCCAGTTCATCCGCGAGCCGACAACCATGAGGGTCGTCCATGCTCACCACTGCTCGGCCACCCGGCGCAAGATGCGTAAACAATTTTTTCTTTGTTTGATAGTAGGCGGCCATGTCGCCGTGGTAGTCAAGATGATCGCGGGTGAGGTTAGTGAAAGCGGCCGTTGCAAACTCGAGCCCCTCAATGCGGCGCTGCTCGATTGCGTGTGAACTGACCTCCATGACACAGGCATGACAGTCATGGGATACCATGGTAGCAAACATGGCATGCAGGTCGTTGGCTTCCGGTGTGGTGCGCTGTGCAGGAACGCACCGAGCGCCGAGGTCATAATGCACCGTACCGATCATGCCTGACTTGAGGCCGGCGGCCTCGAGAAGGTACTGGGTCAAAAAGGCAACAGTGGTTTTTCCATTTGTACCTGTGATGCCGAGAAGTTTCAGTGTGCGAGCGGGATGACCGTAAAAGGCAGCCGAAGCATGGGCCAGGGCTCGACGAGCATCGCGGACTTGCAGATAAACGGACCCAGTCATGTCCGCGGGCTCAGGCTCGGCAACAACAACGCTGGCACCATGCCGAACGGCATCAGCGATGTGGCGAGCACCGTCGGTGCGCTGGCCTGGCAAAGCAAAGAAGACAGCGCCCGGCGTGACCCGGCGTGAATCGTGGGTCAA